>Ga0164315_10003964_pt1 | contig 11508 bp, 7 predicted proteins | sample GuaBasSedimGuay6_FD_113737 | JGI IMG/M metagenome (GOLD analysis project Ga0164315, IMG submission 113737) | Subseafloor sediment microbial communities from Guaymas Basin, Gulf of California, Mexico - Guay6, Core 4569-2, 0-3 cm | ecosystem: Environmental > Aquatic > Marine > Hydrothermal vents >...
CAAGTTAAGGGGTGGAAAAGTCGCAAGATGATCGAAAACCTTTTGAAATAAGCTGGTTCAGAGCATCCCGACTTCACATCGGGAGGGTCATAGGTTCCCTGCCTGCCGGCAGGCAGGGACTCCTATAACTCCCACGGATGAAAATCCTCTGACTGACAAGTAAAAAGCCATTCCGTAAAAGGGATGGCTTTTTTATTTTTGTTAGGCTTGTTTTTTTTTCGCACACCACATTGCAAGTACTTTCGTCCTCCCAATCCCTCTTTTATTAAATTTGCACTATTAAGCAGCTTAGGTGACAAAATCATTCGGAAAAATATTTCTTCTTCTTTTTTCCCTTGCAGGGATGTTGTCGTCGTGCTCGGTGAAAAAGTTTATCCCCGAAAACGAGTACCTCATTCATAAATACACCATCCGGTTTGAGAAAAAATACCCGCAAACAACACAATCGGAACTCAAACAGTTTCTGAGACCGAAACCCAACAAAAAGTTTTTGGGATGGCATTCCAATCTGTACTACTATTACCGCAACCAGAATAAACCCACAAAGTTTAACGCGTGGCTCGACAGAAGCTTTGGCGAACCTCCCTCCTTCTACAGTGATGATGACATAGAAAGAAACGCAAAACGCATGGAACAGCATCTGGGAAACATCGGCTTTTTTAAGTCAACTGTTGACTATAATGTGCGTTTTGAAGATAAGAAAGCCTATGTCACATTCACCGTGCATGCCGCTCCTCCATACATCATTAAGAAACTGGATTATGAGGTTCAGGATACTGTATTAGCAACTTATTTTAACAAATGTCTTGATAAAACATTAATTCATGAAGGCGATATTTACAATGCCTATACGTTTGATGATGAGCGCGACCGGATAACAAGTTACCTGCGTAACGAAGGATATTATTATTTTAACAGAAACTATATTCAATACCTGGTTGACAGCAATTTCAGAGAACACACAATGGACGTCACCCTGAAGATCAATGATGTTCTGGTACCCGGAAAAGAAGGCGCAACCTTTCTCTACAAGCCACACGACCGCTATTATATAAGACACGTAACGATCATTCCCGAATATGACCCTTCTATTGAGCTGCCGTTTGACACCATTGATCATATTATCCGATTCCACAATAACAAACCCGGTTATCCTTATCAGTTTTTATACAACCAAAAAATAAGAATTAAACCTTCGGCATTTAATTCGGCCATAAAAATAAAACCCGATAATCCTTTTTCGGCCAGCGACCTGCAGAACACGTACAGAAAGCTGTTTAATTACCGCATTATAAGAACAGCGAAAATAAACTTCGACACTACAGGAGCCGGACAAAGCAAAGATGGTTCGTACAAATACCTCAATGCACAAATTATGATGCAAAATTCCAGGCGACACTCTGTTTCCTTCGAAGGATTCGGCACCAACTCAAGTGGAGACCTGGGAATACGTGGCAAATTAACTTACCTGAATAAAAACATTTTCAAACATGCCGAAATTTTCCGCATACGCGTTATGGGAGGTTTTGAAGCACAGTCGGTCGGGGCTATTGACAGCACGTCATCGTCGGGTATTTTTAACACTTTTGAAGTAGGAATTGACGGAACCGTATTTTTTCCGCGGTTTTTATTCCCGTTGAGATTGCATGGTTTTAATGAAAAATACAGCCCGATTACCAACGTCACTTTTGGATTTAATTACCAGGTCAGGCAGAACTACACCCGCAGTATTACGAATCTTGAATTTGGTTACAGCTGGAACCAGACAGCGAGCAAAAGACATATTGTAACGCCCATCAATACCAATTTTATTAAGATATTCCCTACACCCGAATTCCAGGAAACCCTTGACAAAGAAGAGAACAAAGCCTTAAAAGAGCAGTATTCCGACCAGATTATCTTTGGGTTAAGCTATAGCTTTATTTACAACAACCAGAATATAAACGCTTTAAACCACCATGAGTTTCTACGGTTCAATCTTGAATCTTCGGGGAACCTGTTATATGCTATAAACAGTCTGGCCAATTCAAAAAAATCAGATGAAGGTTATTACAAGATCTTTGGCATTCGTTACTCCCAATATATTAAAGCAAGCATTGATGTGCGTGAATATCTTTACTTCAACAGCAAAAAAAATATTTTTGCCCTGCGGTTTTTTCTGGGCTCTGCCATTCCTTATCTGAACTCTGAAGAAATCCCTTACACCAAAGGTTTTTATGCGGGGGGTGCCAACGGTATGAGAGGGTGGCATTTTAAGACGTTGGGACCTGGCGAATACAGCAAGAGAAATAACTACGAACGCATCGGAGAAATTCAGATAGAAGCAAATGCCGAACTCAGATTTCCGTTATACCGGTTCCTGAAAGCCGCTCTGTTTCTAGACGTGGGTAATATCTGGACGTATAGCGAATCAACTGTATATCCGGGAGGACAGTTTAAATTTAATACATTTTACAAACAGTTCGCCGTGGATGGAGGTGTTGGTATCCGGCTTGACTTTTCGTATTTTCTCTTCCGGCTTGATTTTGCAGCACCCTTCCTCGATCCAGCGTATCCTGAAGATGACAGATGGCGTATACAGTATTTACAATTCAACGACTTTATCGTCAATTTCGGTATCGGTTACCCGTTCTAAATCTGACTATTTCAATACCGTATGTCGCACAACAATGTTTATAAACAAATCCTGCATCACTTCCCGCACCAGCCAACGGACGATCAGATAAAAGCCATGCATCATCTGGATGCTTTTGAGCTAAGCGTTAAAAAGAATCCTGTGTATGTTCTGAAAGGATTTGCCGGAACCGGAAAAACAAGTTTGGTAAGTGCTTATGTGCACATGCTGGCGATGAATAACAAACGATTTATATTGCTTGCACCAACAGGAAGAGCCGCCAAGGTTTTATCGAAATATACGGGGAAAAAGGCACACACCATCCACCGTTATATTTATCATATTACCACTTCGAAAGAAGGACGTTACAAAGTACAACTGGCTCATAACCGTCTGAAAGATGCTGTATTTATTATTGATGAAGCATCGATGATTTCCGATAACAGCAGCGCTGGTGAATTGTTCGGCAACAGGAATCTTTTTGAAGACCTGGTCTCCTATGTTTTTTCCGGCGGACAAAATAAAATGGTACTGGTAGGTGATACAGCTCAGCTACCTCCTGTTGGATTAACGATTAGTCCGGCATTGGATCTACAGTATATAAAAAGTTCTTTTAATGTAACAGCTTATGAGTTTGAGATGCAGGAAGTGATGCGGCAGGAAATGGACTCGGGTATTTTGATTACAGCTACCAATCTCAGGAAGCTGATCAGTCAGAACAATCCCGTTTCTACCTTATTTTCGAGGACTGATTTTAAGTCGGACATACAGGAGGTTGATAATGGTCGGACTTTTGAAGAATTACTGCACGACACATTTGACCGTCATGACCTGGAACAGGGAATTATTGTGTGCCGTACAAATAAGCGGGCTAATCTGTTCAACATGCAGGTTAGAAACAGCATCTTGTTCAGGGAATCGGAGATTGAAGGGGGAGATTTACTGATGGTTGTGAAAAACAATTACCACTGGCTGGATAAAGATGCAAAGCCGGGATTTATTGCCAACGGCGATATAGTTAACGTGCTTAGAATACTGAAAACGGAGGAAATGTACGGCTTCCGGTTTGCCGAAGCTGACATTCAGCTTACTGACTACCCCGAAGAAAAAGAGATTACCGTAAAACTTCTGCTTTCTACCCTGTACAGTAACGGTCCCGGACTCTCAAATTCCGACAGGAATACGCTGTTTAAAAGGATCGAAGAAGATTTTATGGACATACCGGAACGCACTAAGCGCGTTGCTGAAGTTATGAAAAACCCCTGGTACAATGCCCTGCATGTTAAGTTTGCTTATGCCATGACCTGCCATAAAACACAGGGAGGACAGTGGCCTCATGTTTTTATCGATCAGGGTTACCTGACCGAAGAGATGATTAACACCGAATATCTGCGCTGGCTTTACACAGCCGTAACCCGTTCAACTAAAAAAGTGTATCTGGTAAATTTCAGCACATCATTTTTCACCTGACCGATCTCAATTTTTAGTCCTATTTAACTAAAATCAGTAACTTGCCATCAAATATTAATGATCCAAACTATGAGAATACTCCTTATTATTTTAGCAATGAGTTTTTCCATTAATTATGCCGCTGCCCAGCAAGCAAATTACAGAACCTATTCAAGCGTGGTTAAACTAAGTGCTTTTCAGGGAGACGAAAACTATCAGTGGGAAAATAAAGACATCGTTGTGTTCCTGGATTATAAAAACGGAGACTTTTTAGTGCGGTTAAAGAACAAGGATTTTTACAATAAGCTACATCCGGAACCTGCTGACCCGGGTGAAGAGCAGGAAGAACGTGAGTTTCTGTTCAAAGGAATCTTGCCAATCCGCGACATAATCAACCAAAAAAGCAACTCACAGACTTATGATGTCGAATTACAGCTTATTTGCGATGACCTGAGAATGAACGAAACTGTTAACTTTAAACTGACCATATCCCGACCCGGCAGCTCTTCGCAGAATTACAGAATCTTTATGTTACAGGGCATTCTTTACAACGACCAGTTAAACCTTCCGCTTTTTGAAGGATTTAACAACGAAATTGAACTATTTATCAATTTCAACGGGTATTTTGAAGGGAGTTATTAATTGAGTTGCTTAACCGACTAACGAAACCACGGCAAATGCCGCTATTCCTTCACCATTTCCAATATATCCGAGGTATTCGGTTGTAGTAGCTTTTACGGCAATATCACCTGAACTAACAGCTAAAAGGGAGGAAATCACCGACCTGATCTCAGAAATAAAAGGAGTTAATTTCGGCTCCTGTAAAACAACCGTTGCATCTACATTATTAACACGGAGTCCTTTGCCATTGATCATGCGCATAGTTTCTTCTATAAAAAACCGGCTGGATATATTTTTGAATACCGCATCGGTATCAGGAAATCTTGTGCCGATATCGCCCAGGCCGGCTGCACCGAGCAGAGCATCTGCCAGTGCGTGCAGCAACACATCGGCATCCGAGTGACCCTGCGCCCCTTTGCTAAAAGGTACATGTACACCCCCTATCATCAAATCTCTTCCGGAAATCAGCGGATGAACATCATAGCCGAAGCCAACTCTGAATTTGTCCATCCGGGTGCGGTTTATTTCTTGTTCAGATTGTCGAAATTGAACAGTAACGAGAACCGCAGTGTGTTTTGCAACGGGTGTTGCTGTGAGCCGCCGGTTGTGGGTATCAGATATGAAAAGTCCAAACCGAATACGTTATACCTTAAGCCCACTCCAAGTGTAGCATATTGCCGGGCACCTTTGGTAGCATGCTCCCAAAAATAACCAGCTCTTATAGAAAAGATATTGTTATACCAGTATTCGGCACCTACTGAGTAATAAAACTCTCTAAGTTCTTCTTTAAAAGCAGAACCCGGCTTGACTGTTACCAGTGCAGCACCGGTTTCGGGGTCATACATAACATTACCATCTGCATCTTTCTGTACTTCTACCTCTCCCGGAGCATCATACCACGACTGGATCATACCTTTGATAGGTGACACGTTGGGATCCCTGCCTGCTGCAATCAGGAATTTATCCGTTCCTGATATTGGTATTGGATTGTTTGTCGAATCCCATGCATACACAGGCGGAGTAGGCACCAAAAGTTTGTTCACATCAAAAAAGAATGCCAACTGGTTGTAATCGTCCAGATCAAGTGTTAAACGCGGGCCAATCCGAAGATTGGTAGGGATAAAATCCTGTTCAATATTACTGCTGGTATAGGATATCTTATTTCCGATATTTGAAATATTCAGTCCCCATGCAAACCTGGCATTCATACTTTTAAACCAACTCACATCTTTTTCCCAGTATAAGGCTACATCGGCAGCTACCGAGATTCCTGCTTTTGTTTCGACACCCTGAACTGTTTGTCCCTGGGTGAGGTTAGAATAAATGAAACGGCCTGCTACTGCTAACGACAGGTAATCTGATAACTTACGCGAATACGTCCCGTCAAGGGTAAATTCATTAGGCTTAAATGTCCCCAGGTTTGTTCCCTGATCATCAGTAAAAGTAATCTCGCCAAGTGAAAAATAACGTAACGTAAAAGCAATTGTCTGCATCTGACCGATCCTCGAATAAAATGAGACATAAGCCATATTGATGTCATTCACGAGGTTTCTCAGCCAGGGAGTATATGAGAAAGAAAAACCCATTTTATCTTCTATAAAAGCATATTTTGCCGGGTTCCAGTGCATTGAGTTGGCATCAGGCGATGTGGCAACGCCACCGTCACCCATACCACCTGCCCTTGCGTCAGGACCAATGGTTAAAAAAGGTACGGCCGTATTCAGCGTATTTACTTTCTGTCCGTTTTTAGTTACATTGTATTGTGCATTTGAACTGATTACCCATAACAATAATCCAACAGTGAAAAGAGTCCTAAGTTTCATTTATTTAAAAAATTTTTATTCTCCGAATGTTTAAAAATAACTTGCACATTCATGAATTTGTTTCTGATTTTAAAAAGGTCTGCAAAAGTAACGAATAAATTTATGTATTAGTATAAAGTAACTTATACAAACCTTACTTAATTTATTTTTATAAATTTTTGCCGTTGTGCGGCCGTATTTCCCAGCTGGTCCGTAACAATTATCTGATACATATAAACACCTGCATCCACTTTGTTTCCGTTACTGTTCCGGCCATCCCACTCAATTGGGTCAACCCTGATCCCGCTGGTCCTTACCTGCTCATTCAGTGTAGTTATCCATCTTCCGCTTATATCAAAAATCCTTATCTCTACGTCAAGTTCGGTATTGCTTTTATTTTGTATGAATGTAAATCTTGTTGTTTCGGTAAATGGATTCGGATAATTAAGTACTCCGGATAACTCTATGTCGGCCTGTTCATTCACATAAAAATCGACAACGACTTCGGACGAATTATTATGTAAGTCCCAGGCTTTTAAACTAAGCGTATGCTTTCCGGGCGCTAAATTGTTCAATTGGTATGAAATGGTGCCCTGCTGATACGAATCGGTATTGATCTCGAAATAATCATTCATGATGATGGAATTGGCAAAATCGTTATCCACCACCATTACCAGGTCGCGTCCGAGGCCCAGGCCCGTAAAACTTATTCCCTTATCGTCGTATATCTCAGCAAATACCAAAGGATCAGCCGATGTAATATCTCCCGATATAAACGATTTATCTTCCAGATAAAGCTGAATTACCGGCCCCTGATCATCCGGGTCGGCTTGTTCATTATAACCACCTATAAATAGCTGGTCGTAGCCACCCCATGCATCTGAATAGCTGACAGTATCGAGTGCATAATATTTTATCGAGCCAAATCCAAAGCTGTAATTAATGTCTTTCGGTACTAAAAACTCAAAACTGAAATAGCCATCAATTACCGTAGCCTTTCCGTCAAAAAGAAGTTTATCAGATAAGAGGAATTCTTCAGGGTAGCTGCTTCCGTCATTTCCCTGTGTGCTATACCGCGTTGCTTTGTCATAAACTTTTGGATATGCGTAACCGTTAAACCAATCAGCTATAGTTCCGTCATCATTAACAACCTTTCCCACAACAATCACCGTTTGCAAGGCACGTATTGTATCCACAACATCTGATACCGGATGTGTATTGACAGTTGTAGTTACCACATCGAATTGCGGATATGCCAGGCGCAATGCCGGGTCGCCAAGCAAAACAAAGTTCAGGAAATTATTGTCGGATGGTATTTTGGATAGCTGTACCAGGTCGCCCAGGCGCGGCAACATATTGTTCTTTTTCGTCATTAAATGTTCGTAGATCCTTCGGTTAACAACAATATTTGCGTGGGCATATGCCAGACGTGTAGTGGTTAACAAGGCAATACCTCCGCCATGCTCATTCAAAAATACATATTCACCTGCCGAAATGAACTCCGGATCATCATACCTCGAAAACTCGCACGTGGCCGTAACAAACAAGGGCAGGTTATCGTAATTATCAAATGAATGAATCATGGGCATATCCAGAATATACGATTTTGACCAGCCGATCAAGCCACCGTGTCCCGTATAATTCAGCATGAGTGCTCCTTTTTCCACCTGTTCATTAATAAGTGCATTTACTTCCGGATAGCGCTTTCCACCCGGCACTACAATTTTCGTAAATGCATCGGAAAATATTTTATTGATCCGGATACCCGGATGCAGAGTGTCGGCAATATCTACCAGTTGCTTTGCCTGGTGCATGTGAAGATTAACATCTCCGTCATCGGCAATAAAGCAAAGAACATTTCTCCAGTCGCGCATTACTTTACGGCTTTGGCTAAGATAATGTTCAATTTTATCAACAGCCATTTTTGCTTCTTCTGGCGTAGCAACCGGCAGTCTCCCAATACCTATATCAAGGTCGCCGACACAATTCAAACCGTCACGATCACCCAGAAGTCCGAAAAAATCATCGGTAACATAGGAACCCGTAAGCCTGAGGGATTCATCTGATTCATAGGTAGGTACAAAATTGGTATTGTCGTGCACCCTGTACTTGTAGTCGTACGAAGCATCTCCAAATAAAAGCAGGTAGCCACTTTGGTATTCCTCTTCAAACGAGCCTCTGACATAAAGCATGCGCATAAAATCCCTTATGGCAGCAATATCCTGTGAGCCGGAAGAAAATTCATTATAGATCTGGCCGGGAGTGACCACAGCCACCTGCATACCATCCATAGTTTCGTGCAGTGCAGCCAGCCTGTTCGCCTGTTCCAGAAAACCGGGGTAGCTTACAATAACCATATCAATATTTGCCATGGCATGCAAATTCTGATTGGGAATTTTCCCAAATGAAATCGGGCTGTATGCATCCGAATGATTGAAGACAATAAATTCCAGCAGCGAATCGGTAGGCAGAACAAAATAAGAAGTGCCATTTTCATAAAGATATTCTATATTCACCGGATTGTGCCTGTCCGTTATATTCCAGATCACCTCATTACCATCAGTCTGCGACAAATTAAACCGGCTTATATTTCCTGCAGCAGCCGATGTGGGATTCCGGAATGTCATCTGATTTCCGGTGTACCGGAGATACCGTTCGGCGTTCAACGCTACAAAATTGACCCAGGTAATTGATGTCAGATCATCCGTCAGGTACTTAACGGTAACCTCCACAGCATCGCTGTCGCTAAAAAAAGTAATAATTTGGCTGGAACTCCTGGCATAAAGACCTCCATTCGCACTGACCTTTGTTACTTTCACCGAGTCGATCAATAGTTCTCCATTTACAAATATCTGGTAATAGGTATTAATAAATGACCGGGTTGCCAGGTCCACCTGCAAATACAAAGGTTTATCGGTGTTGTGGTTCGGAAACTCAAATGAATACGTACGTTCCAGTGTATCTCCTGTAAGGCGCTCACCAAACCATTCCTTACCTGAAAGAATCAGGTTTTCCAGGTCTTTGTCGTGTACTCCGTAATCAACAAATTCATTAACCTCGACAGTAGGTTGTTGCGCAGAACTTTCACTATCGGTTATTCTTTTCCCGTTACCTCTGTCGGTGGTTAAAAAATAGTAAACGGTATCGGAAAACAAATTATTCCGGTGTTCAAAACGGGCGCTGAACATATTGTACCACCACACACGAGGTGCCTGGGCGTGAAACAAAATGTAATCGTCCCGGTCGAAGCTGTTGTCATCGGCCCCTTCTATGTAAATAGCATTTTCCGTTAAATCATCGGGGCGACTGACAAAGTTCGACTCATTTAACATACCGCTATATGTACCGAACAGGCCTATTTTTGAAACATCAAGACTTGCAGGATCAATACCCATGCTTTGCATGTTTTCATAAGTGATCTTATGAACACCCGTCTGTACGACTCCTATTTTATACCAGTCTCCGGTACGCAACACCGAATTGTCAGCATAAAACACTTCTCTGCTTTCACTGTTTTTCGGCACATCAGCCGGAACATGATTTACTGTAATAGCCAACCCCTTTATCAGCCTGATGATATTTTCTTCGCTGATCATGGGAACTACAAAAATACGGGCAGTTTGCTCTTCATATTCCACATGCCAAAGCAAGGTGTCCTGTAGGAATTCCCCGTCGGTAAGGTCAGTTAATTTATATGTTTGAAGCGTATCAAAAACAATGCTGTCGAAGTTCAAAACACAGGCATGCCATTCAGGTGGTAAATTTATCTCAGCCGTAAAAACCGGTAACGCACCATATCTGTATTTTGTTATACTGTTCTCGAACGAGATAGTGTGTATTTCCAGGTTTTTAACCGTTTGCTGTACCTCCATACCATTCCATACCGGATGTAGCGGAATACGCTCCTGTCCGAAGACCAGCGACGGGAGTAAAGCAAACAGTATGTAGTAAATATGTTTCATTAAAGTGAGCGGCAAAAATACATTGTTTTAAGCAAACTAACGGAGAAATACAAGTTTCGACACATCCTGAGCCGTGGCACCATCTTCTTTTCTTACAGTAACACGGTAGATATAAAACCCTTTGGCTATCCTGGCTCCGTTATCATTCAGTCCGTTCCATTTGATTGGTGGCGATTTGTATCCTTCGGGATTTATACGTGTTTCAATAGTTTTAATAAGTCTTCCGTCCATGGCGAAAATCTGGATTTTAACATCGAGATCCTGCCCCGATTGGTTGTGATCGAACACAAAACTGGTTTGTGTAATAAACGGGTTAGGGTAATTGATCAGGTTCTCAATAACCAGATCATTTTCTGACATAACAACAAATTCAAGGTAAGCCGTTGATGAATTATTATAAATATCCCAAACGCGTAAACTCAACACATGTGGCCCGTCATCCAGGTTACTGAACGGGTAATTAAGTACGCCCTGCTGAAAGCTGTTGATGTCTGCTTCATAATAATCGTTAAGGTTATAACTCATATTCTGGTCTTCGTCTATAATAGCCAGAATGTCATGTCCAATTCCGTTACCTGTAGTATTAATTCCGCTTTCGTCGTACAGAAAAGCCAGTAGGTCCGGATTCCGGTCAGTTATATCACCCGATACGAATGTTGTGTCGTTCATATACAAAACAATATCCGGCCCCTGGTTATCTTCTTCCGCTTCATCATCGAAACCACCAATGATGATGTTCTCATAATATCCGTTCCCGTCCGTCGAATCATTTCTCAGATAATAGCTTATTCTTCCTATTCCATACTTGTAAGAAATATCTTTAGGCATAATGAACTCAAACATAAATTCGCCGTTGTTAATCGCCGCTTTCCCATTAAACAGCACATTTTTCCGGATTAAAAAAGTTGTCGGGCTGCTTTCATCACCATAGGTAATGATCTCGGCGAATTTGTCGTAAACAGTCGGGAAAACAAGCCCGTTAAAATCAGTCAGTTTATTGCCGTACTGATCCGTTACAATGCCTTCAACAGTTACTTTCGATAGTGCCTGCAACGTATCG
>Ga0164315_10003965_pt1 | contig 11506 bp, 7 predicted proteins | sample GuaBasSedimGuay6_FD_113737 | JGI IMG/M metagenome (GOLD analysis project Ga0164315, IMG submission 113737) | Subseafloor sediment microbial communities from Guaymas Basin, Gulf of California, Mexico - Guay6, Core 4569-2, 0-3 cm | ecosystem: Environmental > Aquatic > Marine > Hydrothermal vents >...
ATAAAGGAAGAAAATAACGTATAATATGAGCGGGATTTATAAAAATTTTAGAAATTATAGAAAACAAGAGGCGCAACTAAATTCTCTTACTACTAGATTTGATCAACCAACATATCTATCGTTCAAACTTATGTTTGCTCAGGACGATGATTCTTGGTATAATGGTGCTGGTGGAGCGTGGAATGAAGGTATCAATTATGATAGAATGCCCCATCCATTGTTTATGGAAAAAAGTGAAAAACCTATTACAACTAGACAAAGATATTCAGCCACAGATTATTTGTATGACGCAAATGAAATAACCCGTGCTCAAATGATGGAACAGTTTAGAGTAAAATGGATGCAACTTCAAGATAATTTCCAGTGGTATTTCCAAAAAATAGATGGAGTTTCTGACATGCTAGCAATAGACCCTAAACAAGGTATAAGAATTACACAAGATAAAAGATTAACGATTTCAATGTTAGAGGGTGTAGATTTAAGAGTTTCTCACTTAATGAACCTTTATAGAAAAATCGCTTGGGACGACACATATCAAAGATGGGTGCTGCCTGATATGATGAGATATTTCACATTAAAGATTTATGTATCAGAATTTAGAACTTTCCACCTTCCTAATACTACAACTGCTATAGGTTCACAAAATTCAGAATTGGCAAATGAAGAGGGTCAGTTATTATTACATGTGTTAGATAATTGGCTCCCGACCTGGGTAATAAAATGTGAAATGTGTGAATTTGATTTAGAGAGTTTAGATTTTAGTTCTCTTGGAAGTTTATCGTTAAATGAAGATCCAGCTGAAGCTGCAGTGCAGATTAAAATAAAAGTTGGAAAAATATACGAAGAACAATCATATCCAATGTTCGAAAATATGTACTTAATTGACAAAGCGTTGAATGGATTTGACAGATCTAAAGCAAGTGAATCAGTAACCTCGCAGCAGTTTAATAGATTTACGCAAGAATACGAATTACGAACAAGAGAAACGACTTTCAATTCAACGCAAAGAAAATTCAACAATAATGATACTAAATACAGATCTGCACTACATATTGCACAAGATCTGCCCGATATACAAAATGATGTAAATACTGATGGAATTCATATCTCAGGTACTCCTTTTAATCAGGGGCTTAATGATAAAAAGGTTATTCCTACACAAATCGTTGGGGAAGGATTGGCTGAAGAAGAGGAAGCTTCAATAGATTCCAAGAAAAAACCATGGCTTAATTTTAACGACGGTAAAGTGAGAATCGGAGAGAATGTTTCTAGAGATGGATGGGTTGGAAATGCTGTTAAATTTGGTGAAAGTTTTGCTGCTAATGCAGCTAATAAAGTTATCGATTTCGCAAAAGTAACTCCAGTTCCTGGATTGGGACTATCTTTTAGTGAAGTAAGTGCTGCGTTGAAAGCTAAAGACATTATTTCTGCACTGGGCTTAGTAAAAAAATCAGTGGACCAAATAGTAAATGAAGGATACGCTCCTTCTGAATTACTACAGTCAAAACCAGAAACTGATATCGCAGGAACAATGTTTAGAAATATACTCGAAGAATTATCGACTTCTGACGCAACAGATGACGATTCAAATAAAGTAGATAATTTATTAAGAGCTGCAGCGACAACAGCTTTAGTAGACGAAGAAGTATTTAATGGAATTATAGATTGGTCAAGAGCTACTGATTTAGTTGGACAAGGAGAAACTAATGTTCCAAATAATATAGATGGTGCACTAGATTATGCACTTTCTCAATTACAATCCACTCAATTAGATAATTCTTATGCAACTGATTTAGTAGGACCTGGAGAAGCAAATATACCAAAATCAATAGAAGGTCCTTCATTAATTATAGAAGGAGTTCCTTCGAGTCAAGCAACAAGTAGCCAAATTTTAAAAGGATAAAAAATGAACACTGAATTTATAAAACATGATTTGCATGATAATGACTGGGTTGGGATAGTTGTGAATAACATCGACACAACTTTTTCAGGTCGGGCTCAAGTAAGAGTATTTGGTGTTATGGAAGGAATTCCAGATGAGCATATTCCATGGGCAACACCTATAAATTCTGCAGTGTATGGATTAGATGGAGGTGGCAGTCTTTCAGTTCCGAAAATTGGCCAATTTGCAAGAATTCAATTTAACAATGGAGATATCTACGCTCCAGAAATTATAGCCATACAAAACATAGACACAGATTTAATAGATAAAATTAAAGAAGATTACAATGATGGATGCCATGTTATTTTACATGATCCTTTAGAAAATTTAAGCATTATTCACTTAAGAGAATCTGGATTAATGATTTTTAAAAATGAATCGTTTTTTCAGATAACTCCAGATTCTATGATAACTATCCAACACGCAGATAGTGATTCTATTATTCAAATGGAGGGTGATAAGATTAATGTGACATCGAAAAATGAAGTAAATGTAACTGCAGCTTCAAAAGCTACAGTAAATGCAGACGAAGTAATAGTTCAAGGGTCACAACGTACAAAAGTCGGTCCTGGGCCATACAAACATGCAGCATTAGCAGAACCTATGTGGTCTCTAATGTCTCAGTTGGCAATTGCACTAGATGCTAAACTGCCACCGACACCAGGGGTAAACGCAGGATTAGTGACAGCGGCTATACAATCAGCTACGTCAACAAATGTATTAATATCAACATAATTATGAAGAACTTTATATCAATTGAAAGATGGCTCAATGAGCAAAAAGAAGAACCTTATTATGGTTGCGTAATGCTAGAAACTCAAATGAGAGACTGGGACGATGTGCACATTGGTGGGATTGATGACAGAGATGTATTTGTTAAGCCCTTAGATGATTCATTTGGATTAGAAAAACAACCTCACATGACAGTCATATTCGGTATTCATGAAGATGATGTTGACCCAGAAGTTATAATGAGCGTAATTAAAGAAAATATGGAACCTGTAACAGTTACAGTAACAAGCATATCTATTTTTGAGAAAGAAGAGTATGATGTAGTAAAATATGATATTCCTGTAACTGACCAAATAGATAAATACAGGCAAATGTTTCTAGATAACTTTGTAAATACTCAAGATTTTCCTGAATACCACCCGCACATGACAATAGCGTATGTAAAACCAGGTGAAGGTAAAAAATATGTGTCCAACTTAGACGAACCATTCGAAGTAACTTTTAATAAAGGAGTTTATTCATTCCACGAAAAAAATGATGATGGCGAATTGGAATTATTAAGAAAGCAACATGTTTTTCCAAAGCCTGAAGAATACGAAATATAATGTCAACATTAACCGATTCATTAGTAAGAATATTAACGGGTAAGTATAATTTAGATTTGGTAAAAAAGAACAAATTCTTTGATACTCCAGACTCACTTAAATTGCTCAATGAAACTGCGCTTAAATCTCTGAGAGAATTTGCAGAAAAATTAGGGATTGATCTAAGTAAGCTTTTTCCTAGTTTAGATTTAGATAATTTAAACGACATTAAAAATAAGCTTAGGGAAAGTGATGCAGCGAATGCCATTTTAACTGCATCTAGTGATGCAACAGATAATGACATTTTAAATCAATTGTTAATAAAGTGCGAGTGTCTAAACTCAGCTGATCCTGGATCAGAAGCTATTGAAGCATTAAAGTTACTAGAAGAAATTGAAATAGGACAAGGTGCTGAAAGTTTTATAGCTGGCTTAGAAGAAGCAAGTGATCTAGCAAACGAATTAAGAGCGCAGATAGAAAATTACGCAAACCAGGCTTTAGATACGCTACTTCCTTATGCCGCTGCAGCTTTATTAGTCTTCTATATCATAAAACTTATCATAGACACTCTCACAAACACTGACTTTCCATCTAGATTTAGAATTAAATACATAGGAAGATTAATAAGAAACACCTTAGCTGGTATTTGGGAAATTCCTGGGACACTTTGGGAAAATCTTAAATCTATGTTAAAAAAGATGGATATTTTAGCGGTTGCCGTCGCTTTAACTACTGTAGCATATCTGTATTTTCTTAAAGAAAGTCAGGCAGATGCTGAAAAAGACATCAGTGCTTTAGATTGCTCTGCTTTCGTAGATAAACAAAATGAATTATTAGATATAGATGCTGATGGAAGCTATGATACTCCAGATAACCCAATGGAAACTACAGGAGATGTATCTGAAGTTGATTGCGAATTAGTTAACATAGATGAAGAAATAGTTCCAATTATTCCATACTTATCTCAACTCGAGGGTTTTAATTGTGAAATTGCTGCTGAAGAAGCTAAAGAAGAAGAAATTGAAGGAGAAGGAGAAACTGATTTAGTAACTGGAGTAATCATCGATAATAGGACTGAAAATCCTCTTATCCCTATACTTACAATTGGAGATCAAGTAACAACTCAAACTATTATTGGGACACTCGGGGATCGTTCTGTATATGCTCCAATGGATGGTTATATATCCACCTTTGATTCAAGTATAGTTACACTCAGCGACACTACAGAGCCCGAGGAGGACTTTCTGAGCTCAAATATTAATGCACTTAACGAAAAATATACAGAGCAGAATAATCTTAAAATGTTTTTGAAAAAGTGGTATGTAGTTTCTTTATATCCCATCATGATGGGCAAGTCTCCTTTAACTGATGGGGAATATACTAAGGAAGAAAAAGATGCTAAGAAATACAATAGTATGCGTAAGCGATTTGATAAAATCAAAAAAGAGTGGCAGAAAATAAATGATAATTACGAAAAAAACATTAAAAAACTTACTGGTGGTGATAACGTTGAAACTCATTGTGAAGATGAAACGCTTGAACAACTAAAACAAGATATTGATAATGAAGAAGAACAGGTAAACAAATATTTAAGAACTATAAGAGATAGGGCAGTAAACATAGCGAAAGTTACAAAGCCAAAAAGTAACGAATTTGAAATGATAGAATACTATTTGTTTGAATTATCTCTAGAATTAAATGCAATTAAAGAACCTAATGAATATGAAAAAACATATCGTGATGAAATAAATAAATTTGTAAATCAAAGATATGTTATAGATGGATGGGAGCCTGAAAAAATAGAAGAAAAAGGGAATGAATTATTAGATGACCTAGAAAAGGGAATAACTCTTGGAAATTGGTGGCAAAAAGGAGTAGAAAAATACAAAGAAAATAAGAAAATGTCTGATGTAGATGTTTGGCTTATAAACTTAGGTGACGAGAATACTAAGTTAGAAGATCTTGAAAGAGAATTGCTTATTTCTAAATTATCTTTCTTGTACGAATTTTATTTCAATATAGAAGCTAATACTGAAGAATACAAAGATTTAAAAGAAGCAGATAATAAAGAGCAAGTCGAAAAAGAAGGTAGTTATATTGCTAATTTTTTTGGAACTTTATGGAAAAGATTTGAAGACCTACCTGAGGAAATTAAAGAAATAGAAATCGTCTTAGATGACTTAGCAATATTCTCTCCATATACAATCTATACTGATCCGAGTACTCTTCAGCAATCTAGATATTATATTTTAATACCAGCATCAGCAGAATGTTTTCCAAGTGGAAGTGACGGGGGTGTTGAAGCAGGATTTAGTGATTATACATATTGGCTAAAATATTGCACTTTTGCTACGCTAGCTAGTGTTTTAAATCCAGTTAAAGGGTGGTCAACTGGGTGGTTAGGGCCGCCAAAGCCAATAAAGTTTCCAACAATTTACATACCTATTAAACCGATTGCAACTCAGTACGGATTTATTGTTATTGGCTTAACGATAACAGGCATTTGGTTTTTTCCAATGGTTCTAATGGTAAATTATTCGACTGGCTACGCTATGCCCATTCTTGATCCAACTAGCTTAGTAAAGAATCAAATTGAAAAACTAAAGAAGAAAATTTCCAAAAGTCTTTCAGCTCTAAAAACAACTACGCTTGAAAAATACTTAAAAAACAAAAAGAAGGAAATTGCAAAACAAGAAAAAGAAGTAGAAAATGTTTCTAAAGATTTAGAAGATCATAAAGCGAAAAGAGTTGCAGATACTAAGAAAAATGAAGAGAAGTATCTAAAGTGGAAAACTGAACTTACTAAAATTCAAATAGAAGAGAAAGAAGTAAAACTAGAATTGTTCAAATTACAAACACAACATCAAATTGTTCAAGATTCTATTAGATCTGGTATAGCCACCAAGACAAATGATGTAGCAGATAAGGGATTGAAATCTATCCAAGATTCTGAAAGTCTTATAAATAAACAATTCGATGCACTAGATTCTTTAGCTGATAAATTAGATAATATTGTTGCGCCACTACCAACAACCCTAAAACCCAACACAGCTAATTTCGGAATTACATTAAAGAAACCTATTCCTGTAGTAAGCATAGATTCAGAAATAGATGATAACATAAACCAAGAAGGAGTAGATAAGATTGCTGACAAATTTGAAGTTAATAATGAATCATTTATGTCAAAGAAAGCTACTTTTGATTACTCAAAATATTTAACTGCGCTTAGTGCTGGAGCACTTGCTGGATTAAGTTTTAAGGGAGTGCTAGACTTACTTAAATCTGGAGATGTCCCTGGACTAGTAACTCAAGATCCATTCCCCGCTTATGAGAATTTAACAGTAACTAATATTCCGTGGGTGAAATTTCTGTACACTGATTACGTACCAACGGGGGCAAAAATTTACGGATTTCCAGGACAACTTCCACTTTAAAATTCAGATAATGGAATTCTCTTCCAGTGAGTTTTTACCCATACATATAGGAAATTTTCATCTGTAGCTACTTCAAGTCCAGTTAAGTGATTAGCATCTGGTGGTAAATACTTTCCATTAAAAGAAACTGAACGTATGTTTGCTGAGGAATCAAGAGTTTTTTCTAATTCTTCTATAGATAAGTACTCTGGCTGTCTCCAACTTTGAGAATCTACTTCAATAAAAGTATCCCTCTTTTTAATGTCAGACCCTTTAGTCTTTCTTATATGTTTTTTCATTGTACAATGTGAATTACTACTCCTGATTTAGCAAGGTTTCCATAGTAATCATAACTTTCTACTAAAATATTATAGTCAGCGGCATTAACATCAAATATGTAAGGAACGCTTTCGTTATGAACTCTAAATAATGTGTCTTTAGTAACATTTTCTTTTACTGTCCAGATGTTCTTTTGATTCAGTAAATAAGTGCTAGTATCATATTCAGATTTTAATAAAACTAACTCTGAAGTGTCAACGGTAATAGATTCCGGGTAATAATAGAATTTTGAGTTCACTAAATTATCGGAAGGATCGTACCAATCGTCAATTACTTCATGTTGATTGAATGGTGTTGGCATATTAACAAATGTACTATCTAAAAAATATTTTCTGTAGTCATCTAAATAAAGCTCTAAATCACTATCATTAAATGTTGCACTTGACACATCCATAGTATAACGAGCAAATGTAGAATAAGCGTGTTTAGCTTCTATCTCATACCTGCTTGTGTCTGCTACTATAAATTGGGGCAAGTTTCTACTGAATGTATGAATTGATCCATCTGAACTAATTACTCTATAGCTAGATCCCCACTCATATCCTGTACAGCTGTCTGAGATGATCATTGCAACTAGTTGGTTATCTATAAATGTATATCCACTTATGTCGATCATAAAAGTAGAAGCATCAAAATCATTTATCGCGTTTTGAGTATTTCTCCTAGTATGGTTTTGTAAGAAAACATCATGAGATGCATCAACTACGAATGGAAAATTATCAACTGTTATATCATTACCCGAAACTCCAGTTACATATGTACTGGCTTCTAATAAGCCATTATATGATCCCTTATCAAAATATACGAGGGTTACATCATCTCCTGGATAGAAAGATTGCCATTCAACATCCACAGTTAATACATTACCAATATTATAAATTACATCTTCTGTGCAATTATAAAATTTATTAAGAGCTTTGAAATCATTAACATCTTGAAACCAAGTCATATTTGGAACATTTATATAAGATTCTCCTGTTGCATCAACTTCTAAGGTTAATCCTTGAAAAGGGAAAATTCTATCAAAGATAGGATATTTGTTAGAATCTATTAAAGCGCTCACATCCTCCTGGGTCAGAAATTCACTTTGCGGGTTGATTTCACTTATATTATCTGAAGTATCAATAAGAGAATAAAGTCTTGGGCTTTTTATCCAAACTTCATGTGTTTTGTCTCCATGATTAGTGTATAATATATTGTATCCATCCCATGCAAATGATTCAATTTCATAATTTCCAATATGATTAACTGTCATTGAATAAATGCTGTTATCCACAGCTAATGAACTATCCCCTCCGCTTAAACCTGAAGGATCTGTCCAATAATATACACTTGGATCAACAACATATAAAGGCATTCTAGGAGAAGAATATTGGATATTTAATGCGAGATGTTGAATATCATTCGTTCCATCGTATTCATAATCTATAGAGTAAGCAGGAGTTAAATAATCACTTGGATCATTAACGTCTAAAGTAATTACACCTTGTTTAATTTCAAGATAATATAATTTGTCATTTTCAAAATTGAAAGTATTTCCAGAACTATCTATAGTCTTAAAATTAGTCATTCCTATCAAAGCAGTTCCATAATGCTCTACTTCTCCATATTCTAAAATAGATCCAGTATCAGGAGATAAAGTAACAAGTTCGTCAAATTCTAATATAGCACCAACGGAAGATTCCATTATGTAGTTGAAATAATATTCAGATTGTATTACTGTACTAGTATCAGCTGTCACATAAGCACTGCCATCTACTATAAAAATACAAGGGTCTAGACCAATATTAAAGGAGATGCTTCCATCTTTATCCTCTACCCATCCGCTTCCCTCTAAAATGGCATATGATGCGTCTTTACTTATCAATTGTGTAGAAGAAGCATCCATATAAATGTGATTGTTTGGGTAAACTTCATATGAGGTCGCGTCTTCCCAATCATAATTGCTAGCATCTTTTATGAATGCATATTCTAATCTTACGTCTACATTCACAGATGTATCAAAAAATAATGTAGACGTATCAAAAATGTTATAAAATTTTAGTTCTTCATTATAAATCCACAACGGCTTTGTCATATGAGTTTCTGGAATAACCGAAGATCCATATTTAGACTGTGAAGCTCTCCATTGAATATCTTTGATTCCGATGAATGGGTATGCCCAAGGTGCTCCAACTTCAAGATAACTGCTTGGATCAGCTAAATAAGATGGATCATTAGGACTAAGAGTTACACTTGGGTCAGCTGGATTCCATACATAATCTGTAAAATCTGCGAACCTAAAATTTAGCTCTCCTATTTTTGAATTAGTTAATTCTAATAATGTCATATTTATTGACGCTTCTCCTAATATCAATTCACTATTATCTGGAATTGTATATGGTGTTAGAGTCTGAGAATCATCATAATCAAATCCATGATTCTGAGTTGCATAAATGAGATTTATGTATCTTTCAAAATAAATTCCTTCACCAGTTACATCAATAATTCTAGCATTAACACCAATGATATTTTTTTCTAACCAATCTTTTAACGAAAGTAATTTAACAAATACTTCATTAATATTATATTCATAGCAATTTTCAGTTTCAGGTGTTCCCCACTCATCAGTTTCTCCAGTTTCTCTTGTTAAGCAATAATTAAGACTTAACTGGTTTAATTTTTTGAGAGCTTTTCTTTCAGCAGGTGAAAATTTAAGAATAGTTTGTGCTCTATCTTTAGCATCGTAAGGAACAATAAGAGAAAGTTTCTTATTTGATTTAACGTTTTTGAACCACTCTCTTACGTAAATATCTTCATATCCAAGCCACTTAATAGCGTTTATAAGCGCTTTATAAGTTCCGATATACGGCATGATCTCAGCATGCTCTAATATCATTTGTTTAGACTTTGGATTTACTATTTCGTAATCTGGTAAATCTTCATTTATATCTGCTTCTTTAAATAATTTTGGAAAATCTTTTGGATCTGGCAATCCAAAGTTTCCTAGTAAAGTTCTAAATCTTTCATCTTCACCGATAGATTCAGCGTTAACAATAATTTCAGCAACTAAATACTTTACTCCATTAACTTCGTTATAAATTCTTAACTTTCTTTCATAAACACCCTCGTCTTCTGCCCTGAATCCAACATTTATTGATAATGGAACATTTTTTGCAAGAACATCAATATCGTAATAAAGAACATCAGTCCAATCTATAGTTTCTTCTTCATTATTCACAGTAAAAAATGCAATTTCATTATCATCACCATCCATTTCAAATATCAAAGAGTAATTTGATGCATCGTATGGTCTGTACATCTCAGAATCAATTTCCTGGAAAATATACAAATGTTCAGTTTCAACAATACCCTGAGATACTGGCTCAAGAAAGATCGCGGAAGTGTAAACTACTGAAGGGTAAGTGAATAAAGTAGAAATATCAATGTTCGACAAACCTCCAATACCCTGGGTATTGATTGGGACAGGATTAAAAATAGAAACATCTACATAATCTACAGACACATCAGTAGTGATATCTATGGGAGTTTCAGCACCAAAAGCGTAAGTATAAGATACTGATGTAGGAGGAATGTAATAAAATCCCGAATTTAATATATCTGCGTCTACAGCGTATAGACTTGGATCAGTAATTAAATATCCTGTAGCTCCAGCTGCGCTTACATCAGAAGCAAAGTCTAAATTTATATAAGAATCAGCAAACCAGTTTAGTTGGCTGCCTGCTTTGTCAAATATTGTCCAATTATTTAATTGCATAAGTTTAATCGTTAGTTGATCGCAGTCGTGTTTTTATCGTGTGCAATGGAAAACCATTTTTTAATCATTTTAGTACTCTCTAAAACATATGTAAGTAATCCCTCAAGCTGCCCATAAAGCGCTCTTTGCTGTGGGTTTGCCCATAATTCAGGAGAGGAACCATTTTTCAGAATATTTCCATAATAGTTATATCCTAAATTTATTAGGTTGTCATTCATATGTCTAGCTTGGCTAAGATAAGGAGATCGAATTTTATGAAGTTGCCTCTTATCTTGATTATCTGTATCGGGTTCGTATTTTACTGCCATGTTTAAATATTATTTAAAATTGCTTGATTATTCTTTGCATTTGAATCTTTGGGAGTATAACCTCTAAGTTGAATATTAACTGTCGAAAGTTCACTTTTTGCTGTGCCGTCTTCATAAAATACTCCATTAAAACTTTCAAAATTACCTCTAAATAAAGCATAAATATCTTTTACTGGAACATCGTTATTCCAAGCATCTTTTACTTTTCTTTCGAGTATAATATCTCCGTAATCATCGATTCCATAAAATGTTCTGTATATATCGTAATTATTTTTATCTGCATCAAACCATAGATTAACTGAATCAACACCATCTACGTCTTCTACTACTTTTATTAAATCAGAAACAGGAATTCTATCTCTACGAGTATTTTTTAAGAAATACGTAGAACATGATGATATAATAGTTTCTCTTACTGTATCATATTCTGC
>Ga0164315_10003966_pt1 | contig 11505 bp, 5 predicted proteins | sample GuaBasSedimGuay6_FD_113737 | JGI IMG/M metagenome (GOLD analysis project Ga0164315, IMG submission 113737) | Subseafloor sediment microbial communities from Guaymas Basin, Gulf of California, Mexico - Guay6, Core 4569-2, 0-3 cm | ecosystem: Environmental > Aquatic > Marine > Hydrothermal vents >...
ACCAAAGTTGGAATATCAGGAACAACAATTGATGGCTGGAATTCAAATTTATTACTTACATCACTTTCATTATTGTTTCTATCGAGTGCTGTCACTAAAAAATATCCTTTTTCACTCGGGAAATTTTCATCTACCTGTAAAAAATTATTGGATGTGATCTCTAAAATATTAGCGGGATCTTGGATATCAGAGCTGTTGAAATTTGGATCAACCGAACGATAAATTGCGTAAAATTTAATTTCCTCATTGATAGGAATATCCCAAGTTAACGCAGTCGTTCCGCTACCAGCCACTCTATCAAATCTTAAGTTTGTGGGTGCATCTGGTGGAGATGTATCTTTCCAATCCATAATTGGAAGTAGTGCTGGATAGCGGTAAAGATCATTAGTAAGCGTATCTGTTACTCCACCAAGATTGTCATCAAAATTATTCGAAGTGAAGTAAACTTCTCCGAACAGCCCGTCATCTTCTCTATTGAACCTTACCATCTTACCAATTTGCGTTTTATCAAATGTTGATTGACCAACTCTATAATAAGCTAGTCCGGGATAAATATGTCTATCATTACGAACACTTGCCCACCAAGGAGCCAATTTTCCATAATCTTGTCCACCTCCAAACTGCCAATACAATTGGGGGGCTAAATAATCAATGATTTGTTCATCAAGCCACGTAACAGCATCACAATAAATTGCACTGTACACATTCCATCCAAAAGTTCCTTCTGGTACTCCATTTTTCCAAATTCCTGGAGGGCTTTGACCAAATTTTACATGTGGTGCAAGTGATTGAATAGTTGCATAGATCATCCTTAGAAGTTCATTTACATTATCCCTTCTCCAATCTCCTAAATTAGTAAACCCATTTGGATAAGTAGCAAAAGTCTCAGCATCCTCATCTGTAATAGCTTCAAGATAGAAATAGTCATCGAAGTGAATTGCATCAACATCATATCTTGTAATTATATCTGTTATTACAGATACCACATGCTCACGAACCAAAGGAAGTCCGGGATCTAAAATCTCATTTCCCTCAATATTCAGGACCCAATCAGGATGCTGCTTTGCAACATTCATATCATCAAGAGAAAGATTGTAGCTTGCATTTCTAACCCTGTAAGGATTTATCCATGCATGCAGTTCCATTCCTCTTTTATGTGATTCCTCAATAGCAATTTCTAGGGGGTCAAAAAATGGACTAGGAGCTTTACCCTGCTTTCCGGTTAACCATGAAGACCAAGGTTCAATTGTGGAGGCATACATTGCATCACTAGCAGGACGAATTTGCATTACTACAGCATTAATATTTGTGGCTTTTAGATAGTCAATAATTTTGATTAGATCATCAATTTTCTTTTCGGTCGGATCGGAAGGATAAGTTGGCCAATCAATATTTCTAACTGTAGATAACCATGCCCCCCTCAATTCTCTTTTAGGAGGATTTGACTGAGCAAAACTTTGATTCAGCAGAAATAGTAAAGTAAGTAAAAAAAGTAAAATTTTATTCATAGACCAACTATAATTTGTAAAAACAATACTTGGTAATATTTTTAACTGCTTAAGTTAAGCTAAATTATTTTTTCTTTATCCACAAGTAAAAAATGTTATAGTCTCTATAACATATACAAAGATCACATATTTATTCATAAATATAAAGGAATAATTTAAAAACTCACACCAATAGAAAAATGCTGTGTATTATTAAGCAAACCAAAAGTTTGATATGCATAATCTATACTTAACCCAAACGATTCGTCAAAATCATAATTCAACCCAAAGCCTAACGTTAATCCCTCTTCAGTATTATCAAGAAATAGTGATTTATATCCAGCCCTTAACGCAATCATATTAAACAAATGATATTCCATTCCAACATTTACTGACTCTTTGTTATCGCTTGGATGCAATGCGTCGGCAGCAATTGTGATTACATGGTTTTCCAATTCAATTACTTCCATTGCAAGACCAATTTTAAATGTGAGCGGAAGAGGCCAGTTATCAGTGTCTAGTGTAGCAAGGATTTGATCATTATTACCAAAAATTGTTGGATCAACATCATGCTGAACATTTAGATCTTTCCCCGATATTTTCATATCGCCACCAAGATTACTAATGGTCGCACCTATCCTCAATCCTGCAATATCCGATTGAAATAGCACCCCCAAATCAAGAGCTATGGTTGAGGCAGAACTATTCCATATATTTTGGGAAACATACTTCACTGTTCCACCAATTGAAAATCTATCGGTAAGAGCTTTCGCATAAGTTAATGCAATTGCCATATCAGAAGCACCAAAAGTCCCACCAGTACCTTCTGGTTCCCTCAATGTTGTAAGTTCCATTTCTCCATAATCAAGACTTGTTATACTTGCACCAAATACACCTGCCTCACCTAGATCTATTACGGCACCAGCCCAATTATACTTTATGTCAGCGAACCAGCTTGAATGTGAAAAGAGTGCGCCACTTTCATTCATTTTAGCCGCACCTGCCGAATTCCAATAAAGAGATGAAACATCATTTGCTGTGGCTACAAACGCACCCCCCATTGCTATTGCACGTGGGCCTATTCCAATATTAAGAAATGGCGCTGCAGAAGAGCCAACTTTAGATTGGCCATACAAAGTTGTAGCCACTATCACTAAAAATATTATTAAAAATTTCCTCATTATCTATTCTCCGTTACTTTAACAAGGCAAATTTGCCGATTTTTTTTGATCCAGTTGTTGTTTCTACAACATATATATATACACCATATGCGGCATCTAAGTTTTCTTCCGTTCTTAAATTCCAATAAACATCACCAACGTAAAGGTCGTTTTGATACAGAGTTCTTATCAAATCACCTCGCACTGTAAAAATTGAAATCTTTGAATCGGGTGGCACTCGTGTAAATCTAATCTCTCGCTCACCTCTACCACTTGTCTGACTACTAAGAAGTGCAGCCTCTCCAATATGAGTTACAATATATGGATTGGGAACAACTTTAATTAAATCAAGATTTGCATCAGCATTTGCTTGATTTATACTTGCTCCTTTTAAGGAAAAAACGACCTTATCAACTTCACTGAATGGTTTGGTTGTGAAGAGACTAAGAGTACCTTGAGGTTCTAATGGTTTGTTTGGTTGCAGATACGTAATATTGGTTCGCCAAGTCCTTACATATTCTCCCTCAACTGTTTCTTTAAAATAAATAGAGTGAACAGATGAAAGCGTACCTGTAACAAAGTAAACAACATCTATGTACTGATCAGTAGTTAAATTTTTCACTTTAAATGTTACATCCCTTGCCGGAAATATATTTGAAGAAGTCGGCGGGAAAAGAGTGTCAGCTACAGAAGTTCCGACCACATGATCATAGAATTCAATCACATAGTCGTAAGGCATATCAATACCGTTATAATCAGGGTACTTATCACTCAAGAAAAACGGGAAGAAAATATAGCGTACATCTTCAGGATCGCTTACAATTCCCTCAAAACCAGAGTTGGAAGTGTCTTCTTTAATCTGCCAGTCATTATAGATCTGAAATCTATATCCATGTATTATTTGTGTATTTCCTGTGAAGACAGTATCTCTATTGATCAGTGTATCGTAATCAGCAGTATAATAATCTCCAGTAACAGCAACTGGTTTGCCATTTACATATACCGTATCTGTTCCTTGAGGTAGTTGAATTGAATCTTTTGGAGCAACGATCTGCACATCATTTATCAATGGTATAAATACTGTATCCGGAGTCTGAAGATCAACTACAGAATAATCAGTAGTGTAACCTTGAAGTGCAGTATCATTAAAAGTTAGCTCGTAAGAAAAATTATCCCGAACATCAGAGTCATCAACCATCTCGAGAACAATATCTCCAGTTCCTCTATAAGTTTCACTAACTTCAAAGTTCTCCATATTTGCTGGTTCATAACCAGTCGATCTTCTGCCAGGTGTTATGTAACCTGTATTATCATCTGTAATTACATTTCCCGACGATTCTCTAAAAATAAATTTTGAATTTTCCGAAGGAAATATTTCAAGATCTTCTTCACCAGAGTCAAATGCACAGACAGCATAATAGTAAGTAACCCCAGCTACCACGTTTGAATCAATAAATTTATTGATTACTCCTGTATTGTCACCAAGGTAATAAGTCGTTCCTCCAACCTGTGTAAACATACTCTCAGATGGATAGAAGAACCCGCTTATTGAATCAACAATATCATATTGCTCTAGTGGTTTATCAAATGATAAAACTCCAAATGCATTTGTGATTGATCTTGCATCTCTAAAACCAGCGTCTGTTGCTCTATAAATTTTATAACCCTGAAAATCACGTTTTTTAGTAATGAAATCTTTTGATCTTTCTGTTGGACCACCGTCCCAGTATATAACTACTTTACCATCAGATTGGGTAATAGTGATCTTTGGTTTTCTAGGTGGTTGAGGAAATTTATACCCGGAGTTATAAATCTGTTGAACTATAATTTGGTTACTTTGAATATCTTTCAAATCTTCACCAAAAAGAAGCGCTTCGGAGAAACGTTCAACCTTTTGCGATAATAACGGGAAATAGCCTGATGCATATATAAAATCTCCATCTTGAGGAATTGGAGGGATTTCATCAAATCGTCCAGGAGTCATTCTCGACCACAACAATGAATCATTTGACATATCTGGTGAAGCAGCAATTGAAAAAAAGTTAAATGCCGTTAAGCCAATTTGATCTGACTCATCAGGATCTGTTCTACCAAAGTTCGGTTCACCTTGAGTTGGAACTCCGTCCCCTTCGCCTTCATCAGGTCCAGGGTAATTATCATCATCCGGACCTAAACCATCTTGACCAAGGTCATCAGAGTCAGAGGCCCAATCACCATCTTCATCAATATCATTGTCTCTTTTTTCATCTATGAGTAGATCGTTAGCACCTTCACCAGTTAAATATCTTACAAACTTAACTGGATCTTGGTCATTAACAGTTCTTGAGTTTATATGTAATGATTCATTCTCATCAATTAATCCATCTAAATCATTATCAATTCCATCAAATGCGGTTGAATCTGGAATTGCAACGCCATTTATGATACCTGCGATATGGCCTTCTTTTAAAGGGACGCCAGCTTCAACAACTATCATTTCACCAAGTGAATAAACAGTATCTGGCAATGTCCCAAGTGTGTAGATTGATCTTTCATAAGTCTCACCATCAATGAGAACAACTTTGTCGCCAGATGAGTAATTAATCTCAAGAAAATCTGGGAAACTAAACATTGGCGAAGCAGGGTCTTCGGAATCGCCATCATTGTCAATCCCATCAAAAGGATTGCCAGGAGATTCTAAATAAGCATAACCTACATATCCAACTTTTTGCCCTTTGTTACCAACTCCATCACTATCCCAAGAATAAGTAATTGATCTCTTTGTATCAAAAAATCCAAGATCATCACCACTATCGCCATCACCACCAGCAAGCGTACCAACAACAGTTCCAAAATCCGCACGGCGATAATTTGCAGTACCTTCATTACGAATATCCATCAGCCAGAAAACAACATCTTCAGCTAAGAAACTTGCCCATTGAAATCCCCTTTGAATATATTGTAACCCCATTCCATGGCGTAACAAATCATTGCTATCTGGAGCCCAAAGTGTCGCCTCGAAATTGGAATTTACACCATTAAATTCATCATCATTTTGATCATCGGCAATAAAATAACTTTCTTGATCTGCCTGCATTAAACCACGACCAAAATAGCCCCACCATTCTGTATTGCCATCGGCATCAACATAATCAACTACATCAGGAAAACCACCAGGATCTGCCCAACCACCAATTGGCCATGAATCATTTAAATGACTCATTGCTACAGATTCACCGTTGGGGTTTAAGAATCCTGGAATTGGGTCCCATCCCCAAAAGTAACCAGCAGTTGGATGTCTCTCCTCACCTTGTCTTGTTCTCGGTCCGCGAGAGATAGTAACTGATTGAAGAGTTTTACCATTCGTGTTAGTAAATTCAACACCAATTAATGGAGTCACATCACCAATGTAGTTTTCACCAGAACCAAGAGGCCACTCACCTCGAATATCAACTCCTTGACGAAAACCAGTTATCGCTCCATCATTATAGAAAGATATTCCAACTCTGTTTCCCGTGTGAAATCCAATTTTTCTAAGAGTTGCATCTCCCCCACCTTGAGCCGCACTTTGTAATGAGAGGAACAGGGAGAGAATTATTGAAATTTTAAATATTTTAAATATCATTTTTATACCTGAATATTTTTAAAAATTATACGATAACCCAATCTCAACTCTTCTTGGCTGCGAGAAGAAAGTTGGGTCAGTAAATTTTTCATCTAAAGTATTGTAATACATAGCTGGTTTAATACGTGCCGCCTCGGTACTAGAAATAGTATAATAAGAATCTCCAGTATCAGTATAAACATTCGTTGGGTTTTCCCAATCGAGTAGATTCATAACACGAATAAAAACAGAAAAATAACTCTCACCAATTGGGATATCCTTGTAAGCACGCAAATCGATATTAAAATTTGTTGGCTTGTAATCACTATTTCTTGGATAAGCATTTTGAGTAACACGTGTAAATTTATTTACTGCTGGGGTATAAGGCTGTCCGGTAAAGAAATTACTAATTAAAGAGAATCCCCAGTCGCGAGGTTTAGAATAAACTACTGAAACATTTAAAGTATGAGTTTGATCCCAATCAAGAGGAGCAATAATTGTTTCTGGTAGAGCGCCATCAAGAGCAGCATTACGTGCATCGGCAGGATTTGAAGCATTACCTTTTGTTTCGGCAAATGTATAATCTAGATTGACAGCCAAACCTCCAGCAATACGTTGCATATATTTTAATGCAAACCCTTTAGAAAATCCAAAATCCGAGTTTGCATAACGGCTATAGCTCTGAGCGCCGCCAAAGACAAGTACTTCATCGGATTGAGTTCCTGTCAAATCTCTAAAATCTTCAAAGAAAACAGTTACATCAATTGCAGAAAACTCACCCAACTGCTGCTGTAATCCAATTTCACCTTTCACAGTACTTTGAGGTTTTAAGTCAGCATTACCAAACAGAGCAGAATTCCCAGAGCCAACACCTAACTCAAATTCTGGATTTGAGTATAGAAATTCATATCTTGGTAGCTGGAAGAAGTGCCCGTATGAAAAGTGAATTACACCTCTATCTGTTATTGGGAAAGCTAAACCAAGTCGAGGTGAAATTTGTGTTTTAATTGTGGCATCGTTATACCAATATTCCAACCTATCGGCGTTCGTCTTAACGGTTTCACCTGGGTCAAGAATACCATTACCATTCTCGTCATTGAATTTATTACTTGGTCTCAATGGGTTTTTATAATTAGGATCAGAAGGATCAGAAAGTACAACACCGTCTGGGTTGAACATATCAAATCTTAATCCAGCATTAATAATCATATTAAAAGCTTCAATTTTAACTTGAGCATATCCTGCAAATTCATTAGGGTTATGAAGATACTCGTTATTATCAACAGATGATAATGGAGGAATTTCAACATTATAAGGATTTGCTCTTTGCCCATTTTCGTCCAACATTGGCACTAAATTAATATCGTGATAATATATTTCTTGCATATTATAACTGGCACCAAATTGAAGATTTAATTTTTGAGTCAACTGCGAAACCCAATCGAACTTGGCAATAAGAGTTTTGGTATATCTTTCAAATCTGTTTTGGTCCGTCCCACCAACATTGTAGCTATACGCTGGTGTTTGATGAAAAGTATTATCAACATATTCTGTTGGTTTATTTGGATCACCAGTATGAATATTTTCAAATAAGTAGTGATGATACTCTTTATCCAAATAACTTGCACTAAGAGTATAAAAACTACTATTAGAAATAGCATGATTTAAATTTAAGATATGTGTTGTAGCATTTCTAAAGCGTTGTAAATTATTTCCAGGTGTAAGTTTTGCACCCTCATTATAATCTTGGTAATTCTGTTTGTCGCCGAGAAAGTTATAGCTTAACTTCATTCCACCACCAATTACATATGTTAACTTTAGTTGCCCAAAAAATCTTTCTAGCGGATTAAGAGATACATACTTATCAGTAATGGTAGGGTCTAACAGAAAATAATTAGAACCATCTGTACCAACGAACAAATAATCTGACCCACCGGAATTAGGGGCTTCAACTGCAAAGTCAGAAACTGAAAATTGATCTCTTCCATATAAATACCCATTATCTCGATAATATCTTAAGTTAGTGTAGAAATATACTTTGTCTTTTAGAATTGGTCCACTTAAGCTACCTTCAATATTAGCTATATTGATTGGATCAATTTCATTAATATTCCAGAAGACGTCTGTTCTGTTAGATACATAGTCACCACTAAAAGCCTGGAAAGAACCAGAGAAATCATTTGAACCATCTTTAGTTACAAGATTGATTACACCTGAAAGAGCTTGACCATATTCAGCATTGAATGCCCCGCTAATAACTTGCATCTCTTTAACTGCATTCTGATTTACTTCTACAACGCTACTTCCGTCATAAGAATCTGTGACTGGTACACCATCAATTTGGTATGCAACTTGTCCGCTCCTACCACCTCTAACATGAATTCCTCCACCTGGCGAAATAACAATACCAGCTTGAAGCGCAAGCACGTCACCCAAGTCAGTTACAGGCAACTCTTTGATTAATTCATCCCCGACGACAGAAGTAGATGCGGTAAGATCTTTCTGTATAAGTGGTTTAGTTGCAATAACAACAACGTCCTCACTTAGTGAGACAGAAGTTTCCGTAAGAGTAAAATTGATGCTAGTAGTTAGACCTATTGAGACTTTAACATTTTGTACAACGGTTGCGTTATATCCAATAGCAGATGCTTTAACTTGATAGGTTCCAGGAGGTATATTCAAAATTGAATAATAGCCATCAATATCAGCGGCTGCCCCTAAACTAGTACCAAGTACAATTACATTTACAAAGGGAAGAGGTTCACCTGCGGCATCTGTAATTCTGCCGGCAATTTTACCAGTAGTTGCAGCATATGTTTCTGCAATAAAAATTATACTCGAGATTGAAAATAATACAACAGTTAAAACGAGTAAATTTTTCCTCATAGTACCTCCCAATATTCAAAGGAATAAATTTCGAATCAGTGCTACAAGTTAATTAATCAAAACTAAAAAAAAAATACATTTTTTCATGATAAAATTTTGGATCTCATTTAGAATGTAAAGTAATAAAATTGATGTTTGACTGTGGTTTATTTGTTCAATTATAATGCACAAAAAATATTTTTCGTATTTTTGAGCACTAGAATGTATTAAATTGGTTTTTGCATGGAATTAAAAATAGCTGCACTCGATAAAATAAAAAAAATTGAAATTGAGATCGAAAATCTTGGTTTGACAACAACGACTATTGAAGAGAGACAATACAATTTTGAATTCTCCGTTAGTAGTGCGCAAGACAAACTTAAAATACAAGTCTATTTTGGTAAGAAAGGAGTTAAGACAATAATTCAGGGGAACAAAGATTCTGTTTTATATAGTGAGATTTATCCATTCTTGTTTGACCAGCAATTGTTCGATTTTCCAGATAAAAATATCATTGAACCAGACGAATATATTGGGAGCGACGAATCTGGGAAAGGTGATGTTTTCGGACCTTTAGTGATAGGAGCATTTTATGTAAAAAAAAACAGCAAGATTTCGCTTGCAAAACTTGGAGTTAGAGACAGTAAAGAATTAACAGAAAGTCAGATAAATTCGATTGCTATAAATCTTAAAAAGAAATTCCCAGATGATTATGAGATGGTTACTATATATCCTGAAAAATATAACGAGCTATATAAAAAATTTAATAATCTTAATTCTATAATGACCTGGGCTCATTCTAAAGCAATTAATAATTTGCTGTTGCGTAAAGCATGTACCGAAGTGATCAGCGATAAGTTCAGCAATAAAGTACTTAATATTGATTTGGACATGAATTCGCAAAGGGTAAATCTTTTACAAATTCCCAAAGCTGAAAAACATTTAGGAGTAGCTGCTGCATCAATTATGGCAAGATACGTGTTTAATAGTTGGTTTATAAAACAAAAGTCTCAAGGTTTTACTCTTCCCAAAGGAGCATCAGAAGAAGTGAATGTTTTTCTTAAAGATTTTCATCCTAATGGTAATTCTAATCAACTAAAAAAAATTGCGAAGTTACATTTTAAGAACATAAAAAAATTGTTATAATTTGTATATTTGCAAAAACATAATGAGGAATTTATGGCCAAAAGTAAAAGAATAAAACGAGTAGGTATATTAACCGGTGGTGGTGACTGTCCGGGACTTAATGCAGTAATTCGCGGTGTGACTAAACCAGCATTGGATCATGGTCTGAAAGTCTTTGGTATTCTCGATGGTTTTGAAGGACTTGTTACCGGGAAAGGAATTGAACTATACGACAAAGATGTTTCGGGTATCTTATCACAAGGTGGGACGATACTTGGCTCATCGAATAAAGGAGATCCTTTTCACTGGCCAATTGAAATTGAAGACGAGGTAAAAATAGTTGATAAATCTGACGATGCAATGAAGTACTATGATGCTTGGGGACTTGACGCGCTAATTGCAATAGGCGGTGACGGCACAATGCATATCTCTAAAAAACTGATGGAACTTGGGATGAATGTTGTTGGAGTTCCTAAAACAATTGATAATGATCTTGAAGCAACAGATTTAACATTCGGGCATGATTCAGCCGTTTATGTAGTTACCGAGGCAATTGATAGATTAAGAACAACAGCTTCAGCTCATCATCGTGTTATGGTTATAGAGACAATGGGAAGATATGCCGGCTGGATTGCTCTTAATGGCGGACTCGCTGGAGGAGCGGATGTAATTTTATTACCCGAATTACCCTTTGATTGGGAAGCGGTTTATGAAAAAGTGAACCGTCGTTCATTGATGGGTAAAAAATATAGTATAGTCTGCGTTGCAGAAGGAGCAAAACCCAAGGACGGCGAACTAGTAGTAAAAGCAACTGATTCAAAGCGAACAGACCCAATTCAGTTAGGCGGTATTGCCGAAGTCGTTTCAGAAAATATCGAATTAAATACTGGCTTGGAAACTAGATATACAGTTTTGGGACATTTACAGCGCGGCGGTACTCCTACACCGTTTGATAGAATACTCGCTACAAAATTTGGAACTTATGCAATTGATCTCGCTTATAAAAAGAAATTCGGCAGAATGGCAGCATTAATTGGTAATGAAGTTAAAAGCGTAAAAATAGAAGCTGCAATAGTCAAGCAGAAATTAGTAAAGCAGAACGATCAGGCAGTTTTGGCTGCAAAAGCTGTTGGAGTCTGTTTTGGCACAAAAGATTTATAATATTACTTGCATTATTTTTAATTAATAATTACTTTAGCAATCGTTCTTTTAATACTTAATGAAATGGGGTCGTAGCTCAGCTTGGTTAGAGCGCCTGCCTGTCACGCAGGAGGTCGCGAGTTCG
>Ga0164315_10003968_pt1 | contig 11505 bp, 8 predicted proteins | sample GuaBasSedimGuay6_FD_113737 | JGI IMG/M metagenome (GOLD analysis project Ga0164315, IMG submission 113737) | Subseafloor sediment microbial communities from Guaymas Basin, Gulf of California, Mexico - Guay6, Core 4569-2, 0-3 cm | ecosystem: Environmental > Aquatic > Marine > Hydrothermal vents >...
GTAGATAAAGAATTACGCAAATCAGATAAATGCAATAAATACGAAAAAGAGAATTTCTTTAGTAAATTTTTTAATAAAGAATAGTTTCAAAATTTTCTAATGGTAAGCATAAATTACTATCTAAACCTTTTCAAGAAAGGATGGTAATCACCTCGCAAACCAATAGGCCTTGAATTACGAATATGGTGTACGATTTCAATACTCTTTCGCGCATGCTCAAGGCCAAATCCTTCTCCTTTGAGAATATGTTCGTAACTGATTGTATGTAACTCTGTAAACCCTCCACTAAATTCAATCTCCTCGCCATCAACGGAAATCGAGCGGTAAGTTCGCTGTCCTTTTGCAACTATATCAGCAGGGAGATTTTTATCATCAACACTTAAAAACCAACGAACACGAGCCCTCTCTAATTGCAAGAAACCAGCTGCAGTTTCATCATCAGTATAATGTACCGTATTTGTTTTAACATCACCAAAAATATAAGTAAGCATATCATAGAAATGCACTCCAATATTAGTAGCCACACCTCCAGATTTAGTATTATCCCCTTTCCAACTTATAAAATACCAACGCCCACGGCTGGTTATATAAGAAAGGTCAATATCATAAATCTTATCTTTTGGGCCCTTCTCAATCTTTTCCTTCAAATCAATAATAGCTTGATGATGGCGTAATTGCAATATATTGTAAATATTATTACCCGTTTCACGTTCAATTTCTTGAAGAGCATCAATATTCCAAGGATTCAAAACCAAGGGTTTCTCACAAATAGCATGAGCACCATTTCTTAAGGCAAGTCGAATATGTGAATCGTGTAAATAATTTGGAGTACAGATAGCAACATAATCAATTTTCTGCTCGCCTTTTCTACGAAGCTTATCCAAATGTCGATCATAACGCTCTGTTTCAGTAAAGAAATCTGCCTCTGGAAAATAGCTATCAATTATTCCTACACTATCAAATTTATCTAAGGCTGCTACTAGTTTATTACCAGTATCCTTTATAGCTTTCATATGTCGAGGTGCGATATATCCTGCAGCACCGATTAATCCGAAATTCTTCATAATGCTATCCTATTTTTCTTACTTGTCCATCTTTCAACTCATACTTCTCATTACTCTCAGGGCAAAATGCAATTCCACTCTTATCAAAATTCAAGCGGTGACCAAACTCACTCATCCACCCTATTTGTTTTGAAGGATTTCCAACCACTAAAGCGTATGCCAGTATGGTTTTCGTAACCACGGCGCCAGCTCCAACAAAAGCATATTCACCAATATCATGACCACAAATAATAGTCGCGTTTGCACCAATAGAAGCTCCTTTTTTTACAATTGTTTTAGAATACTGCCCTCTTCGAACAACTCCAGACCTAGGGTTTGTCACATTTGTAAAAACCATGGAGGGACCCAAGAAAACATCATCTTCACAAATTACACCTGTGTATAGAGAGACATTATTCTGAACTTTCACATTCTTCCCTAATACAACATCTGGCGATACCACAACATTCTGTCCTATATTGCAATTCTCACCTAGAGTACAATTGGACATAATATGAGAGAAATGCCAGATTTTAACTCCTTGACCTATATTACAGCCTTCGTCAACAACAGCTGTTTCGTGCGCAAAATAATTCTTCTCCATAACTATTTATTTAGAAATTCCAAAACATTGGAAGTAATATACTCTAATTGTTCATTGGTTAATTCTGTATGCATTGGAAGTGAAATAACGGTTTCAGAGAGTTTCTCTGTAACTGGAAAATCACCTTCGCTATATCTTGGGCTTATATATGCTTTTTGCATATGCAAAGGCACAGGATAATAGATCATCATTGGAATCCCCTTCTCGCCTAAGAAAGCTTTAAGTGCATCACGATTCACATCTTTCGTAACAAGTGTGTATTGATGGAAAACATGTGTCGATTTTTCGTAACGTACAGGAGTTGCGATATTAGGATGATTAGCAAATGCCTGATCATAATAATCTGCTGCCATTCGACGTGCATCACAATACTCATCTAAATGTTTCAGTTTAACATTCAAAACTGCCGCTTGCATACTATCCAGACGCGAGTTCACTCCCACATAATCGTGATAATAGCGCACTTTCATTCCATGATTTACGATAGCTCGAAGCTGTTCTGCTAATTTATCATCATTCGTAAATATAGCTCCTCCATCACCATAAGCTCCAAGGTTTTTGGATGGAAAAAAGGAGGTACAGCCTATATGAGCAATCGTTCCTGTTTTCTTTCTACTTCCATCATCAAAGATATAGTCAGCACCAATTGCTTGTGCATTATCCTCAATCACGAATAAGTTATACTCTTTAGCAATATCCATAATCGCCTCCATTGGTGCACTTTGACCAAAAAGATGAACAGGAACTATTGCCTTTGTTTTACTAGTAATTGCTTTTCTTATAGCATCTGGATCAATATTATATGTATCAGGGTTTACATCCACCAAAACTGGTGTAAGGCCAAGTAATGCAATAACTTCTGCTGTTGCAATAAAAGTAAAAGATGTTGTAATAACCTCATCCCCTGGCTCTAGCTTAAGTGCCATCATAGCAACTTGTAAGGCATCGGTACCATTTCCACAAGGAACTACATGCTTAACATTGAGGTATTCCTCCAAACTCGATTGAAATTTCTGCACAGCAGGGCCTTTTATAAAGGAGGTTGTTTCTATTACCTCCATAATTCCCTGATCAACTTCATCTTTGATTTTAAGGTATTGCCCCTTAAGATCAACCATATTTATCTTTTCCATATTATAACCCAAGTAATCTTTTCCAAAATGCTTTTTTTACAGGCATTACATCTGACTCAGCATAATAGTTTCCGTAACCATAACCATAACCATAGCCATAACCGTAGCCATAACCGTAGCCATAGCCATAACCGCCATACCTTCGTTTGTCAAATTTAATATCGTTAACAATTACACTAAGATTCTTTACTTCTTTAGTCTTCACTAATTCTTTCAAGGTTTCTAAAGCAGCCTTTGTGGTATAATTCTGACGCACTACATATATTGATGCATTGGAACGTTTCATTAAGAATATTGCATCTGTAACCAAGCCAATAGGTGGGGTATCAATAATAATTACATCATATATTTCTTTAAGCTTTAATAGCAACTTATCCATCATTGGCCCTTCAAGAAGCTCCGATGGATTTGGTGGCACTGGACCTGCAGTAATAATATCTAAATTCTCAAAATTAGTCTTTTGAACTATCTCATCCAAACTAGCACGTCCAATAAAAAAACTTGTCATTCCCACACTATTATTAATAAAGAAATCATCAAAAATCTTTGGCTTACGCAAGTCACAACCCAATAATACTGTCTTTTTCCCAGAGATAGAATAAATTGAAGCTATGTTAATGGATGTAAATGTTTTTCCTTCACCGCTATAAGTAGATGTAATTGATAGTATTTTATGTTCTTCATCTGGTGCAATAAATTGCAGATTAGTTCGAATTGAGCGAAAAGTCTCAGCAATTACCGACTTGGGTTTACTCAATACTACAATATTTCCTTCTTCAGGATAGTGGCCTACTCCACCAATAATTGGAATGTCAACCACTGCTTCAACATCTTTCTTTCCCTCAATTTTATCATTTAGGAAGTCTTTTAAGAAAATAAAACCTATGGGGATAATAAGACCTATCAAGAAGGAAATTGTATAATTCAATGATTTTTTTGGAAAAACCATTTTAGCTTTACGAGATTTATCTATAATTAAATAATCAGACATATTACCTGCCTGAGTAATCCCACTTTCCATACGTTTTTGCAATAGAAAAGAATAAATCTCTTCATTAATTGAATATTGACGTTTAATATCAATCAGTTGACGTTCTTTACTTGGCAATTTAGATATTTCATCCTGAACTTTTGCAATTTGGCGATTAATACTTTGAATATGCAATTTAGAAGTCGCTTCAATATTCTTCAAATTTTCGACCAATGCCTTTTCTGTATTCTGAATCTTTCGCTCAATGCCCTTAACTGTAGGATTATTAGGTGTTGAAGTAGAAATTAACTCATTCCTCTTCATATAAAGTTCATTTAATTGGGTCACTAAAGTGATCAACATTTGATCATCAATATTCATAATAGATGGGGCAGCCATATCTCTTTTGCTTGCTGCTCCTTTATTCATGTAGTCACGTAAATACGCATAATACTCATCTTGTAATTCTGCAACTACCTTTTGTTTGTCCAATTCATAAATCTCATCAAATGTCTTAGAACTTACATCCTGAATATTAAGAATATTATTCTCTTCGCGGTAGTCTTGCAACCTTTCCTCAGATATCTCAAGAGAGTCCGTGATTTTGTATAATTGCCTATCAATAAAGTTAATTGAATTAATTGAATTCATATTTTTGAAATCCAAATTCGCTTGTACATAGGTTTTAGTTAATGCATTTACTAGGTTAACAGCCTGAGTTTGACTTTCATCTTTAACTGAAATAATTAAAATCGTTGCATCATTGTGCATGGGTTTTACCTTAAATCGGCCATTATATCTAGCTGCCAAATCATCAAGTGAATTAAGGTAAAAGAAAAACTCTATATCATCTTTATAAAATGTATTAAAATCCAATGTAAAACTAAATACATCTGTTTCTACTCTTTCTCCAAAATTAAACTCCTGATTCAATCCATTTGGCAAACTATCAACCTCTTCCGACTTTCTATCAAGATGGTAATCATATAAAGAAACCCGCTGAAGAGGAGGCACGATAAGTCTATACTTTTTTTCTGACAAAACGACCACATCATATTTCACTCCCACAGCCTGTAAATGACTTGAGTCTAAAACAACGCGATAAGGATTATTTTCAAACATTTGATTGGTCCTTATCTGACCATAACGAAAATATGATATCTGCCAATCCATAGACTGGATTGCCTTTCGTGTAATATCAAAAGCTCGCAGGATAGCCATTTCATTCTCAATATTCACAGGTTGCTTAAACATCGAGGATGGGTCAAATGGATTAATATCCTGATTATCTGTCATAATCAGTACTTTTGACTGTGCCTCATAATCAGGGTCAGCATATTGATTGAAAAAATAAGCTGCCGTAACAGTAATTACTAAACTAACCACAAATAATTTCCAATAGCTAAGAGCCATGAAAATTATCTTCTTTATATCGATACTTTCTTCTTGAAAGTTGTTAAAATTCTGATTTTCTTCCACTTTGAATTTATTAAATGGTTCTCATTAATGTCATTAAAGCAATAAAGGTCGTAAGTGAACTCAGGATAAGCACATATGGGAATTTCTCAAAGCCCCAAGTCTTGGCACCCAATGATTCGACATAAATTATATCATTTGGGAGAAGATGATAATATTCTGAATTTACAATATTCTTATCCAACATATTAAGAATATAAATATGCTCTTTCCCATCTTCCTTTCTTATAATCATCACTCGCGTTCTATTTCCATATGAGGTCATGTCTCCCGACAAGGCCAATGCCTCAAAAATATTTAATTGAGAAGCGTATGCAGCATACCTTCCAGGCCTCTTCACTTCACCTATGAGAGTAATTCTAAAAACTGAGAACTTCAATACTACAGAAACCTCAGTTAGATATTCTCTCAATTTTTCCTCAACTGCAGCTTGAGCCTCCTGTATTGTTAAACCAACAAGGGAGATCTCTCCAGCGACAGGTAACTCCACAAAACCTGAATCACTAATCGTATAACTATTCAAATATAAGCCAATGTCATTATTCATTTGATTGGTTGCAGTATTACCACCTCCTCCATTGAAGAATGCATAAGTCCTTGGGTCAACACTATTCACTTGAATATAAACCTCATCATTCGGCTTAAGGTGATAATTTACATTCTCTTCTGATTTACTTGTATCAACCTGACTGTCTTCAACCTCCTGAAGATAACGTAGTTTCTTCTGAGGAATACAGGAAACCATACTTATCAATGCAAAAAGGGCTAGTAAATTAAATATATTTGAAATGCGAAATTTGCGACTCATATTTATTTTTATTAATTATTCGCGCAAATTTACGATTTTTATTGTACAATCCTTAATATCATAAACATTAAGAGTGCATTTATTTTTGCAAGAAGATTACTTACAAAATACATCTTCAATTATTATATCTTTGTTCCTTAGTATTTAAAGAAATTATGAAAAAAAAACGCCCTTTCTTTTTACCCCTTATTTTCTCAATTATTCTTAGTATAGGAATTATTATTGGCTATATTATAAGTCCAAGTAATGGCGTAAAAAGCTCTTTTTCGAATAGTTATAATGAAAAAGATAAGATAAATGATGTACTTAAGCTTATTCAAAGAGACTATGTTGATACCATAAATGAAAAAGAAATGGTTGAGAATATGCTCACTGATATGCTTCATAACCTAGACCCCCACTCTTCATACATCCCTACACGTAATTTGCAAATTATTGAAGAAGAGATGTCAGGCAATTTTGATGGAATTGGCATTCAATTTCGTATTCAGGAGGACAGTATTCTTGTGATAATGCCTATTAGTGGAGGACCTTCTGCAAAAAAGGGAATTAGAGCAGGCGATCGGATAGTGGATGTGAATGAGAAAGAAATTACTGATATAAAGATTAATAATGATACAGTGATGAAATTACTCAAGGGACCTAAAGGCAGTAAAGTTAATCTGCGAATATATAGACCATCCATAAAAGATTATCTAAGTTTTGAGATTACTCGAGATAAGATTCCTATGTATAGTATAGATATCGCATATATGCCTGTGTCAGAGATAGGCTATATAAAAATTAATCGCTTTTCAGCTACTACCTATGATGAATTTGTATTGAAAACAAAATCTCTCCAATTGCAAGGAATGCGCAAGCTAATTATTGATTTGCGAGATAATGGTGGTGGTTATTTATCAGCAGCTAGCAAACTCTGCAATGACTTTTTAACTTCCAATCAGGTGATTGTCTATACCGAAGGAAAGAACCGAGCAAAAGATTACATTAGAGCCACTTCAGATACCAGACTTCGAGAAGTTGAATTAATTATACTTATCAATGAGTTTTCAGCATCAGCTAGTGAGATTGTTTCAGGTGCTATTCAGGATAATGATCGCGGAATAATTGTTGGACGCCGTTCATTTGGAAAGGGCTTAGTCCAAGAACAATTAGAGTTTTCAGATAAATCAGCTATACGGCTTACTGTTGCACGTTACTACACTCCCGCAGGTAGGTGCATTCAAAAATCTTATAAAAATGGTTATGAAGACTATGAATCAGATTTGCTACACCGCTATACAAATGATGAATTAATCAACCCAGATAGTATTCACTTTGAAGACAGCCTAAAATATTTTACATCTGAAGGAAGAGTAGTTTATGGAGGTGGTGGTATTATGCCGGATGTCTTTGTAGCACTCGACACTAATAATTTGTATTCATATTTTAATAAACTAACTGGAAGAGGATTGGTATATCAATTCGCATTTGATTATACAGATAGAAATCGCGGTGCTATTTCTAAAGAGTACAATACTCCTAAGTCCTTTACTAAAAACTTCGTTATTAGTGAAAAAATGATGATTGACTTTACTAAATATGCTACTGAAGAAGGTGTGGAATTTGATTTGAAGTCCTATACATTTTGTAAGGATGATATTGAAGCTCGGATGAAGGCATATATTGGGAGAGGAATTCATGATAATGATGCATTCTATCCAGTTCTATTATCAAAGGATAAAACCTTTCTTAAAGCTGTAGATATCCTAAAGAAGAAGTAATTTAAAGAGAGATACTTATTCACTAGGAAGCTCAACTATTACTGTATATTCTATTGATTCTAAACTAATAAGAAGTTTTTTATTGCCTCGTATTTCTTTCACATGACCCTTCATCCCACGAAAAGGACCTGTTTGAATTTCAATTTCAGAACCTAATTGTATTTTCTCAGCAGAAACCTCAAATGTTGTATCTGAAACCAATAGTTTTCGGATAATCTCAATATGTTGTTCTCTGATAATTGCTGGATTTCCAGCATAACGAACATATGTCACAATTCCTGGAATCTGAACGACCTTCATTATTTCGTTGGGGACAATTCGCACAAAAATATAAGATCGGAATAAAGGTTCCTCAACCCATTTTTTTCTTTGGGACCATTGTTTCAAAACTCGTTCTAGGGGAAGAAAAGGTTCATAGCCATCCTCAAGTAACCAGTCGTTTACCTTTTTTTCATGACGCGCTTGTACATAGAATACGTGCCACTTTTTGTCGATATTTCGTTTTATAGTCTTCAAATAATCTATAAGCTATTTAAAACAAAACACACCCAAAAATAGATGTGTTTAACATATTATCATAAATACAGACTCTATTCTACTGTAACTGATTTAGCCAAATTACGTGGCTGATCAACATTACACTCACGCATAACAGCAATATAATAGGATAAAAACTGTAATGGAATAGTTGCAATAAAAGGAACAAAAAGCTCTTCCACATTTGGAATCTCTATTGTATAATCTGAAAGTGCTTTTACTTCAGTATCTCCTTGTGAAACAATAGATATAATCTTACCTTTTCGAGCTTTCACCTCTTGAACATTGCTTACAACCTTATCATAATTTCCTTTTCTTGGAGCGATTACTACCACAGGCATTTCTTCATCAATCAATGCAATTGGGCCATGCTTCATTTCTGCAGCAGGATAACCCTCGGCATGGATATATGAAATCTCTTTTAGTTTTAAAGCACCCTCTAAAGCCACAGGGAAGTTATATCCTCGACCTAGATACAAGAAATTACGAACAGTATAAAACTTCTCAGCAATCTTCTTAATTGCATCCTCTGTCTTCAGTACTTCCTGTATTTTAGACGGAATTTGTTCAAGCTCAATTAATAATTGCCGGTAACGAGTTTTTGTAATTGTACCTTTATTATTGGCAATTTCCAATGCCATAAGTGTTAATACAGTTATCTGAGCAGTAAAAGCTTTAGTTGAGGCAACTCCAATCTCAGGACCAGCGTGAGTATATGAACCAGCATGAGTTTCGCGAGCAATAGTAGAACCAACAACATTACATATACCTAGAATTGTTGCTCCTCTTTCTTTAGCCAGCTTAATAGCTGCCAATGTATCTGCCGTTTCACCTGACTGAGAAATAGCAATTACAATATCATCTTCATTAATAATTGGATTTCGGTATCTAAATTCTGAGGCATATTCCACTTCAACAGGAATTCTAGTAAGTTCTTCGAATAAATATTCACCTACTAAAGCAGCATGCCATGAAGTACCACAAGCAATCATAATAATACGATTTGCATTCCTCAGCTTCTGATTATAGTCTGATACACCTCCTAAACGAACAATCCCTTTACTTGCTTGCAAGCGCCCTCGCAAACTCTCACGAACTGACACAGGCTGTTCATGGATTTCTTTTAGCATAAAATGCTCATAGCCTTCTTTCTCCAATACGCTCAAATTCATCTCAAGTTCTTGGATATATGCTGAATGTTCTACATTAGAGATGGTCTTCATTTGAATTTCTTCACCTCGTCGTAGGATAGCCATATCTTCATCCTCAAGATAAACTACTTTACGGGTATGCTCAACAATTGGAGTCGCATCAGAGGCAATAATAAACTCATCATCACCGATACCAATTACCATTGGGCTTCCTTTTTTTGCTGCAATTAATAAATCTGGTTCATCCTCAGACACCACTACAATTGCGTATGCTCCAACTACTTGATTCAAAGCCATTCGAACTGCTTCAACCAAATCGACCTTCTCATTTAGTTTAATATCTTCAATTAAATGAGCTACGACCTCTGTATCTGTCTCACTCACAAATTTGTAGCCTCTACTAATAAGCTCCTCTTTCAGAACCTTATAGTTTTCGATAATCCCATTATGAATAATTGAAATACTCTTTGATTGTGAAAGATGTGGATGAGCATTTATATCATTTGGTTCACCATGTGTGGCCCAACGAGTATGAGCTATTCCAACTGATCCATCAAGATTTTCTCCTTTAACAAAGGCTTCTAAATCAGCAACCTTACCTTTACATTTATATTGTCGTAAACCTCCATTAAGTAATGCAACTCCTGAGCTATCATAACCACGATACTCCAAACGACGAAGCCCGCTAATGAGAATTGGAAAAGCTTGTTTTTTTCCTATATACGCTACAATTCCACACATAAAAATTGAATATTAGTTTGTATTCTTGACTTATCTATACTTCTGTATAAAATAGTCTCAATCTAACTCGGTTTGACGCCTTGGAACCAATAAATATTACTCGATTTGGTGTTACACCAGACCCCTTAATCAATAAAACCATACCATAATCCTCCTCATCGCCAGTCAGGATAGATTGCAAATGACGAGTTATGGTAAAGTAGTATTGTTTTTTTTCTTTGTCATATCTTCCTCCAAAGAAAAGCTCACCTTCGTCTTCATCTTTTGGGAATAAATATCTACCATCAGCGGTTTTCTTCACTAAAACAATCTCGGCAGGAGGGCCTTCAAAATCCATAAAGATTGGATCTGGTTGAAGAACTAACTCAGCCTTATTCAAAGCTATTGGTCCATTCTTTACAAGTTCCTTTAAGAAAGGAAAGCGAATCGCAGCTTTGACTCCAGCCATAGGTTGTAAATAAAAATTCTGTGCTCCAAGTGTAGAATCTTTATTAATTACTTGACTAATAAAGGATGCTGATGCATCTTGATAATCATAATGATCAAATACTTGCACACGAGCAGTATTTTCATTAATCACAAAATTCGACGTTAAAGTATCCGTATCATCATGATAAAAAATAGCCAACCGAGAATATGAAGACAGTAGGTTAATTCCTGCTATATCACCACCTGGACTATTAATACGATCAGCTGTTACATAGAGCCCTTTGATAAATTTTACAAACTCTTCATTATTTGAAAGTTCTGGCTCTCCAGATTTATCAAAAATTTTAAGCCCAAAAACATCATCCAATCTCAAACGTAAATGCGCATGTAGTTTATACTTACCTTCATCTATTGAATCTCTGTTATTAAAAACAACTTTAACATTTCCTATTTCTGAACTATGTACTTGAAATTTATCATTTGAATAATAGGTTGAGTCGGGGTAAATATCCTGATCTAACTCATATACCTTTATAGTTTGCTCGAAAAGAGAATCCTCACCATAAATATAATTATAGTCTAAAGTAAGCACTACAGAATCGTAAACAGCATTCTCGCCAAAATCTAAATCATTGGAGACCATCCTTATTTGGGTATAGAATCCTGTTGTTGTCACTCCAAAGTCTGGATCGAAATAACTGCCAAGCATATTACCTCCAATTTCATCCGTAGGAAAAGAATCTACAATGCTCGAAAAGGAAATTACAGTAACAGTATCGATATACTCAACGCCTAAAACATCTCCTGGCAATTCAAGCAATTCTTGCCCAACATTATCTTTTTTTGTACA
>Ga0164315_10003970_pt1 | contig 11502 bp, 8 predicted proteins | sample GuaBasSedimGuay6_FD_113737 | JGI IMG/M metagenome (GOLD analysis project Ga0164315, IMG submission 113737) | Subseafloor sediment microbial communities from Guaymas Basin, Gulf of California, Mexico - Guay6, Core 4569-2, 0-3 cm | ecosystem: Environmental > Aquatic > Marine > Hydrothermal vents >...
CACTTGAGCCTATAGCATTTGTAAAAGCCACATCTGTAGTATACTGAATTCCTGAAGCAAGCAACATTATGATAGCAACTAAAAAGGCTTTTTTAAATCCTACAACCCATTCAACAGGAACAAGAACTAACCGTTCAATAAAGGTAAAGGTTACTTGCCGCATTTCTTTTGTTACGGCTTGATTATTATTCAGATATTTAACCAGATCACTGGCAAGAATTGGGCCATATTTGACAGAAAAACCACTTTGTTTTTTTACTTTAAAAGATGCAATACCCGGTGCTCCAAGCTGAGGAACAATTAATGTACGATGGCTGACAATATCTGATAACTTTGTACTTTCAATACGGGAAACAAGTTCTTCTGTACCAAAGTTACCCTTTCCTGCAGCACACCATACATTAATTCCCTTTGTATCAAGAACAAGAATCCAAGCATCAATTGTTGACAACTCTTTACGCAGTTTATCAAAACTTAGCTTATAGTTCGCAGATACGAGAACTACCGATTTTTCTGTAGGATTTCCAACAGCATAAAGACCTGGTTTTACTCTGTATTGACCTCGACCAATGGCAAATCTAACTTTAACCTCACCGAGATAATCTTGAAATTCAAGGTTAGTAGAAACTACAGGAATAGTTTGATCCTTTATTTTTATCGCCCCTGTAATCCATCGGTAATCAGGTTGAACCTCAACCTCTTTCTTTGGTACTCAACAGGATTGTTTCTTTATTGTCATTGTTATTTACCTTTCGTAACTTCAATAACTGCCTTAAAGGTGAGACAACTTAACCACCACAGTGACAATAACCTCTAAAGCTGGTAAAGACTAATCAAGATATGTCTTTATTTCTTTAACAGATGGGATAAGACCTACAAATTTTACTACACCATCAACAGCAAGTGCCGGTGTCATCATTACACCAAAGCCCATTATTTCATTAATATCAGTAACCTTTATCAACTCAAAATCAAGCCCAAGTTCTGTAGCAGCAGCCTTAGCAGCTTCTGCCAGCTTTTTACACTTTGGGCAACCTGTTCCTAAAATCTGAATTTTCATAATCTATCCTTTCAATTAATTTTTACCCATAAAAAGCACCAAAGATAATTCCTGAGATAGTAGCCATAACCACCACTAAAAATACAAATACAGCAGTCTTCTTTGTTCCCATTACGCTTTGAAGAACGAGCATATTAGGTAATGATAATGCAGGCCCCGCAAGAAGCATAGCAAGAGCAGGTCCCTTTCCCATACCAGCACCGATTAGCCCTTGAAGAATTGGAACTTCCGTCAAAGTCGCAAAGTACATGAATGCACCGGAAATTGAAGCGAAGAAATTAGCCCAGATAGAATTGCCTCCAACAGCTGTGGCAACCCATGTTGACGGAATCAGGCCCTCATTTCCAGGTCTGCCCAGAAGAACTCCTGCAATTAAGACTCCACCAAAAAGAAGCGGTAATATCTGTTTAGCAAATCCCCAGGACTGAATAAGCCATTCTTCAAGCTCTCCATCACTTGTGGCAAGGGCGATAGTTAATGATATAAAACCTGCAACAAAAGGTGCAGTAGAAAGCCCTGGTAAAAATATTCCTGTAGCAATAGTTACAACAACTGCAAGAACCATCTTCCACCATTTCATATTAAACCAACCAACAAGCATTATGGCAAAGACTGCACCGCCAATAGCAGTAACATTCCATTTATTTATCCAGATACTATGCCAGATTCCGCTCATTTCCTGAGGCTTTCCCCAATTTGCAAAAACAAGGATAACAACCATAGAAGCGAAATAGAGTGCATCCTGCCACAAAGGCCTGGGCACCTCTGGTTCAGGCATTTGAATTGCTGCAATAGCTTTTTCTTCTTCCTCTTTACGGAAGATCAAATGCATTAGTATCCCAATGATAAGACTAAAGATAACGGCACCTACAGCTCTGGCGATTCCAAGTTCGGGACCAAGTATTCTAGCTGTAAGAACAATTGCCAGCACATTAATCGCCGGCCCTGAATAAAGGAATGCACATGCAGGTCCTAAACCTGCACCCATCTTATAGATACCGGCAAAAAGAGGAAGAACTGTACAGGAACAAACAGCAAGAATAGCACCGGACACAGAAGCAACTCCGTAAGCAAGCACCTTGTTAGCCTTTGGTCCTAAATACTTCATAACAGAAGCCTGACTTATGAAAACTCCAATTGCCCCTGCAATAAATAATGCAGGAACCAGACAAAGCAAAACATGCTCTTGAGCATACCACTTAACAAGGTGGAAGGATTCAAGAACAGCATTGTTGAACCGTTGCGTTCCTACAGGAAGATAATAACAACCAAGGAAAACTGCAATTATAGCTAAAAGAGGTTTCCATTCATCCCTAAAATTCATAACATTCCGTTCTTAAGTTTCAAATGATTCCACTACTTTCAAATAATTCCACTACTCTGAATTTTCTTTAATCACAGACTCAATACAATTAAAGAAAGGGTCTATACAGGAACATTTCAATTTATAAAAGACCTGATTCCCCCTCTTATCAGAAACCACAAGACCAGCATTACGTAATACAGAGAGATGTCTTGAAACTGTGGAAGTATCAGCACCAATCAAATCTGTAAGTTCACAAACGCAACGTTCACCTTTTGCTAATTCGTCTAAAACACATAATCTTGAAGCATGGGCCATAGCCTTTAAAATTTCTGCTCTTGCTTCATATCTTTTTTTCAATTCACTATTCATAATTTCATTTCCTGATCCGATGTTTAGAAACCAATCATTGCACACTTGGCAATATAGCCAAGTACGCAACGCGCGTCAAGTTATTAAAAAATCTGTGCTGGTTTTTCTGTTAGTAACTTAAATTGATTCTCTAAAAATTAAGTTATTACTGAAAGCTAACGGTGACCTCATCCAAATGAACCTCATCAAGTGAATTCGTACCATCAATTCTCTCAGTATAAAATTTCAGAACATTTGTACCGTCTACCATGAGACTTGCAGGACATAAATGAGTGTAAGTAACATTTTCGTCGGCACTATGACCGGAAAGATTGTAAATAGACAAAATATAATCTTTATTAACAGCAACTCTTAAAACCGTCTCCGGCCGCATTCCTGTAAGAGAAACAGATAATTCACAAAGTACGCAATCAGAGTCTGTTCTGAATAAAAAGGGTGTTTGCACTGATTTAGCAAGATTCTTGCCGTGACCCAATACTTTGGATAAAGGTATAGGAAGCTCTATTTTCTGTGCAACTCCTTCTGAAAAATGAGTTACCTCGGAAAAATCAAAAGCGCCTCCCAGAGCTTTTTTGAAAATATTGGAACGATTGTTGCCGTTGATATTTTGAATTGAAACTGCAACATCTAAAGCAATACAATCAACTATCTCAGAATAAAGTCTGTAACGAAGAGATAAAGGAATGTGATCACTTGCAAAAAATGAATCGGCAACAGGGACAAATTTTTGCAAATGAGGAAAAAATGACTGCTTTGAAAAATCATAATTACTAACAAGGCATTGAGAAACAGCCTTTGACTTATCAAAACCGGTCAGACCTTCCTTGAGCATTTCACCAAAACTTAAAATAGAAGGAACTGTTTTTACATCGCTTTGACCTGAAGTCCCATCTTTAATACTGTATTTCACAAAGAATGATATCTCTGATACAACATCAACAGGCTCAAAAACAATACGGTGAAGTACGCTCCTGTCAAGTTCCTCAACAACTTTCTCTTTTCCTCCACCTCTTTGAACAAGAGTACATGAAGTAGGTAAAGATGTTTTCCATGTCACTTCCAAAAGACCACCTTGAATGTATTGCCACTTAAGGTTTTTAATTTCCAGCTTCCCCGTCTTGAAAGAATATGTTGATGATTTTCGACCACCTGGGTAAAGAATATTAAAGAAGTAATCACTGTTCTCCCGTAAACCGGAAAGACTTATAACATGACTGGCGGAAGGAGCAAGATTTGATGGGGTAAGTGCCATTCCATCAAGCTGACGGCCATACTCTATTCGTGAAGGATACTCTTCATCGCTACGCCAGGTAATTTCAACTGTTGAAAGTGATGGTGCAATGGCAATCCCTCTGACAGAATAAATTATTTCTCCACCAAAGATTGCATAAAGAGTTAAAAATACAAATAACAATAGTGAAAGCAAGGCAAAGAAAGTGCCTCTCTTTTTTGCATCAACGAGCGTATTATCAATTTTTTTGTTGGTTACAGGCCTAAGTACAGGGCCACCTTGGATATTAGGAGCAAAGGGATTTATTTGTTTTTGACGTTTTGCGCCACTTTTATGAGAAGAGCCCTGACCTTTTCCTTCCAGGTCTTTCTTTGTGTTCTCTTTATCAGTCTGTTCGTGAGTTACACCAGTATCTTCACTCTTTCCACTGACCTGCCCCCCTTTTACATTAATCTGTTCCTCTTTTACATTGATCTGTTCCTCTTTTACAACAGACTGTATTTCTTCAACAATAGAAAGTGAACCTTTAATTACGCCCAGTTGTTCTTCAACATCAGCTACCACAAGTGCTTTCGAAGGCAAGGGTCTAATACCTTTCCTGCGAATTATGCGTTTTCCGGCACGACACTGCCTTAAAGCAATCAACATCTCATTAGCCGATGCATAACGACATTGAGGATCTTTTTCTATGGCATTGTAAATTAAATTATCAAGATTAACATCAACAAGAGGATTAATCTGACTGGCAGGTTCAGGTGTTGCAGTCAGACAATTGCGAACAACTTCTGGTCTTGTTGTTCCCTTGAAAGCATATTCTCCGGAAACCATTTCATAAAGAACAATACCAAGCTGAAAAAGATCACTGCGATTATTGACCGAACCTGTTGTAAGCATTTCAGGGGCTATATATCGTGGAGTACCAAGCACCTTGCCTGTCATTGTCAATTGACTATCAAAAGCCTTAACAAGCCCAAAATCCATCAAGATACCGCGAAGTTCATCATTACTTCTGTCGATAAGAATATTTGCAGGCTTAATATCCCGATGAACAAGATCCTGACCATGAACATAATCAAGTGCCTCAAGGACATCTTCAACTATTTTCAGGCCAAATTCAGGAGTCAATGCACCTTTTGCTTCTATTTCTTCAACAACAGAAACACCATCAATATATTCCATTACATAATATAGAGTTCCATCACTCTCACCATAATCATAAAATGAAATTACATTCCTGTGTTTTAGCTTTGCAATTACATTCATTTCCCGAAGAAAGCGCTGTTTAATTTCTTCATTAGCAGACAATAACGGTGGTAATATTTTTATAGCAACAGTTCTTGAATTTTTCTTGTCAAAGGCACGGTAAACCTCGCCCATACCCCCTTCACCAATTTTGATGTCTATTTTATAATTGTTTTTTCCCATTACTTTTATTCAAAAATCCTAAGTTTCTATTATCCTAAATTTCTATTCCAACGATTAATATTTACAGGTCATTAATATTACATCGACAGTATTGTAGAATGCGAATTCCTTTTTTTAGCATAGAGACTCTTAAATTCCACAAGCTCTCTTTTGAGAAGAAGTACAAGTTCGACTTTCTTCCATTATGGTGGAAAATAGTCTTCATGACTGCTTGTATTTTTGCATACTATGGTCATGTACAGAAAACAAATCACACAAATAATCAAAGACCTGATTTATTTTTGCGAAAAATACGGTTTTGCAGGAATCCAATTAGTTGGAGAACTAAAACGGGAACAAACAATTAACGGGATTAACTTAAAAAGGGCAGACACGTATCTTTCTAAACTATATTTATAAACGTGAACCCACCCTCCGATATCTATCTGAATTTATCAACATTAAGTGCCGGGCAAAACCAGCTCTTTAATGAACATTTAGAACAAAAAGGTGATATAGGCTTACAAATATTCTGCCCCATAACTACTAAAAGGGCATTAATACGTATCCAATATTTTCGAGGAAGAATTTTTCTCAATACCATTTCGGTGGCATCGGCATTTTTAGTATCTACATATCCCCATCGATTACAAATACGATGGACATGGGTGTCTACACAAATAGCCTCAATACCAAAACCGGACGTAAGAACAAGATTAGCAGTTTTACGACCAATTCCTTTGATTGAAATTAACTGTTTAAGATCAGAAGGAACCTTACCACCATAATCTTTATTTAAAACAGAACAAACATCAATAATTGTCAGGGCCTTTCTTCTGTAAAACCCTGCGGGAAAAATAGCTTTCTCAATTTTTTCAGGATCGAGCAAAGTCATATCTTCAGGACCTTTAGCCAGTTTAAACAATCGTCTGGTGGCAGGGCCGGTTACTTCATCCTTCGTGCGCAAGCTTATTAAAGTTGCTATTAAAACCCTGAAAGGATCCCTCTTGTCTTTAACCATTGCATCAACAACAGCCTCGTCAAAATTTGACATCATTTCCTCAAGTTCAACAAAAGCTTTCTCAAGATTCTTTTTGGAAATAGCCTTGCTACCTACCAAACTCCCTCCCCTTTTTTTTGATAAGAAGTGGAATCGATAATTTCTACATTCCCTGTTACCTTATATTCATTTTTATACTCTTTCATCTTGCCACTTCTTATAAATTTAAAGAATGGAGCAGATAGTTTTTCTTTCAAAATCTCTTTGGTAACAGTCCCTTTGATAGTCATTACTTTAAGAGCAGATTCAAACTTATCGTTTAACCCTGTTCTAACCTCAAGGAGACCATCAATTGTTTTCAATTGACCAACAATCTTATAAATTGACCAACCTATGAGAGGATCATCAAGCCCTGAAAGAGCAACTTCAAAATAAGTAACAGGAGATTCTTTCCCCTTAGCTTTCAAAGCTATGGAGGTCTCCGATGATTCAGAAGAGGCGGCAGAATCGGAAGAGGCGGAAGATTCAAGAATGTTCTTAATCTCCTTTAACATGACCTTATCAACAGCTTTTTTGTAATATGGGAAAAATCTGGTTTTGAAAACACCAACATTAAGGCTTCCATTCCCATCTATAAATTTTACACCTGTAGATTTACTATTTGCCAGGGAAAAGTCGTGATTTACTCTAAATTTATAATTGACAATCTTATCTTTACCAAACTTAACAGGCTTGGGATCTTCAATAAACTCTTTTATCTGCTCTTTTGTGATTGCACTACTATTATAGTAAATATCTGCAACAACAGGCTCTCCAAAGTGAGATTCAAATGCATAAATATTAGAAGAAGCTGCAATTTTCTTTCGTAGGGTTGCTATGCTCCAGTCATCGAGCAATTCCCATACTCCAATTTTCCAGACAGATATAACAGGTACCTTTGAGCTGTCTATAGCACAAACACCAGAGGCACATAACTTTCCAGAACGGAAAATCATTGAGTCTATACCTGCTTCACTTGTCAGGGCAGGATTATAAAAAACCTTGAATGTTTTAGTCGAAGAATAAGTTTCTGCCCCTAGAACTCCTTTTTTCCATTTTATAGTTCCATCTTTATTTTTACCTTTACCAAGCCTTTGAATAAATGACATGGAACTTCCAAAACAGTGAATATTCGGGACATTATCTCTTTCATAAAGACAAACTGTTTTCCCGTCAACAACTAATCCAGGGGGAACAAATCTGACTGTTGCAAAAGATGAATCTGTACCAAAATAACCTGCACCGGTTAAAGCTACTAAAATTAAAATTACAGTAAGAGCAGGAGCAAGCCAGCTTCCACCAAAAGGTTTATATGTCAAAGTATCATTAACAGGACACTTATCTACACATTCTCCACAGAGATGACAATCGGGATGAGTAACTTTATCTGAAGCAGACACTTCAATACCATATGGGCATACCTTGTCACATAATTTACAGGATGTACAACTGTCACTATTTCTTGAGACCTTAACAAGAGGCAACCATGCCTGACCGGCAAATACCTCTGCAAGCCACCCAATAAGACAGATAATAAAAAATAAAACAGGGAAATTAACGCTGCCACCGACAAGAGAAACTGATCCTATATAAATACCACCAGCTACAGCACCAAAAATTGTAGAAAATACATTTTGAGCAGCTCCAAAAAAACAGACATATTTACACCAGAATAATTTTCCTGCAATTGCCCCTCCAACAAGGGTACCAATTGTTAAAAGAGCAGCCCAGGGAATAACCTCATGTTTGAATCCACCGGCAATAGCAAAATAAGGATCAAAAGTTTTACAGAAAAGTTCAGAGGTATTGAAAGTCTCTTTCAAAACCCAGAAAAGGAGTATATATTTTATCAATCTTAGGGCTTTATCCAGAACACCTGTAATATTTTTTGCCATTCCTATCTTTTTACCGACAACAGCTAAAGCCTCACTTACCGTACCCAGAGGACATAAGAAGGAACAAAACAGTCTACCAGCTAAAAGCATGGAACCAACCACACCAAAAAACATAAAAATATTTACAGCACTCATCTGACAAGACATGCGACCGTTGACAATCTGCCCGGCAACAGAAGACATACCACCAGCAGGGCAATATTTTTCAATATCTCCACCAGTGAAAATTGCATAAATAATAATTAATAGCAGCAAAACCTGAAAAACACGTCTCATAATAATACTCCTTGTACCTTAAATACCTAATTGATTAAAAAAGCCCCGAATATTAGCAAGAATAGAGTCTAAGGTAAAGATGAAAGATGTTGAGTGAAATAAAGAAGCAAATAACGATTAAAAGATAGTGGAAAGACAGTCAAAAATGGAGAGCAAAAAGAACTCAAAAATGGCTTGCCTGAAACTATCAATTCAACATATACTTTTTATAACGCAAATTCTGTCAAACAGGAGGGGTACTTAAGTGTCTTCTTTATTAAAAAATATTCCCATATTTAAAAATCTTACTGATAATGATTTTAAGATGATTAATGAATTAGTTCAGGAAATTTCATTTGAAAAAGATCATGTACTTTTTAAACAAGGCGACCCTTCCGATTCATTTTATATAATCAAATCAGGGGCAGTAAAAGTTATTCGCCATGAAGACGGAAAATCGCAGGATCTGGCAACATTAAAAGACGGTGAATTTTTCGGTGAAATCGGAGTAATTCAAAATTCTGACAGAACTGCAGACGTTGTTCTTCTTCAAGATTCAGTATTTCTCGCAATTGAGCAAGCTGCATTCCAGCGATTCATGGCTATTAACCCTGCCATATCAATGAAAATCATGGCTGTTATGGCTGGTAGATACAGGGCTAACACTAAAGGTATCTCCAAAAAAATTGACGGTGAAACTATTGCCGTCTTTTCTGCCACAGGTGGTGTTGGTAATAGCTTTATAGCAGCAAATATGGCCGTTGCGATAAAAGAACACACAAAAAAGGAAGTTATTGTTATCGATCTTGACATGATGTTTGGAGATCAAGCCGGAATATTTGACATTCATTCAGACAGATCACTTGCAGATCTTCATGGTGAATCCGAAATTGATATTGAAATGATATCTGACATTGTCTGCAAAACACCCTCTGGTGTTGATGTACTACAGGCACCTCCCAGACCTGAAGAATCTGAACTTATTACTGCCGATTTAGTTAAAGTTGTTGTCGAGCTTCTTGAAACAAAATATGATTACATCATTATGGATACTGCAAATGCTGTACAGGACATGGCAATAATGTTACTCGAAGGTGTCGAACGTGGTTTTTACGTACTTACACCTGAATTTTTGAGTGTAAAAAATTCTCACCGATGGTTGAAAATTGTTGAAATGATAAACATATCAACCCACGGTATTGAATTAATACTTAATAAAAACTACTCTAAAAATCCAAGCCTGCCAGATGAAATTGAAAAACAGCTTAAAAAATCATTTTTCGCTGAAATACCATATGATGCTGCGAGAGTCAGAAATTCACTAAACAAAGCACAGCCTCTGATTAATCTATACCCCGAATCTTCAGTGGCAGAATCTCTAAAAAAAATAGCGGCTAAAATTGACGGAACAGAACCTCAAAAACAAGGCAAAAAATCCCTATGGAATACACTGTTTGGATAATTGAAAATTAGCGCCCGATTAATATGATTAATTGCCATAAACTATTATGAAACAGGGCTTTGCAGTAATTTGGCACACCGTATTTATTACATCGTATTTATTACACAGTACATACAATTGCTGTATACACGTACGGTACCTATAGTTGCGCAGATTTTAAAACCATGCTAAGGTTATTAATGTAATGTATCTTTTTCAATCATAACTTTTTCATGTCTGTTGGAACAGAAAATAAAGTAATAAATAATCAGATAGATAAGGACAACAACCAGTGAAACGAACCCTTGTGATGAATACTGCTTTGTTTCTTTTCATTTTCATCTTCTTGAGTACTTCCTTTGCTGCTGATTATCTGATGTTTACTTCAGCAGACTACATTGCCTTCACTTCTGCTGAAAGTGAAATATTTAAGGCTGTAATAAATGGTGCAAAGGATACACTTGGTGCTAATTTGTCAATGGCATATATTGACAAAAGTAATTCAAAAACACTGAATAGACACCTTGCTTCCCTAAAGCAAGGCAGGTTCAAAGGTGTAATTGTCATTGGGAAACCTGCTCTTGATATTGTTAAAGACAAACTCCCTCCTCAAATACCTACTGTAATCTGTGCCTATAGTGAATTCAGCAACAAAGAAATGACTTTAGCTGATAATATTCCTCATGAAATCTTTACGGTAATGACACCACTTACTGAGTACGACTCGTTTATTTCTGATGTATTCCCAGAAGCCCGTAAACTGGCCATAATACATAAAACCAACTTTGATGTACCTGAAATTAAAACTATAGAAACTAAAGTCTACCAGATTTATTCGTGGAGCGATCTCAAATCAACGGTAGCTGCTGCAATAAAATGGGGTGACATTGTTTGGATTCCTGCGGATCCCGCTTTTACAAGCACAGCTCTGGCTCACATCATAAAATCCAACCTGAGAAATAAAACCCCACTACTTACATCAAGCCCGAGAATAATTAAAGGTGGTGCAATATCCGGTCTGGTTAGCCCTCCCGATGAAGTTGGCAATTTAGCTGCTCAATGGATTAGAGCTAAAACTAATAATGATCACACATGGCTTTCCAAAAACAAAAAGATACAACCTCTTCTTGTAAACAACCCCAAAGTTACCAGATTCCTGAAGGTTGAATTACCTTCTTATTTCAAGGGAAGAAAACGGGTTACCATTAGTGACTACAAAGAATAGACGCCTGTAAATTGTCTATTGAATGGTTCTATGAGTTATCTACAGAGAACGCACCTGTTTCTTCAGATGTTCCCGTTTCAGTATCAGAAGGTATAATCCTTATCTGATAGTCATTATCAATGAATCCAGGCTGATCAACCGAAGAATTCCACTCAATTGATAATCCTGTTCCCGGAGAAGTTGTTGTATTTCCAGGGAAACCTGAAATAGACCAGGTCGTGTTAGGATACCAATCTGGTGATGTGCCACCTCTAAACAGAACATCCAATGAAATTAC
>Ga0164315_10003971_pt1 | contig 11500 bp, 10 predicted proteins | sample GuaBasSedimGuay6_FD_113737 | JGI IMG/M metagenome (GOLD analysis project Ga0164315, IMG submission 113737) | Subseafloor sediment microbial communities from Guaymas Basin, Gulf of California, Mexico - Guay6, Core 4569-2, 0-3 cm | ecosystem: Environmental > Aquatic > Marine > Hydrothermal vents...
GATCACGGTAAAACCAGCCTTATCAAGGCTGTTACCGGTACCAATACGGATCGACTCAAGGAAGAGCAGCTGCGGGGCATTACTATCGAACTCGGATTTGCTTCCCTGGATTTGCCCAGCGGCAGACACCTGGGGATTGTGGATGTCCCCGGCCATGAAAAATTTGTGAAAAACATGGTGGCCGGGGCCACGGGAATCGATATGGTGGTCATGGTTATCGCGGCGGACGAAGGGGTCATGCCACAAACCCGGGAGCATATGGAGATATGTTCACTTCTGGGGGTCGAGCACGGTCTTGTTGCGCTTACCAAGATCGATATGATCGACGAGGAGTGGCTGGAGTTGGTGGAGGAGGATATCCGCGAATTCGTAGCGGGAACCTTCCTGGAAGACAAATCCATCGTCCCTGTGTCATCGGCCAACGGAGAAGGCATTGACACCTTCGTGGCGGCTCTGGATGACCTGAGCGGTCAGATTCCGGAGCGCTCTTCGTCCAATCTGTTCCGTCTGCCGGTGGACAGGGTCTTTACCATGAAAGGATTCGGTACGGTTATCACCGGTTCTCTCATGTCCGGCAAGGTCAAAGTAGGGGATAACGTCATGATCTATCCCTCGGGTATTCCATCCAAAGTCAGGGGAATCCAGGTTCATGGAGAATCCGTGGAAGCAGCCCATTCGGGTATGCGGACGGCCATTAATTTTCAGGGCCTTGAAAAGGCGTCCATCGAAAGAGGACAAGTGCTTTCCACGGCCAATGCTTTGCTGCCTAGTTACATGGTGGATGTCTCCCTGCATTATCTTGAGAGCAATAAAAAAAAGATCAAGAACCGCAGCCGTGTCAGGCTTCACACCGGCACCAGTGAAATTATGGGAAACCTGATCCTGCTGGAACAGGAGGGCCTGCGACCTGGTGAAGACACGGTAGCCCAGATACGTCTGGACGTACCTGTGGCCGTGGTGCGGGACGATCGGTTTGTGTTACGAAGCTATTCTCCCGTCAGAACAATCGGCGGAGGCCAGGTGCTCAATCCGGCCCCGGAAAAGCACAAACGTTTTCGGCCCGAGGTCGTCGAGGGACTGAAACGCCTCATAAGCGATGACCTGGAAGATGTCATCGCCTACCATGTTATGGCTGCGGGGGTCAGGGGGGTCTCCTTTTCAGCACTTATGATTATGACCAACCTGTCTGAGAAGCCATTGGATAAATATCTCCAGGCCATGCTTTCAAGGAAGGATGTCATCCAGATCGATAAGGATCAGCGGTTGTTTGTACATAAGGCTGGTTTTGAGGGCCTCCAGAAAGACATGGCGATGCATCTTCAGGCATATCACGATAAAAACCTCTTAAAAACAGGCATGTCCAAAGAGGAACTGAAGTCGAAACTTCCGGTAACTGTTGGAACCAGAGCATTCACCATGGCGCTGAATCAGATGACCGCCGACAAAATCATCGCCCAGGAGGGAGATTCCGTCAAGTTGACAACCCACAAGGTCTCGCTGGGAGAAGACCAGACCGATATGAAGAAAAAAATATCAGGTATCTACCTGGAAAATGGTCTGCAGCCTCCCTATTTCAAAGAAGTCGTAAACACCCTAAATTATGATTTGCCACATGCAAAGGATGTCTTGATGATTCTGGTGGCGGAGGGTGTTCTTATCAAGGCCAAGGAAGACCTCTATTTTCATACTGAACCCATGAATGGACTGAAGGAGAAATTGATTGCCTATCTTCAGACGCATGGTGAAATTACCACACCCCAGTTCAAAGAAATGACCCAGGCGTCACGGAAATACGTTATCCCGCTGCTGGAATATTTTGATGCCAACCATGTGACCCTTCGGGTGGGGGACAGCCGGCAATTGAGACAACAACGTTAAAAGGAGACAACCTACCATGGCAGAGATCCCTAACAACGCGAGCGATGATAGTGGACTCAAGGGTTATATTACCAGGCACATGCTTAAAGGTGTTGTCCTGGCCGTTGTGGTAATCATTGTGCTGAAAATTGCTTTCGGGTTTTTTGAACCATCTGAACCGGTGTTAACGGACGCATCCGGTCGCCAAGGGCATGATCAGGTTGGGGTGGAGGCTGTTTTGCCTCAGGATTCTTACCAAACATCCGACGACCTGACCCCGTCGGTCAATCATGAAGTGAAAATACCGGAAGATTCCGACGCGTTGTTGTTACGGAACACCGGACCGACCGTTCAGGAAAAGCCCGTTCATGGAAGCGACACGAACAAAGCCCATGGCACAGATGAAACAATGGATACCCATACAGCATCGGTTAATCCGATAACTGCGGCAGCGCCTCAAACGGCAGACGCCGAACATCCAGCGGAGCAGAAAACAGCTCCGGCGCACGCACCGGCACCTGGTAGTGCGGCAGGGCACGCCACACAAGGTCATGGCGCAGATGAACCAGAGACACCGTCTTTTCCGGTGGTGGGCATGGCCTTTGTGGATGCGGTGATCCAGCCCCTCGATCATGAGCTGAATCAAAGATTTTATGGGTGGCGGCCCAATGATATCCTGAACGTTACCGACAATGTGAACAATTTTCAACTGGGGGTTCTGGAAGTGACCCGCAGGACCGCTGTGATTCTCGCTGAACGCATATCCAGGACCGGCAGCACCGCCTCGTTTGATCGGAATCTCCAAAACGGCATGAACTGGTTCATGATAAAGGCGGATCGGTACTGGCTCCCCTCTGCAGAGTCTAAATACAAGGCCAGCCTCAAGGAATTTCGGACTTATTTTCACAAACTGGAAAGAGGGGGGGCGTCGTTTTATACTCGGACTGACAACTTGATTCCACTGTTGATGGCTTATCAGGATCTTCTGGGGAGCTGTGATGAGAATCTGGTTAAATCACAGGAAGAGGATGGGTCGGCTGTCAGTTTTTTTAAGGGCGACGACTATTTCTTCTATGCTCAAGGCGTCGCAAGTGCCATGGCCACTATTTTAGAGGGTATCGCGAAAGATTTTAGTGTCATGGTGGAACGTAGAGGGGGCATGGAGGTGCTGCACCACGCCATCGCGTCATGCCACCACGCCATGGAGATCGACCCCTGGGTCATTCTCAACAGTGATTTGAGCAGCGTCTTCGCCAACCACCGCCTGAACATGGCGGCTCCCATCAGTCATGCTAGATTTTATATAGGCGTGCTTATCAAAGCCTTATCCACATAAATTTTCATGCTCAAACGCGCACAACGACGCATGAAATATAATCTTTATATTGAAATGTCATAGCTATCCTCTAAATATGAAGCATGAATAATATGCAACCTACAGTTGCACATTATTTATTCTTGGATCAGGCGGGACACAATGCTGTCGTGAAACAGCATCCCCTCGGGCGTCAAGACACAGCGGCCATTTTTCAGCATCATCAAATTCTCTTCGCAAAGCGCCGGCAGGATATCCCCGTACTGCTGATCGAACGCCATATGAAATGTTTTTTCAAAATGGGCCATGTCGATGCCGTCGGACGTACGCAGCCCCAGGTATATCGCTTCGGTTATCTGTTGCTCAGCCGTGGTCTTTTCCTTTTCTTCGATGGGCAACCGTCCCTGGGCGAGCGCGGCCGTGTAAAGTCTCACATCGCGGACATTCCAGTATCTGATAGGCGGTGCATAGGAATGGGCCGAAGGTCCCAGACCCGTGTAAGGTGCAAATGACCAGTATTTCCGGTTATGCCGGGATTGCCGGGACTGCCCGCTGATATTGATTTTGGCATAATTTGAAATTTCATATTGCTCATAACCGGCGTTGTTTAACACCTTCTGGGTGATCCGGAAGAGGTCGGCAATGTGTTGTTCAGGTGGCACCTTGAATGCGTTGGTTTTTCTCATTTGGTCCAGGGGCGTCCCTTTCTCAAAGGTGAGTATGTAGCAGGAGAGATGTTCGGGCGACCAGGACAGGGCGGTTTTCAGGTCATCCTGCCATGAGGAGGCATCTTGACCGGGGATGCCGAAGATTAAATCGAGACCGATATTGTCAAAGCCGGCTTTCCGTGCATGCTGAATGGCCTGGGTGGCATCACCCGGTGTATGGATTCGTCCCAGGAATTCCAGGGTGTCACGTGAAAACGATTGCACGCCGATATTGATGCGGTTGATCCCGATTTGCATCAGGAAATTCAGATAGTTTTGGGTAACGGTACCCGGATTCACCTCCATGGTGATTTCAGCGTCGGGTGTGATGGTGAAAAGGTTCCGAGCCTGTTGCATGAGTGTCTCGATCTGATGCGGCGTAAGAACGGAGGGGGTCCCCCCACCGAAATACAGGGTATCACTGAGGGCATTATGGGACTTGACCAGAGTCATCTCTTTCAGGAGGGACTCGACAAAAGGCTGTCGCAGTGTCAGGTCTGTCAGGGAGTAGAAGTCACAGTAGACGCATTTTTTCAAGCAAAAGGGAATGTGGATGTAGATGCCGTGGTTCGAGTTAATGCTTGTCCTTGTATGTCTCACCGAGCTTCAGACCGATATCCAGTGCTTTCTGATTGAGTTCCAGGAAGTTTTCCGGTATGCGGGCTTTGATCACCTTCATAACCGATTCGGGTTGGACCAGTTCTGTCAGGGTCAAAAGGGTACCCAGCATACAGATGTTGAACACGATGGGTTTGCCGATTTTTTCCATGACAGTGGCGTAGATGGGTATTTCCCGTTGCTTGGCATCGGCCTTTCGCTGAATCTTCACGAATCGGGCGTCGGTAATCAGCAGACCACCGGGCCGGATGATGGTATAAAACTTATTATAAGCTTCCTGGGTCAGACAAACCAGCACATTCGGCTGGATAACCTTGGGATAATTGATCATAGTGTCTGAAATAATAACATCGCTACGGGTCGCTCCCCCCCGCGCCTCGGGGCCATAGGCCTGGGATTGTACAGCGGTCAGTTTTTCATAAAGGACTGCCGCTTCGGCGAGAATAATAGCCGCCGTGATGACACCCTGTCCCCCCGAGCCTGAAAAGACCATCCTGCATCGTTCCATGGTTATTTTCCTTTCATCGCCGATGCGATGACCTTGTCGTATTCGTTACAGTACTCCGGAGCTTCCACCTCGTGCAGGACGCCGCGCTCGATGAGGTCTGGATTTTCCTGTTTGGCTTTGGAACCCATGGGAGTGGTGTTCGTCTTGTATAGTTCCATCATGTCCGATGCCGATCCTCCCTTGTTTTTCCGGCCGAAATAGGTCGGGCATTGGGTAAGGATTTCCACTACGGAAAAACCTTCGTGCAGGATGGACTTCTTGATTATGTCCGTTATCTGCTGGGCATGGTAGGTGGTTGTCCTGGCAACGAAGGTGGCGCCGGCAGCCTTGGAAATCTCAGCCACATCGAAATCCTGGTCGATTACGCCGTAGGGGGCTGTCGTGGCCATTGTCCCACATCCTGACAGGGGCGAGAACTGCCCGCCGGTCATGCCGTAGATCCGGTTGTTCATTACGATGGCCGTGATGTCGATATTTCGGCGGGCAGCGTGAATAAAGTGGTTCCCGCCAATGGCCAGAGCGTCACCGTCACCCATGGGGACAATCACATTCAGCTCAGGTAGCCCCAGTTTGACGCCGGTTGCAAAGGCCAGGGCTCGTCCGTGAATGGTGTGCAGGGTGTGAAAATCGACGTACCCGGATATTCTGGAGGAGCATCCGATACCCGAGACCATCACGATTTCGTTTTTGCTCAGGCCGAGCTGTTCGATGGCCCTTAGCATGCTGTTCAGAACGATACCGTGGCCGCAGCCCGGACACCACATATGAGGAAAAAAGCGTTCCCGGAGATAATCTTTAATTGCCATGGCTTAAGCCCCCCTCCCCTGTATATACCTGAGAATATTTCGAATGTCCATCGGGGTGATGAATACGCCGTCGACCCGGTTGGCCAGGAACACTCTTTCGGGGTCATCCACGGCCCTTTTTACGGTTCTCAATATCTGGCCGGCGTTCAGTTCCACAACGACGATGTATTTGGCATTTCTACATTTATCTTTCACCAGCTGGTAGGGAAACGGCCAGAGCGTCTGGAGTTCCAAAAGACCCAGTCGTTCACCTCGCGGACGTCTTTCCTGCACCACGTGGAGCGCTGAACGGGCTGCCGAACCGTAAGAAATCAAGATGCATTCGGCATCCTCCAGATAGTATTCTTTGTAGCGTGCGATCTGATTTACGTTGTTGGTAATCTTGTCGTTCAAATGCCGGTGGAGCCCCTGGACCACGGTGGGGTTGGTGGATGGAAATCCCCACATGTCATGATAAAGACCCGTGACATTGTACCGATGGACCCCCCCGAAATCCGACATGGGAAGCCGTCCATCTTCTCTGGGGAGGTAGGGGTGGTAATCGATGCCCCCCTTGACCGAAGTTCGAAGTCGTTCGACAATGGGGAGATCACCCGCTTCGGGAATAACAATTTTTTCACGCATGTGCCCCACCACCTCATCAAAGAGGAGAATGACGGGAGTACGATAGGTTTCGGCAAGATTGAAGGCATCAACAGTGATGGAGAAAACATCCTGGTGATTGGACGCCGTGAGGGCGATAATCCCATGGTCACCATGTGTTCCCCAGCGTGCCTGCATGACATCCCCCTGACCCACGCTGGTGGGCAGGCCGGTGGATGGGCCCCCTCGCTGCACATTGACGATGACACAGGGTATTTCGGTCATGATGGCGTAGCCCAGGGCCTCCTGCATCAGCGAAAATCCGGGACCGCTGGTGGCGGTCATCACCTTTTTTCCGGTCAGGGAGGCACCGATGATGGCGGCCATGGATGCAATTTCGTCCTCCATCTGAATAAATTTGTCCCCTTGTTGGGGAAGCCTGCCGGCCAGGTGTTCCGCAATCTCGGTGGAAGGCGTGATGGGATAGCCGGCAAAAAAATTTAGCCCCGCGTAAAGGGCTGCCTCCACACACACCTCGTTTCCCTGAATGAACTTTATATTTGGGTTCATTGTCGTCCCTTTTATTCTTTTGTCCTTATATCATTCAACAATCACTTCGATGGCAAGGTCCGGACACCGCAGTTCACAGAGTTTACAGCAGATGCAGTCTTGAGGACGGACAGCCACAACTTTGTCGGTATCATCGAGTTCCAGGACCTTTTTGGGGCAGAAGTGAATGCAGATACCGCATCCCTTGCACCATTCCCTGTTGATGATGTGTTCTTTGAGCTTGGGTTTTGCCATGTGGGTTCCCTTGAAATCTCGATTCAAACAGCAATCACGTGGAGTCGGGGATCGATTTTATTTTTTATCAATATGTTAATCGGTGAATCCCGCCAAATAAAAGCATTGACCCTGAATCCCTGCGATTCAGGATCCACGCTTCTATTTGAATATTGATTTTAAAGGGGATTGTCAATATGATAGATAATAAATAAAACTAAGTTGAGGATTCCAGGGGTCAAGGATTCTAGGGTTCGAGTGACACGAAGTGAAGCATCAGCGCTCAATGCTTAAAAGTTATAAAGAGTTAAATGTTTGTGAATTGGAAACCCAAACGATGATATCTGGTGACTTGGGCTATATGGATAAAAAGGGTCTTCAGGAATTAAGAGAGGAGATCGGGGATGTCGAGAGAATGCTGAAAGCGATGATCAAATCCCTGGAAAACAAACACTTGAATCCTTGACCCCTTGGATCCTGGGACCCTCTTCTTCAACTAAATTGGAGAAGATCCAAAGTAATTAATGACAGGGTTATCATTGATGGTCTCGCAAAAAGTCAGAAAAGCTACTTTTTACGAGAGCTTTTTGTATTTTGTGTTTAGTGTTTTGGAGTCTAACAGTTAGGTATATCAGCATATATTCTAAGCTAAATACAAAATACTAAATACCAAATACTTGATGAATTCGACTTTTTACGTATTCATCATCATTGGCTGCCGCATCATTTTCCTGCAATCATGAAAAAGACCATCGTAATCATAGGCATTCTCATCATCGGCTCAGCAGCGCTGTTAGGTATCCTGGCATGGAACGTTTTTGACTATGCCGCCCAACCTTCCGGGAACGACATTTCTGAAAAAGTAATCACTGTGCTGCCGGGACAGCATTTCAAGATGATTGCGAGTCAGCTGGAGGCGGCCGGTATTATCAGGGATTCTTTCAGGTTGAAACTGTTTGCCCGATTCAGGGGATATGACAAGCGTATTAAGGCCGGCGAATACAGGCTTTCAAGCGCCCTTTCTCCCAGGCAGGTCCTGGAGATCATGGTCAGCGGAAAGGTGGCCCTTTACAGGGTAACCATCCCGGAAGGGTACAACCTGATCCAGATCGCCGGTATCGTCTCGAAAATGGGTTTAACAGAAGCGCCGACATTCATCCGGTCTGCCAATGATCCTGTAATTGTCAACGCTCTGGGGGTGAAAGCCGGCTCGCTGGAAGGATACCTGTTTCCGGATACCTACCATTTCCCCAAAGGGTTGCCCCTGGATGAGATCATGGGCACCATGGTGAATCGATTTCGGGAGATATTTTCGAAAGAGTGGCAGGAGCGGGCCAGACAGATGGATATGAGCGTGCACCAGGTCGTTACTCTGGCTTCTATTATCGAAAAAGAGACTGGTGCGGCATTTGAACGTCCCTTGATTGCCTCGGTTTTTCACAACCGGCTGGCAAAGGGAATGCGCCTGTCGAGTGACCCGACGGTTATTTACGGCATCAAAGATTTTGATGGAAACCTGACAAGAAAGCATTTAACGACGGCAACGCCTTATAACACATACATGAATAAGGGCCTGCCGCCGGGACCCATCGCCAATCCAGGCCTTGCATCCCTGGAGGCGGCATTGTATCCTGCCGAAACCGATTATTTGTATTTTGTTTCAAAAAAAGATAGTACCCACCAGTTTTCCACTACTTTCAAAGAACATAACCGGGCAGTGAGAAAATATCAGTTAAGAAAGTGATAAACGAAGGATTCCAGGGGTCAAGGGGCCCAGGATTCGAGTGACGCAATGTAGAGCATTCGAATGTAACCAACTGTTGTTTTCCTTCCATACACTCTCGCATGAATTTCGAAGTGATGGTTACCGGCAGTGGATAGGAAACGATGGGGCGTTGTGATTGAAGAATCTTGTTTACTTACTCAAACAGGAAACAGACGTAGAGCAAAACAGATATGATAAAATTGACGAATGAACAGATGGCCGGGCAGCGGCTGATGGTTGGGTTTGACGGTACCGACCTGAGTACGGATGTGAAATTTCTCATCAAAGACCTGCATGTGGGTGGTCTGATCCTTTTTACGCGTAACATTGCAACACCGGAACAGGTTCGCCATTTATGCCTTTCTTCACAGAAATATGCCAGATCGTGCGGAGAGCCGGCTTTATTTATAGCTGTCGACCAAGAGGGGGGGACCGTCGCCAGGATGAAGAGCCCCTTCACGGAATTTCCCGGTAATGCGGCCATGAAAGGGCGTGAGGATGCTGTTGCGTTTGCCAGAATATCGGCCAAGGAGCTTCTGGATGTGGGCATCAATATGAACATGGCTCCGGTCCTGGATGTGGCCATCGACCCCCGGGCGAGTATCATGAAAGATCGTGCTTTCGGGTCTGACCCGGGATGGGTATCCCGGCTCGGGATGGCTGTGATTCACCACCTTCAGGAAGGAGGTGTCATGTCGGTTGCCAAACACTTTCCCGGGATCGGCAGGACTACTCTTGATTCCCACCTGGATCTCCCCTTTCTGGAAACCAGTGCCGAAGATATAGCTGCCATCGATCTTGCCCCGTTTCAGGATGCCATTAAAAAGGGTGTGGCCGGCATGATGCTTTCACACATCTGCTACCGTTCTCTGGATGACCAAAGGCCGGCCAGCCTGTCAAAGAAGATTGCCCGGGATCTTCTGAGGCATCGACTGGGGTATGATGGCGTGGTCATGACCGATGACCTGGACATGGGCGCCATCAAAAAGCACCATGATTTGCAAACATCGATGCAGCAAATTCTGGCTGCCGACATTGACATTGCCCTGATCTGTCATCGCAGCCCGGACATGGAAACGGCTTTCGAAACCGTCCGGTCGTTTCAGTCCATGTCACCAGCGAATAGAAGATTAGGTGAGCAATCAGTGCGACGAATCATGGCCTTGAAGAAAGATTATCTGGCCGAAGATAAGCGTTTCAAATTTTAAGAATAAGCGACGAATGTCGCGTCAGATAAAATCGTTTCACGATTTTATACGTGAATACACATCGCTGTCCAAGTGGGAGGTGTGGCCTTGGATTAAATGGTGATAACCGGCTGCGGCGATCATGGCGGCATTGTCACCGCAGAGGTTCAAGGGGGGGATATGAACGGTCAGCCCTTTTACTTTTGCAGTTGTTCGAATATTTTTTCTCAGGCTTGTGTTAGCGGCAACCCCCCCCACAACGGCCACGTGCCGGCAATTCATTTTTTCAGCTGCGGCAAAAAGCTTGAAGGAGAGAACATCCACCACCGAGGCCTGGAAACCGGCTGCGATGTCCGGAATTTCCTGGTTCAGATGTTGCAGATTTTTTTCGATATGCCGACGCACGCCCGTCTTCAGGCCACTGAAACTGAAATCGAATTCGTTTTTGTCGAGGTAGGCTCGCTTGAAGAATATTTTTTCGGGATCCCCTTTCCGGGCCATGTCACTGATAATCTTTCCTCCCGGGTAGCCGAGATCGAGCATTTTGGAGACCTTGTCAAAGGCTTCGCCGGCTGCGTCATCCCTTGTTTGACCCATTAATGTCCATGTTGTATACGAGGTGACATGGTAAATAGCTGTGTGCCCGCCGGACGCCAGGAGAGCGATAAAGGGAAAGGGGGGAGGTGTTTGGGTGAGAAAAACAGAGTTGATATGGCCTTCCAGATGGTTGACGCCGATCCAGGGTATATCCATGGCATAGGCAAATGCTTTGGCAAAGGAGAATCCGACCAGGAGGGATCCCACCAGGCCGGGTCCCTGTGTGACGGCCAGGCCATCCAATTTTGGGGCCGTGATTCCGGCCGTCTGGATGGCCTCGTCGACCACCGGTGCGATAGCTTCGATGTGTTTGCGGGAGGCCAACTCAGGTACGACCCCGCCGTAGGGGCTGTGGACTTCGACCTGGGACGCCACGATGGAAGATAAAATCCGTTTATCATCCTCAAGAATTGCTGCCGCAGTTTCATCACAGGATGACTCAATGCCGAGTGTGATCATTATGATTTAAATCCAAAGCACGAAATTACAAATCCCAAACAATACCGAATGACCAAAAATCGAATGATCAAAACAAGCCTTTGGAGATACAAGTTGCAAACTATTACTCCGGTGGTTAAATACCCCACGGTTGTCATTCCCGCGGAGGCGGGAATCCAGAAATACACTGGATGCCCCCGGCTAACTACTTGCTGGGGCAGGCTTATCAAGTCCGGCATGACGGAGTTGGCTATTTAGTCGTCAGGTTAATATGCTTAAATCATTTGAGCATTTGATATTTGAATTTGTTTCGGATTTCGATATTGGGATTTAGAAA
>Ga0164315_10003972_pt1 | contig 11495 bp, 19 predicted proteins | sample GuaBasSedimGuay6_FD_113737 | JGI IMG/M metagenome (GOLD analysis project Ga0164315, IMG submission 113737) | Subseafloor sediment microbial communities from Guaymas Basin, Gulf of California, Mexico - Guay6, Core 4569-2, 0-3 cm | ecosystem: Environmental > Aquatic > Marine > Hydrothermal vents...
TACTTTAACTTCTACACCTGAAGGAATGCTAATCGGACTATTACCTATTCGTGACATTTTCTTTCTTTTATTATATTAATAAACGTAACAAAGTACCTCACCACCAATATTCTCCTTACGAGCTTCCTTGTCTGACATAACACCTTTCGATGTTGATATCACAGCAATACCAAGTCCGTTAAGTACTCTTGGCAAGTCATCAGCTCCAGAAAATCTTCTTAGACCTGGTCTACTTGCACGTTGGATCGACTTAATAGCCGGTACTTTTGTTTTAGGGCTATACTTAAGAGCTATCTTAATTTTCCCTTGTTTGTTATCTTCTAAAAATTTATAACTAAGGATATATCCTTTTTCGTGTAAAATTTTAGTAATACTCTTTGTAATATTAGAAGCTGGTATTTCCACAACTTTATGCGCTGCCATTTGAGCGTTTCTAATATAAGTCAAATAATCTGCTATTGGATCAGTAATCATCTTTTTCGTTTTTCTCTTATTACCAACTTGCTTTCTTTACTCCAGGAATTTTTCCTGAAACTGCCATTTCTCTAAATGTAACACGCGATATTCCAAACTGGCGCATGTAACCTCTTGGTCTTCCTGTAAGTTTACATCGATTATGAAGCCTAACTTTTGAAGAATCTTTAGGTAACTTTTGTAAAGCATCCCAATCTTCATTTGCTTTAAGTTCAGCTCTTTTAGCAGCGTATTTAGCCACCATTCTTTCTCTTTTACGCTCTCGCGCTTTCATCGATTCTTTTGCCATAATATTTATTTTATAAATGGAAAACCAAAGTTTAACATTAAAGCTTTTGCTTCTTTATCGGTATCTGCAGTAGTTACCATTGTAATATTCATTCCAGTAATACTATTTACTTTATCAATATCAATTTCTGGAAAAATAATTTGTTCTTTCACTCCAAAAGTAAAATTACCACGTCCATCAAAACCAGAACTCTTAATACCTCTAAAATCTCTTGTTCTTGGTAAAGAAGAAGAAATTAGTCTATCAAGAAATTCATACATTTTAACATCTCTTAATGTTACCATAACTCCAATTGGAACTCCTTTTCTCAATTTGAAGTTAGAGATATCTTTCTTAGAATACTTTACAACAGGTTTTTGTCCTGTAATGCTAGATATTTCTTCGACAGCAAAATCAATTAATCTCTTATCAGAGGTAGCTTCACCAACCCCTTGATTTATAACTATTTTCTCTAATGTAGGAACTTGCATTACACTTTTGTAATCAAACTCTTTTTGCATAGAGGGTACAATTTCATTTTTGTACTGTTCCTTTAATCTTGGTATATAGCCCATTACTTACTTACCTCCTTAGTTTTAGCAACCTTACTAGTCTTAGTTTCAGTTTTCGAAATCTTATTTGATCTAACAGGTTTTCCTGAAGTAGGATCAACAAGCATCAAATTTGAAATATGAATTGGCGCTTCTTTATTAATAATACCACCGTCTGGATATTGAGCATTTGGTTTAGTATGTCTTTTAATCATATTAATCCCCTCAACCAGAGCACGATTTGTTTCACGATTAACCTCAATAACTTTACTAGGTTTTTCGCTTTTGTCGTTACCTGTAATAACAACAACCAAATCTCCTTTCTTTATGTGTGTTTTCTTTTGCATTTTCTAATCTTTTGGCTTTTATATTACTTCTGGTGCCAACGACACAATTTTCAAAAATTGTTTATCACGCAATTCACGAGCTACAGGTCCAAAAATTCTAGTACCTCTAAGTTCGCCACCAGTATTTAAAAGAACTACAGCATTATCGTCGAAACGGATATAAGATCCATCTTTTCTACGAACTTCTTTTTTAGTTCTTACTACAACTGCTCTAGTTACCAATCCTTGCTTTACAGTTCCAGATGGAATTGCAGCTTTTACGGTAACAACAATCTCGTCTCCTATTGATGCATATCGCTTACGTGTACCACCAAGTACTCTTATACAAAGAACTTCTTTGGCTCCACTATTATCAGCTACTCTGCAACGGCTTTCTTGTTGAATCATGATTATTAATTATTTAGCTCGTTCAATAATTTCTACTATTCTCCAGCGTTTATTCTTGCTGAGCGGACGTGTTTCCATAATACGAACCAAGTCACCTATTCCACACTCATCCTTTTCGTCATGAGCCATAAACTTGTTGGTCTTATTAATAAATTTTCCGTATCTGGCATGTTTAATTTTACGTTCAACAGATACAACAATTGTTTTATCCATTTTCGCACTAGTAACTAGCCCTGTTCTTTCTTTTCTTAAATTTCGTTGTTCCATCGAACCTTTAATTTAATTGTAATTTTCTGTTATTTTTTTCGGTCTTTAACTTTGCCAATAACCTTCTCATATGTTGAATACTCATTGGGTTCTCAAGTTCAGAAACTGTGTGATCCATTCGCATTTTATTAAGCGTTTTTTCACTTTCCTGAATTTTATCAGCTAAATCCTCTGGGCTTAAATCTTTAATCTCTACGTTTTTCATCTTATCCCTTATTTTTTAACGTAATCGTTTCTAACAACAAACTTGCATTTTACTGGCAATTTTTGAGCAGCAAGACGCATAGATTCCTGCGCTACTTCCAAAGGTACACCATCCGATTCGAACATAATTCTACCTGGACGTACAACAGCTACCCAGTGACTTGGAGCTCCTTTACCTTTACCCATCCTAACCTCAGCTGGTTTAGAAGTAACTGGTTTGTCTGGAAATATTCTAATCCAAACCTGACCATCTCTTTTCATATATCTTGTTACAGCAATACGTGCTGCTTCAATTTGTCTAGAGGTAATCCAACCTTCTTCCATCGTTTTTAATGCAAAAGAACCAAAAGCTATCTGACTTCCACGCTGAGCGTTTCCTTTCATGCGGCCTTTTTGCATTTTTCGAAACTTCGTTCTCTTTGGTTGTAACATAATTTATTTTTCTTTAATCTAGTCTCTACTATTATTAATTTCTTCTTTTTGGACGACGTTGACCTTGATGTCCACCGCCACCTTTACGACCTTTTCCAGGACGTTGAGGAGTAAAGAATGTAGAAAGATCTCTCTTTCCATAAACCTCACCTTTGCAAATCCAAACTTTCACTCCAATCAAACCCATTTTAGTTAGGGCTTCAGATAGATGATAATCTATATCCGCTCTAAAAGTATGTAATGGAATTCTACCATCTTTATATGATTCAGTTCTCGCCATTTCAGCACCATTCAATCTTCCAGAAACAGTAATTTTAATACCTTCAGCACCCATTCTCATAGTTGAAGCAATAGCCATTTTAATAGCTCTTCTATATGAAATACGTCCTTCAATTTGTCTAGCAATACTATGTCCAACTAAAAGAGCATCTAATTCTGGTCTTTTAATCTCGTGAATATTGATTTGAACTTCTTTATCAGTTAATTTCTTAAGCTCTTCTTTAAGCTTATCAACTTCAGATCCACCTTTACCTATAATAACTCCAGGGCGGGCAGTTGTTACAGTAATGGTAACAAGCTTTAAAGTTCTTTCAATAATAATTTTTGAAATACTAGCCTTCTTAAGCCTTTCGTTAAGGTACTTTCTGATTTTATCATCCTCTACAAGTTTGTCAGCATAATCATTACCACCGTACCAGTTAGAATCCCATCCTACAATGAAGCCTAAACGATTTGCTATTGGATTTGTTTTTTGTCCCATTTTCTAATTTATTTAGCGGTATCTAAAAATACTGTTACGTGATTTGATCTTTTTCTAATTCTGTGAGCTCTACCTTGTGGTGCAGGACGTAATCTTTTTAACATTCTTGCACTATCCACATAAATTTGGCTAATAATCACATCTTCATCCTCGATGCTTTTACCTTGGTTTTTATCATGCCAATTTGATATAGCAGAAATAACCAATGTTTCTAAACGCTTTGCTGCTTGTTTATTAGTAAATTTTAAAATATTAAGGGCATCCATAACATTTTTTCCTCTTACTAAATCTGCAACAAGTCGCATTTTACGTGGAGAGGTTGGGCAATCATTTAGCTTCGCAAAGCTAATGTTCTTGCGTTCCTCTTTAATTTTATTTGCTCTTTCGTGTTTTCGCGAAGCCATCTTAGATTCTTTTTATCAATTATCTTATTGCTTTATCTTTTTTTCCTGGAGTGTGTCCACGGAAATTCCTTGTAGGAGCAAACTCACCGAGCTTGTGACCTACCATATTCTCAGTACAAAAAACAGGAATAAATTTTTTGCCATTATGCACCGCTATAGTTAATCCAACAAAGTCTGGAGAAATTGTTGAAGCTCTAGACCAGGTTTTAATAACTGATTTTTTACCTGACGCTTGTGCTGCTTCCACCCTCATATTGAGTTTGTAGTGAATAAAAGGTGGTTTTTTTAACGATCTACTCATAATGCTTTATTATTTCTTACGTCTTTCAACGATGTGTTTATTCGAAAATTTAGTTTTACTTCTGGTTTTAAAACCTTTAGAAGGTATTCCGTTTCTAGATCTAGCCTGACCACCGGAATTCTTTCCTTCTCCACCACCCATTGGATGATCAACAGGATTCATTACAGTACCACGAACTCTTGGACGTCTACCTTGCCATCTAGATCTACCAGCTTTACCTGAAACTTGTAAATTATGCTCAGAGTTTGATACAGAACCGATAGTAGCCATACATGTAGCTAAAATCATTCTAACCTCACCCGATGGCATTCTAACAGTTACATACTTTCCATCACGAGCAGCTAATTGTGCATATGAACCAGCACTTCTAGCTATTACAGCTCCATTACCAGGAATCAATTCAATATTATGGATTATAGTTCCTAAAGGCATGTCTAATAATGGCATAGCATTTCCAACTTCAGGAGCTGAGCCTTTACCAGAAACAATATTTTGTCCAACTACTAGTCCACTAGGTGCAATTATGTATCTTTTATCTCCATTAGCAAAAAATATCAAAGCAATTCTTGCAGATCTATTTGGATCATATTCAATGGTTTTTACAACACCAGAAACACCATGATTTTCTCTTTTAAAGTCAACCGCTCTGTATTTCTTTTTATGACCACCACCAATGTATCGCATAGTCATGCGACCTTTGTTATTTCTTCCACCAGACTTTTTCTTACCTTTAATCAGACTCTTTTGAGGTACTGATTCGGTAATCCCGTCAAAATCAGATAAGACCTTGTGACGCTGCCCTGGTGTGATTGGATTAAATTTTCTAACTCCCATTTCCTATTCTATTAAATACTACCAAACACATCAATGGTGTCACCATCGATTAATGAAACAATAGCTTTTTTATAATTATTGGTTCTACCAGTTTGAATTGTAGTCTTGGTTTGTTTTTTCTTAACCTTACCAAGGTAATTCATAGTACGAACCGTTTTCACTTTAACTCCGTACATGCTTTCAATAGCATTTTTAATCTGACCTTTACGTGCCTTTCTCTCTACAATAAATCCGTAAACATTAAAAATTTCGCTATCTCTAGTCATTTTTTCTGTCAAAACCGGTTTAAGTAAAATCCCTGTACTCATGACTTATGCTTTTAAATTTTTAACTGTTTTTTCAACTGCATCTGTATCAAACACAATTTGCTGACTCTCCATTATGTCGTAAGTGCTTAATTTGTCGGAAGTTACAACTTTAGTACCCTTCAAATTTCGCGAGGACAAATATAGATTTTTATTTTGTTCGCCTATCACAAATAATGTCTTTTTATCTGCGAGATTTAAATTCGCTAACATTGATGCGTATTCCTTAGTTTTAATTGAATCGAATTTAATCTCATCTAAAACAGAAATTGACTTTCCTTTAGCTTTATAAGAAAGGGCAGAAACTCTAGCAACTCTCTTAAGTTTTTTATTCAACTTGAAGCTATAGTCACGTGGTTTTGGTCCAAAAACTCGACCACCACCTCTAAACAAAGGGTTTTTAATATCCCCAGCACGAGCTGTACCCGAACCTTTTTGTTTTTTGATTTTCCTTCTACTTCCAGCTACATCACTACGCTCTTTAGATTTGTGAGTACCTTGGCGTTTATTAGCCATGTGTTGCTTAACATCAAGATAAATTGCATGATCGTTAGGTTCAACCTCAAAAACTTCTTTATTTAAAGTAACAGTCTTACCCGTTTCTTTTCCTTTTATGTCGATTATCTTTACTCTCATCACTTCTTAACAATTACGTATGAATTCTTAGCTCCTGGAATTGATCCTTTAACCAACATCACGTTTTTGTCTTTCAACACTTTCAAAACGATCAAATTTTGTGCAGTTACTCTTTCATCTCCCATATGACCACCCATTCGCATGCCTTTAAAAACACGTGCAGGATATGATGCAGCACCAATTGAACCTGGTGCTCTTAATCTGTTATGCTGACCGTGGGTCGCATCGTTAACTCCTTTGAAGTTATATCTTTTCACAACACCTTGAAAACCTTTTCCTTTAGAAGTACCGACTACATCAACGTACTCTCCTTCTTTAAAAATATCAAGGTTAATTTCATCGCCAAGCTTTGCATCACCGAAACCATTAAATTCTATTAGTTTCTTTTTTGGTGCAGTACCTGCAGCTTTAAAATGTCCTTGAAGTGATTTTGGTGTATTTTTGTCTTTACGTTCATCATAACCAAGTTGAACGGCTTCGTAGCCATCTTTCTCAATTGTTTTAATTTGCGTAACAATACAAGGGCCAGCTTCTATCATAGTGCATGGTATCATTTTACCATTGGCACCGAAAATACTGGTCATTCCAAGTTTCTTTCCTATTAAACCGGGCATCTTTTTTAGTTTTAAACTTTAATTTCTACTTCCACTCCACTAGGTAATTCTAAACGCATAAGTGCATCAACAGTCTTTGAAGATGAACTATATATGTCAAGAAGCCTTTTGTGGGCGCTTAACTGAAACTGCTCACGCGCTTTTTTATTAACGTGTGGAGATTTCAACACCGTAAATATTTTCTTGTGTGTTGGAATTGGTATTGGACCATTAACAACAGCACCAGTTGATTTTACGGTTTTTACGATTTTCTCTGCTGATTTATCAACAAGATTATGATCGTATGACTTTAATTTTATTCTTATTCTTTGGCTCATAATTCAATATTAAGCTTCGTTATTTCCTTTTACTTTTTCAATTACCGCTTCGGTAATACTCTTACTTGCTGGATCATAATTTGAGAACTCCATAGTTGAAGATGCTCTACCAGACGAAATTGTTCGAAGCTGTGTAACATAGCCAAACATTTCTGATAATGGAACTTTTGCTTTTACAACTTTAGCTCCGTTTCTATCATCCATTCCTTCTACCTGACCTCTTCTACGATTTAAATCACCAATTATATCTCCCATACTTTCCTCAGGAGTAACAATTTCTAGTTTCATTATTGGTTCAAGAAGAATCGGACCTGCATGAGGAATCGAGTTTCTATAACCTATTTTACCAGCAATCTCAAATGATAATTGATCCGAGTCAACCGCGTGGAATGAACCATCATGAAGTGTTACTTTTAAACTATCGATAGGATATCCGGCTAATACACCGTTAGACATCGCCATTTCAAATCCTTTAGCAACTGAAGGAATAAATTCTTTTGGAATATTTCCACCTTTAACTTTATCTACAAACTCAAGACCTTCTTCACCATCAGTTCTTGGTTCAATCGTAAATACAATATCAGCAAATTTACCTCTACCACCAGATTGTTTCTTATAAATCTCTCTATGTTGAAATACTTTTGAAATAGTTTCCTTGTAGGCAACTTGAGGAGCTCCTTGATTACATTCAACCTTAAACTCACGTCTCATTCGGTCGATAAGAATCTCTAGGTGTAATTCACCCATACCTGAGATAATTGTCTGACCTGTTTCTTCATCAGTTTTAACTTGAAATGTTGGATCTTCTTCAGACAACTTGTTTAAAGCAATACCCATTTTATCGATATCAACTTGAGTTTTTGGCTCAACAGCAATACCGATTACAGGCTCAGGAAATTCCATTGACTCTAAAACGATAGGATGCTTTTCGTCACAAATAGTATCTCCAGTTCTAACATCTTTAAAACCAACAACCGCTCCTATATCTCCTGCTTCTAATTCAGTAATTGGATTTTGTTTATTAGAATGCATCTGGTATAAACGAGAAATTCTCTCTTTTTTATTAGATCTCATATTTTTAATATAAGAACCAGCTTCTAAAGCTCCAGAATATGTACGTACAAAACACAAACGACCAACAAATGGATCAGTTGCTATTTTAAATGCAAGTGCTGAAGTAGGGTCATCTTTAGATGGCTTTCTTGAAACTTCTTCTCCAGTATCTGGATTTTTTCCAATAATTGCATCAATATCTAATGGTGACGGTAAATAAGAAATAACAGCATCTAATAAGGTTTGAACTCCTTTATTCTTAAATGCAGAACCACACATCATAGGTGTGATTGTCATGTTAACAGTTGCTACTCTAATAGCATCCATAACCTCTTTATCAGTAATTGAATCAGGATCTTCAAAATATTTCTCCATCAAATCGTCGTTAGACTCAGCAACAGATTCTATTAATTTCTCTCTCCATTCGTTAACCACTTCAACTAAATCAGCAGGAATATCAATCTCTTCGAAAGTCATTCCCATATCCTCTTCATTCCAAACAATAGCTTTCAAGGTAATTAAATCCACAACGCCTTTGAAATCGTCTTCAGCTCCAATTGGAATTTGAAGTGGAACAGGGTTCCCTCCTAATCTTTCTTTTACCTCAGCAACAACTCTTAAAAAGTCAGCACCTGAACGATCCATTTTATTAACGAATCCAATTCTTGGCACTTTGTATTTATCAGCTTGACGCCATACAGTTTCAGACTGAGGCTCAACACCAGAAGATGCGCAAAATAGTGCAACTGCACCATCAAGAACACGCAACGAACGTTCTACTTCAACAGTAAAATCAACGTGACCTGGTGTGTCAATAATATTTATTTTATATTCTTTCGTATTATCAAGAGCTTTACCTTGTGTAGTTGGAAACTTCCAAAAACATGTAGTTGCAGCAGAAGTAATAGTAATACCTCTTTCCTGCTCTTGCTCCATCCAATCCATGGTTGCAGCACCATCGTGTACCTCACCAATTTTATAAGAAATCCCGGTATAATATAATACACGCTTGGTAGTAGTGGTTTTCCCAGCATCTACGTGAGCCATGATTCCGATATTCCTTGTAAATGTTAAATCTCTTTTAGCCATCGTTTAAAATCTAAAATGCGAAAATGCTTTATTAGCTTCTGCCATACGATGCGTATCCTCTTTCTTTTTGAAAGCTCCACCTTCTTCTTTTGAACCAGCAATAACTTCATTTGCAAGACGCTGAGCCATGGTTTTATCGTTACGCTTACGCGCAAAACCAATCATCCACTTCATTGCAAGAGATTGCTTTCTCTCGTCACGAACTTGTTGAGGAATTTGGAAAGTAGCACCACCTACTCTTCTACTTCGAACCTCTACTCCAGGAGTAATGTTTTGAAGAGCTTTTTTCCAAGTCTCCAAACCATTTTCTTTGGTTCTTTCTTCAATAATATCCATTGCATCATAGAATATATTAAAGGCAGTATTTTTCTTGCCTTTAAGCATGATGTTATTAACGAATTTAGTTACAGTAACATTATTATACTTCGGATCCGGTAAGATCACTCTTTCTTTAACTTTTCTTCTTCTCATGATTTCAGGAAAAAATTATTTCTTTGGGCGCTTCGCCCCGTATTTGGATCTTCGTTGAGTTCTACCTTCGACACCTGCGGTATCTAAAGCACCACGTACTACGTGATATCGAACACCAGGAAGGTCTTTTACCCTTCCTCCTCGAATTAAAACTATGGAGTGTTCCTGAAGGTTGTGACCTTCTCCACCAATGTAGGAATTAACCTCTTTTCCGTTGGTTAACTTTACCCTGGCCACTTTTCGCATAGCCGAATTCGGCTTCTTAGGAGTAGTGGTGTAAACTCTTACACATACCCCTCTTTTTTGCGGACAAGAGTCTAAAGCTGCAGACTTACTAGTCTTTACTTTTTTAACTCTTCCTTTTCTTACTAATTGCTGAATAGTAGGCATATTCTTTTTACTGTCTTTGTGTTATATTATCAATCCGAACTGTTTTTTTCGGGGTGCAAATTTACAAGAATATATTTAATTAACAACGAGTGGTTCATTAATTTTTAAAGAAGTGTTGATTACTTTCCCAAAATCACCCCTATTCCCTTTAAACAAAAGGAATTTAAAATTTAGAAAATAATTGCATTTATTTTTATTTTCTATTTTTTTGAACCAGCAATAATTCATCCCGATAAAAAACTTACAAAAAAGAAGCTTAACATCTTCGTATTGATTTCTTAAAAATTAACTTTGCCGCCAATGAATTATCTCGACGATTTAAACGAAGTGCAGCGAGAGGCTGTAGTCTCTATCAAAGGACCTGTTATGGTTATAGCGGGTGCAGGCTCTGGTAAAACCAGAGTTCTAACATATCGCATTGCGCATTTAATAAATACCGGTGTAGACCCTTTTAATATATTGGCTCTAACTTTTACCAACAAGGCAGCACGCGAAATGAAAAACAGAATAGCCTCCATTGTTGGTGAATCTGAATCGAAAAATATCTGGATGGGTACTTTTCATTCAATATTTGCTAGAATGCTGAGGTTTGAAGCTGACAAGATTGGTTACCCCTCGAATTTTACAATTTACGATACGCAGGATAGTAGAAATGCTATTAAAGCAATAATAAAAGAGTTTAAATTAGATGATAAACTTTATAAACCTGCCTCGGTTCATTCTAGAATTTCTGGAGCCAAGAATAATCTGATAAGTGCTGACGATTACATGCAAAACCCTGAACTAACTAGTAGTGATGACGCTTCAGGAAAAAAAGAAATAGGTCGGATATATAAACGTTATAGTGATCGTTGTAAAAGATCGGGAGCTATGGATTTTGATGACTTACTCTTTAATACCAACGTATTGTTTCGAGATCACCCCGAAGTTCTATTAAAATATCAAAACAAGTTTCATTACTTATTGGTTGATGAGTATCAGGATACTAACTTTGCTCAATACCTTATAATTAATAAGCTTGCTGCTCTACGAGAAAATATTTGTGTTGTTGGAGATGATGCTCAAAGTATTTACGGATTTAGAGGAGCAAACATCAGAAACATACTTAACTTCAAAAACGATTATAGCGATTATCAGCTTTTTAAGCTTGAACAAAATTATAGGTCTACAAAAAATATTGTTAATGCAGCTAACTCTATTATTCGTAATAATAAAAAGCAAATACAGAAGAAAGTCTGGACTAGCAATGACACAGGGGAGCTCATTAAACTTGTAAAGAACTATACCGATAATGAAGAAGGTAAATTTGTAGCACAAACAGTTTTTGAGATTCAGAATAATGAACAAGCTTATTTTTCTGAATTTGCGGTTCTATATAGAACAAATGCACA
>Ga0164315_10003973_pt1 | contig 11494 bp, 12 predicted proteins | sample GuaBasSedimGuay6_FD_113737 | JGI IMG/M metagenome (GOLD analysis project Ga0164315, IMG submission 113737) | Subseafloor sediment microbial communities from Guaymas Basin, Gulf of California, Mexico - Guay6, Core 4569-2, 0-3 cm | ecosystem: Environmental > Aquatic > Marine > Hydrothermal vents...
AGAACCCCAGCAAAACCGGGCGGCCGATTCTCTAGTACATATTGCTGATTCGACCGCTCTATGGGCGTATCAGCTATTTCGTCCCTCCGCTTCCGATCGCTCCCTTCGAGCAGATGGGCGGCTATCAGCCTCCCATGCTCTATATTCGCGCCGTTGTGCGCTTGCGTACCATTACCTAGCTTTGCTCCCTGAGCACCGTTTATAATATTGTTGGGTTGCATAATTAATCACTCTTGTAACTTATTAGCGCACTGAAAAACGCCACTGCCCTGTGAAAGCAAGGTATTTTCAGTGCGCTTTTTTACGAATAGATTTACATGTCGGGTACATGGAACACGCCTTGCTCCATGAACCCTTTGACATGCTTAGGAAAAAACAATGCGGCGCGTGGTATTGCCTTGCGCTAATAGTTTTGGAGGTTTTTTCGGCTAGTGCCTTCGCGGGTTTTCTGCTCCATGTATTGGTGCAGATCTGATTCTAAATAGCGGACGCTTTTTTCAAGCTTACGGAACTTGGGGCCACGCTTTAGATTTCGCCAGGCATTTAAAGTATTGGGAGATAAGCTGAGCAATTCTGCTGCTTGTTTTGTTGTGAGTAGCTTCATGAGGCAAGACCTTTAGTCGTGCCTGCCGTAGTTTTATCAAGGTAGGAACCACGGCAGACGTTAGTCTGATGCCATGGTTTTTTTGATGGACAGTTGCCCACTTGGCGTTCGGGCAGTGTGCGGATTAGAAAATGCTTACCCGCTGTGTGCAATAATATAACCTTGTAAACACAAATACGCAAGTGGGAAAAAATATTTATTATAATAAATATCAATAACTTAACGATGCATAAGTTGTGATATCACAACTTATGCATGCCCATTTCTACGCATTTAAAGGCACTACATTTTTACCGTCTTTAGCAGTCCGAGAAATTTCAGCTTGCCTCAGCAACCACTTGCTAACTTTCTGCACCTCATCCATTAATACTTCTGGATCAGAATTGTTTGCATAATTAACGGAATGAACATCACCGCCCATGCGGTTAATTAATATGCGCCGCCTATCCGAATCCACGCCCGCATGCGCTGCCATTTCTTCGAACGTGCGCCGCATATCGTGGTTACATAGGCTTACACCAGCAGCCTCGGACACGCGCTGCATCATTGACCTCGGGTCATGCAAGTAACCTTTCTTACCTCGCACTGATGGGAATACGTAACGACTACCATTTTGGCGCGCTCCATTACGCCGAGCTAAAACCTCGTGCAGCGCGTCACTAATCGGTAGCGTTATCGGATTATGATTCTTTGTTATCTCAAGGTGAAATGTAGGCACGACCGCATCTAGCTCAACGTGATCCCAAGTTAGCTGACTGGCTTCTGAAACACGACAACCTGTCAGAATCATAAAGGCAATTAAATCCGCGCTTGTGCAGGTCGTCGCAATATGACGGTCACTGTCAGCGTAATCTTCCAGCAACAACCACACCTCACCGATTTTGCCTTTAGGTATTCGTGATGAACGCGCCCTTTCTTTATTCCACTGAACGAGGCCATTTTGTTTCAGTGCTTGCGATACCGGATTGAGCGGCAGGATAGTATAAGCCCCATCCGGAGTGCTGTACTTCTCTCGCGCCCAATTCAGCAATGCACGCAGATTGCGAAAGGCCAAGTTGGTTTGTATGGGGGCAGACTTTGATAACTCTCGGAATTTCTTTACTACAGCTTCACGATTGATTGTGGCTACAGGCTTATCTGCCCAGCCCGAAAACTCATTCTCCACATTGAGCTTGATACCTTGCTTAGTGCTAGGTCGAAGTGAGCCATGTTTGGTTTGCTTATGCTCAATATAATCCTCCATGATTTCGCGCAGAGTCACCCCTTCCGCTTCACTGGCTTGATGCAACTTTCTTTTCTCAACAAGTGGATTGATACCTTTGCGCATATCGCCGCGCACTTTCCCTGCTTCAACCCGCGCCTCCTGATACCCCAAGTCGTCAAGAAGCCCAAGAGTGAATCGGCGGGACTTACCATTAACATATCCCTGGGCAATCCAACTCCGAGAGCCAGCCGAAGTAATACGCAAACCTAAACCGGCCTGCTTATTATCCCAGTACATGGCCTGCCCCTTTTCAGGGATAGGAAACGAATAAGCTTTGGTGTCAGTAATGCTGTATTTCTTAGTTGTCATACCCCGCCACTCCTGTGGTTAACCACATGGACGAGCGATCCAGTTAGAATAGTCATATCGGCGTTTCTCTCTATAAACGTAACGTCGGTCACGCGGTCGAGACTGTTAGCGCAGTCGTCGGCCGCTCCTGTATTGCGTACACGCCTAACCATGTAAGCACCATGTAAGCACCATGTACGCACCATGTACGCACCATGTACGCACCATGTACGCATTTTTAGTATAACGACGTATTAGCCCATATTACTATATATAAATATAAGACTCTGATTTATAAGGGAATGAATAAGTACATGTAAGGCAGTAGCAAGTAATATAACGCCAGCGCTACCTACTCATAATCGGCAGGTCCCCAGTTCAAGTCTGGGAGGCCCCACCATTTCGCACCATCAGTTTTAGCCCCATCAACAGATGCTCCCTCCAAACCTGTTGCCCCCCCTCCAAAAAACCGCCCATACCAAATTTCTTCTCCCGCCGTTATCATCTCTGGCATTGCAAAAAACAAGCACGCTGCGGGAACACATGCGTAAAATTGTCGATTATCTAAGATTAATACTATTTACCAGCGGCGTACTTTTAGGCGTGCAGGTGCCAGGCTTTATCGATCAATACGGTAAAAGCCTGCAGGCTCACCTTCTTGAATCGTCATTAAGCCTTAAGGAATTCGAGAAGGACGCGCAACGCTATTTTGACGGTAGCCTGGAAAAACTAATCGCCCATTACCAAAACAACCCCGACCCCGTCATTAAAGACGGCGGTGCTAGCATTAGCGCTATTTATAGTAGGAACCTCAACCTGGAGCGGGCCTGGGCAGCTTTTAGTAAGAATACCTATAGCGCTTATAGTCATGTGCTTTTGGAGCCACTGATTGACATCAAAAATGAAGTCTGGAGCAACTACACCTACAGCATCGTACTTAATCAGTCGGCCATTATTAGCGGGCTTTGCTGCGGCTTCCTGTTGGCCCTACTCATTGAACTCAGCGGCCAACTGATTAGCAATCTTCTCCAGCAGTTATTCCGCCTTCGGAGAAAGACGCCCTCCCATTAAGCCAAACATCGACATTTAATGGACGCCATCGAACCCGCATCTTGAATCAAAATTTGAAGCTCAAAACTAATGACTAGAAATCCCTAAATAACCTATTTTTATCGGGGTTTAGCCATTGACTCGCCTATTAAGGGGTATATACTGCCCACAGCTTGAAAGTACGTCCTATATTTATGCACACCATTTCGATGTTCCTCAGTAGTACACTCGTCCTGTTTTTCATAAGTAATAGCAACACTTCCAGCAAAACGGCCTTATTTAAAGGCTTTAATTACTCTCGAATGATTAGGAAATGAATATGTCTACTACTACCGGTACAGTTAAGTGGTTCAACGAAGCTAAAGGTTTTGGTTTTATCGAGCAAGAGTCTGGTCCAGACGTTTTTGCTCACTTCAGCGCCATCTCTGGTTCTGGCTTCAAAACTTTGATCGAAGGCCAAAAAGTTGAGTTCACTGTAACTCAAGGCCAGAAAGGTCCTCAAGCTGAGAACATCGTAGCCATCTAATTCTACTTTTAAGTAGATGAAGGCTATCTGATTTGGGCTTTTAGTAAACGCTAAAAAGCACAAAACAGAAAAAGGGTAAGACTAAAAAGTCTTACCCTTTTTTATTGCCTTGATGTTTTTCAAGGCCCAACCAATCATCTATCTCATCACCCTCCCCTTGGGCAGTCAAACCGGCCGATAATCCTCAGCAAAGGCAAATGCGGCTACACTGTGATTAACATTAGAAGCAATAGGAAGAGTTATGCTCAAACGCGTCATTGTTGCCATTACCGGCGCCACAGGTTGTATCTACGGTATTCGCCTGCTTCAGACACTAGCCGACTTACCCGAGATTGAAACGCACCTGATTTTGTCGCCCGCAGGTATTATCACTGCAGAACATGAAACTGGCTTCGACAAAAAAGCGATTTCAGTACTTGCGGATGTGTGTCATCGCCACAAAGATTTTGGCGCAAGTATCTCTAGCGGCTCCTTCCCTATTCATTCAATGGTCGTCGCCCCGTGCTCGATGAACACTCTCGGCTCTATAGCCCATGGACTGGACAACAATCTGATATCCAGAGCTGCCGGGGTGACACTCAAAGAACGCAGAACACTCGTGCTACTACCCAGGGAAACCCCTCTCCACCTCATACACTTACGCAACATGGCATTAGTGACAGAAATGGGCGGTATTATTGCCCCCCCGGTGCCTTCGTTTTACCAGCACCCAGCAACCATCGAAGACATCGTCAATCAGACTGTCGGGCGAACGCTGGATGCCATGGGGATTGATGCACCCGATCTAGTTCAACGCTGGACCGGCCTCAACAAAGACACGGCCAACGATTAACACCCCACTTAATTTGAGCTCAACAAAAAAATAGTAAAAAAAAGCCCCGACAATGCGGGGCTTTTTTAATTAGCAATAGCACTGCAGATTAGAGCATTTCGACAGCAACCGCCGTTGCCTCGCCACCACCAATACAGAGACTCGCAACACCTTTGGTTTTGCCATAGGTCTCAAGCGCAGACAGCAAGGTAACAATAATGCGTGCGCCACTAGCACCCAGTGGGTGACCCAGAGCACAGGCACCGCCATGAACGTTGACTTTGTCATGGGGGATATCCAGCTCTTTCATCGCCGCCATAGCAACAACAGCAAAGGCTTCGTTCACTTCATACAAGTCAACATCAGACGCTGACCAGCCAGTACGTTCGAAGAGTATGTTCATCGCGCCAACGGGGGCGGTGGTGAACCACTCAGGCTCCTGAGCAAACTGGGTATAACCACGAATGGCCGCTATAGGCTTCAAACCACGCTTTTCTGCTTCACTCTGACGCATCAGCACTAATGCCGCAGCACCGTCAGAAATTGAACTCGCATTAGCTGCCGTTACCGAGCCATCTTTTTTAAAGGCTGGCTTGAGCTTGGGGATTTTATCGGGGCGCGCATTGCCGGGCTGCTCATCAGTATCGATAACCGTCTCACCCTTGCGAGTCTTGACGGTAACCGGGGCAATCTCGCGGCTGAACTTACCTGCATCGATAGCGGCATTGGCGCGACGCAGCGATTCAATAGCGTAGGCATCCTGATCTTCACGAGCAAAGGTATATTTACCCGCACAGCTTTCAGCAAAAACACCCATCAAGCCACCTGTGTAGGCATCTTGCAGGCCGTCTATGTACATGTGATCGAGTAATTCGCCATTACCGAGTCGGTAGCCACCACGGGCTTTTTTCAGGATGTAGGGTGCACTACTCATATTTTCCATGCCACCGGCAACAACCACGTCCGACTGACCTGCGAGCAATGTGTCACAAGCCATCATCACCGTTTTCATACCGGAGCCACACATCTTGTTGACAGTGGTTGTTCCCGTAGCAACGGGAAGACCTGCACCCAGCGCCGCCTGACGTGCAGGAGACTGACCAACACCTGCGGGTAAAACACAACCAATCAACGCTTCGTCAACATCAGCAGCACTGACGCCAGCACGCGCTATGGCGGCGGCAATGGCAGTAGCACCCAATTCAGGGGATGGCACGTCGGCCAGTGCACCCATCATTCCGCCCATTGGCGTACGTGCATATCCGCAAATCACGATTGGATCATTCATTATCAACTCCTCTCTATCGGGTTAGTCTGATTTACCGGCTAAGTAATATTAGCGCGGATTACTTTACAACTCTGAGTTTTGGCCCAGATGGTTTTGGGCCCGATGGCTTTGGACCGGACGGTGGCTTATCAGAGGGATCATCATCAAGACTGTGCAGCTCAGTCGGCGCTGGCGTCGATGAGTCAAAAGCCATGCCCTCGCCATTCTCTCGCGCATAAATGCCAATAACTGCATGTATGGGCACATGAATATTGGTGGGGACACCGCCAAAACGCGTATTGAAGCTGATCGCCTCATTATCAAGATTAAACGCGGTCACTGCTCGCGGCGCAAGATTGAGCACAACCTGACCGTCGGTGACATAAACCTGAGGCACTTCTACACCCACAGCCATGGCATTAACTACCACATGAGGGGTGCAGTCGTTGTCTATTATCCAGTCATAAAAAGCCCTAACTAAATAGGGCTTATTGGAAGTCATCGCCATTACCGTTACCTACGGATCGGGGCTGAAGAAAGTAATAAACAGCCTAAATTAGGCGTTCATATCCCGTTCGGCTTCGGTCAAGCTAGACAGAAATGCGGGACGCTCAAATAAACGTCGCATATAGTCGTGCAAAGGCTTGGCCTGACGCGTATTAGGTATGTCGATACCCAAGCTCTCAAGGCGCCACAATAATGGCGCTAAACAGCAGTCCACCAGAGTGAAATCTTCGTACATGAAATAAGGTTTATCGGCAAAAATAGGCGCAATACCCAGAAAGCTATCGCGCAGTTCTTTGCGAGCCAGCTCTACTGATTTGCTATCTTTGTTAGCAACAATAACATCAACCTTTTCACACCAATCCTTCTCGATCCGGTGCATATACTGACGGCTTAAAGCGCGTGCAACAGGATAAACCGGTAACAACGGAGGATGGGGGAAACGCTCATCGAGATATTCCATCATCACTTTGGATTCGTACAGCGATAAATCCCTATCGACCAAAGTGGGTACGGAGCCATAGGGGTTGAGTTCAATCAACTCCTCCGGAATAGCATTAGGATCGACTTCTTCTATATCGACAGTTACGCCTTTTTCTGCGAGGACAATTCGAATTCTGTGGCAATAATGACTTGCCGGATCAGAAAAAAATGTCATCGACGTACGTTTCGAAACTACGCCCATTAAAACCACCTCATACTGTAGAGAAAACTTTCTTTATTCCGCGCAACCATTAATGAATATCTTTCCAGTACTCACGGTTTAGCAACAACACCCAGATCAACAAAAAGGCGAGGAACAAAAGAACATTAACGCCAATTCGCTTACTCTCTGTTACTACCGGGTTGGCCATATAAGCCATGAAATTCACCAGATCGTACATAGCACCATCAAACTCTTCTGGCGACAAACTGCCTTCAGTGAGCAACTCATAGGAACCACAGGGGTCATCGAGCAGAGGTTCACTGGTCAGCGGGTCAACTTTAATACCACCGTTGTAAGCCAGCACGGGGCCGGGAGCACAACCTTGTAGACCTTGTAACTCCATCAAGGCGTGAGGCATACCCACATCTTTAAAGACCTTATTATTGATACCGACCGGGCGGCTACTATCGGCGTAAAAATTACGCAAATACGTGTAAACCCACTTTGATGAGCGCGCTCGGGTAACCAGGGTGAGATCGGGAGGCACGGCACCAAACCAGGCTTTAGCTGAACGCTCGCCCATGGAGATACCCATCAAGCCGCCAATCTTCTGACCAGAGAAAATCATGTTCTCCAGCATCATACCGTGGGGAATAGCCAGGTCATCTGCGACACGCTCCCAGCGCTGATATTTCGCAGAGTGGCAACCCATGCAGTAGTTAACGAAGAGCTGGGCACCGTTTTGCAGAGACGCCTTATTTTCTGGCTCAGCCTCAAATTGATCGCAATGGATGGTGCCGCAATCAAAAGAAGAGGAAGAACCCACAGCCTTAAGTGGAACAATAATTAGGCCAATAATAATAAACAGTACGCCTATCGCTCGCCAGAAGCCCATACCACCATTCATCGTGACTCTGAGTGGTTCAGGTTTTGTTTTTTCCAGCACGGTCCAAATTGGCATAGCCAGGAAGTAGAGGAAGTAGATAACGGTACAGACCTGTGCCAAAGCTGTGCGAGCTGGCGTCGGTGATTTCATACCCAATATGCCAAGGATGACAAAGGCCGCCGCAAACAGAACGATAGCAAGACGACTCGCATTACCCTTGTAGCGAATTGATTTCACCGGACTACGATCGAGCCAGGGCAGTACAAAGAGAATCGCCACTGCCGCTGCCATCACCAGGAAGCCCATAAACTTATCGGGCACAGCACGCAGCATTGAATAGTAAGGCGTGAAATACCAGACTGGTGCAATGTGCTCAGGTGTTTTCAGCTGGTTAGCAATCTCGAAATTTGCGTGCTCAATAAAGTAACCGCCCATTTCTGGCATAAAGAACAGAATGAAGCAGAAGATAAAGATGAAAACCACTATCGGCACCAGATCGTGCACGGTGTAGTAGGGGTGGAAGGCAATACCGTCGAGAGGTATACCGTTCTCATCTTTGTTCTTCTTAATTTCAATACCGTCAGGGTTGTTCGAGCCAACTTCATGCAAAGCAAGGAGGTGCAAGACCACCAGACCGAGAAGAACGATGGGCACAGCGACAACATGCAGCGCAAAGAAGCGATTGAGGGTAATACCCGAGATCAGGTAATCACCACGCACCCACTCAACAATGGCATCGCCAATGTAGGGAATGGCGCCAAACAGGGAAATGATAACCTGTGCGCCCCAGTAGGACATCTGCCCCCAGGGTAGTACGTAGCCCAAAAAGGCTTCGGCCATCAGCGCCAAATAAATCGCCATACCGAACAACCACACCAATTCACGGGGCGCTTTATAAGAGCCATAAAGCAAGCCACGGAACATGTGCAGGTAGATGACAATAAAGAATGCCGAGGCACCGGTGGAGTGCATATAGCGCAGGATCCAGCCGTAATCGACATCCCGCATGATGTACTCAACTGAGGCAAAGGCACCTTCGGACGAGGGCTCAAAGCTCATAGTCAACCAAATGCCGGTGAGCAACTGGTTAACGAGTACTAGCAGAGACAGTACGCCAAAGAAGTACCAGAAGTTAAAGTTCTTCGGTGCGTAGTACTTACCCATATGGGTGTCCCAGGCACGCTGAACCGGTAGACGCTCATCAAACCAGTTCCACAAAAATAGGATCAATTTCATTATGCGCTCCCTTCGTCAATACCGATCACTACGACATTCTCGCTCTCATAGTTGTGGGGCGGTACTTTAAGGTTCAGAGGTGCAGGCACGCCCTGATAAACACGTCCCGCAAGGTCAAACTTGGAACCGTGGCAGGGGCAGAAAAAGCCACCCAGCCATTCATCACCACCAAGGTCAGTAGCGCCAACATCCGGGCGATACATCGGCGCACACCCGAGGTGTGTGCAGAGGCCGACCATAATCAGATATTCAGGATTGGAGGCTCTATTAACGGGATCAACATAAGTAGGTTGATCCGACTTTTGAGATTCGGGGTCACGTAACTTGTCGGTCAATTTAGCCAGGGAATCGAGTGCTTCCTGGGTACGACGAACAATATAGACCGGCTGTCCACGCCACTCTTCAACAACCATCTGGCCCGGTTCAATTCGACTAATATTGATTCGTACCGGCGCACCGGCCGCTTTTGCTTTCGCACTTGGAAACCAGGAACCGACAAATGGTACCGCTGCTCCTGCTGCACCAACTGCGCCAACAACGCATGTAGTTACAGTCAAAAAGCGACGACGCCCCTGATTGACACCCTCATTGCTCATATGAGCTCCCCTTAAAACGGCAGAATAATCTAGATTGGCTGCATTAATTACAGCTGATGAATTCTATGCTTACGCACAGGCAAAAATGGCGAGTAATAGTAATGAAATACGTAGGGATTTACAAGCTGAGACCATCGCCAAAGCCGCCAACCCTATGTTTTTTAGCACAAAAAAAGCCCAACATAATGTCGGGCTTTTTTACAAAACGAACAGTAATTATCGTTTCGAGAACTGTGGACGCTTACGTGCTTTGTGCAGACCCACTTTCTTACGCTCCACCGCTCTAGCATCTCGGGTCAAAAAGCCCGCCTGACGCAGAGGTGCTCGCAACGTTTCGTCGTAAGCCAATAGTGCACGTGAGAGGCCGTGACGAATAGCGCCGGCCTGACCAAAGCTACCACCACCGCTGACGGTGATTTTTAAATCAAATTTATCGACGGCTTCAACCAGCTCTAAGGGCTGACGTACGATCATACGTGCCACTTCGCGGCCAAAATACTGCTCTAGCGTACGATTGTTGACAGTAACATTGCCGCTACCACTCGTAATAAACACGCGAGCTGCCGACGTTTTACGTCGACCTGTACCATAATAAGTTTCAGCCATTGTCATGCGTCCCGTTAAATATTCAGTGCTTGAGGTTGTTGTGCAGCGTGAGGATGAGCATCACCCGCATAAACCTTCAACTTGCTGTACATGGCCCGACCGAGCGGACCCTTGGGCAACATGCCCTTTACCGCTTTCTCAAGTGCACGCGTCGGTGCCTTGTCGACCAACTTTTCGAAGCTAATTGACTTGATGCCACCGGGGAAACCTGTGTGGTGGTAATACATCTTGTCAGTGGCTTTTTTACCCGTAACACGGACCTTTTCGGCATTGACGACGACGATGTAATCGCCAGTATCAACATGGGGGGTATATTCAGGCTTGTGCTTGCCGCGTAGACGCGTCGCAATGTCACTCGCTAGTCGACCCAGAGTTTTATCGGCGGCGTCGACGACATACCAATCGTGCTGAACTGTTTCGGGTTTGGCGCTAAATGTTTTCATTGAATCGTTACCTGAAATCAGGTGGCTCCCAGAAAAGAGCGCGAATTCTACCGATGCGCGCGAGGAAATTCAAGCATATATTGCGTGTTAATAGAGAAAGAATCTCTTTATGGCCGATGCGGGCGCGCCAGGTAGTCGTGAGATTGCATTTCCAGCACCCGGCTCAGGGTCCGCTGAAATTCAAAAGACAAATTACCGCCGCTATAGATAGCCTCGAGAGGCACCGCTGCCGACATTGCCAGCTTCACGTTGCGGTCGTAAAACTCATCGATCAGACTAATAAATCGGCGCGCCTGGTCTTCGCTATCCCGTCCCAGCGCTGGCACATCACTAATCAATACCGCATGGAACTCCCGGGCCAGCTCAATATAGTCATTCTGACTACGCGGCCCATCGCATAGGGCCATAAAATCAAACCAAACCACATCTTCACCGACATAGCGGCAGGGAATATCCCGACCCTCAACTTCCAGTGCAACATTTTCACGCACTTCATCCCGCGCCGGTACCAAGCTGTCGAAGGTGCTATGCAGTGATACCTCTGCCTGTTCGTCCAGCGGCGAGTGATAAAGCTCAGCCTGCTCCAGAGCACGCAGACGGTAATCCGTGCCACTGTCGACGTTCACCACTTCGCAGTGTTTTTTTACCAGGGCAATTGCCGGTAAAAAACGCTGGCGCTGCAGACCGTTCGTATAAAGCTTGTCAGGCACGATATTAGAGGTGGCAATCAACGTTACGCCCCGCGCAAAAAGCAGCTCCATTAAGCC
>Ga0164315_10003974_pt1 | contig 11491 bp, 8 predicted proteins | sample GuaBasSedimGuay6_FD_113737 | JGI IMG/M metagenome (GOLD analysis project Ga0164315, IMG submission 113737) | Subseafloor sediment microbial communities from Guaymas Basin, Gulf of California, Mexico - Guay6, Core 4569-2, 0-3 cm | ecosystem: Environmental > Aquatic > Marine > Hydrothermal vents >...
ATTGCTAATTTGAAATTTGTCAAATCCAGTATAAGCTGATGGATTATTAGTTTATAAAATAAAAATAATGAAAAAGATTGTACCTCTAACCAAAAGCCTGAGCTGCCTCTTCATATTGGGTATGGTCGCATGTTCCTCTAGTCAAAATGATTTAATAATTGATGATGTTGATGGAGCAATGGGAAATACTGAAGCTCCGGTTACAGCTGAAATAGAATTGAATAAATATCAGCAAATTGCTGCGAAAGAGGGGCGTCTTGGTTTTCTCGATCCTTCAACCGAGAATGGGAATGAGAGTTTGATTCCAGCCCAGTTGGAAAGTACTGCGGAGGGATTAAATTCACGTGTTGTGATGATGATACCGGATGGAGAACCTGGCCTTCGAAAGTTTAAACTGACCGAGAACGACTCTCCCTTCAAAGTTGGGATGAAAGCAACGCTGGATCCGAATAGTGGGCAGGTTTTAATTGAAGAAGAAGGTGAGAAGGTGTTACAATATAATTACAAGACTGTTTATGAAAAGGATGTGGTTCGTGGCGGCAATGAGAATTTGGAGGAACACATGAGAATAAACAGTGATACTTTTGCGACAACCAGTATATATGCAGTGCCGCGTAGCGACTATATTCATCCCTTATATGGATTGGAAGGTGAAATACTAACCAGGGATTGGCCTGCTGGCGGACATCCGCATCATCGCGCTATTTTCTGGGCCTGGCCAGAAGTGGATTATGGATCTGAAAGGGCTGATATCTATGCGTTGCAGAGAATTTTTGCCAGACCAACAGGTGAAATTGAGATCACAAATGGTCCTGTATTTGCTCAGATAGTAGCTGAAAACTTATGGATGTGGGAAGATAGCGAACCCATTGTACGTGAACATGCCGCAATCAGAGTTTATCGAGCCACATCAACAACCAGAATTATTGATCTGACCATTAAACTTGTTGCATTAAAGGATAGTATTACCATAGCTACCCGGAATACTGATAGTTATGGTGGCTTGAATCTGCGGATGATGACGCCTGAATTGCAGGAGATATCATATTTTACAGATAAAGCTGACTCAAATCCCTTACGGGCCTGGTCCGATTTTAATGGAATATTTGAAGGGGCAAAATCCGCCTCAGGGTTAATGGTTTTACAACATCGGGAGAATCCTGACTATCCGGGCGACTGGGTGGAGTATCCGAACCTGGCATGGGTACAGCCTACATTTCCAGCTTCAGGTACCAGGTATCCCCTTAGCACGAAAGAGTCTCTGATATTGCGTTACAGGCTAGTAGTTCATGCCGGGGGAAAGTCTGATGCAGGGATTTCTAAGGAGAGATGGGATGCTTTTCATAGAACCTCTACACCGTTTTATACTTTTAAGGCAACTGAAAAATAAACTTCATTAGTTATGAAAAACACTAAGAGTAATTCACCATTCACAAGGAGACAATTTGTAAAAACAACAGCTGTTGCTGCATTCGCCGCACCACTCATTGTAAAATCATCTATTATCAGTGGGAGAGGTATTTCTGCTCCAAGTGATAAGATTAATCTTGGTATCATTGGATGCGGTGGATTGGGCAAGGCCAACCTCAGTGCCTGTGCAATGAATCCTGATGTTGTAGTGGTAGCGGCATGTGACGTATGGAAGGAAAGATTAGATCCCGTTGTAGAGCATTACAAGGATACATGCAGGGGTTATACAGATTACAGGGAATTACTTCAACACAAGGGTCTTGATGCAGTAATAATTGCTACTCCAGCCCATTGGCATGCTATTCAGGCTATTGAGGCAGCAGAAGCCGGATTGGATATCTATCTGCAGAAGCCTATGACCATGCATCTGGGTGAAAGTCTGGCAGTTAGAAATGCAGTTCGAAAGCATGACGTTATTTGTCAGGTAGGAACGCAAATTCATGCTGGTGAACACTATCGCCGTATGGTTGAACTGGTTCGCTCAGGAAATTTGGGCGATATCAGCACTGTGCGAACATTTTTTGTTATGAATGAAGCTCCAAATGGCATTGGTCTCGGGAATAATACAAATAAGGCACCAAGAGGAATGGACTGGGATATGTGGGTAGGGCCAGCCCAGATGCAACCTTTCAATCCAAATCTGGTAAAAAATGCATTCTATCATTGTTTCTGGATGAATTTCAGTGGCGGCTGGACACCTGGCATGGCACCACACATTACTGACCTGCCTATCTGGGCACTGGAGTTGGGTTTCCCCACAGAGATTACTGCATCCGGAGGAAGATTTATTATAGATGATGACGGCGATGCCTATGACAATCATGAGGTCATCTGGCGTTATCCAAATCTCACAATGACCTGGATGCAGTCATCAACTAATAGCTATGGCTTTGATTTTTTACGTAGTCAGGAGAGCCAGCGCAGATTGGGGATTTACTTTCATGGTGTAAATGGGACCTTGCAAACGGACTATTCTACCCACAAGGTGTTGCCTGAAGGTGACAGAATGAAGGATATGGAAACTCCTCCCCAATCCATTGAACCATCGCCCGGTCATGAACTTGAGTGGCTGGAATGTATAAAGTCACGCAAACAACCTTCATGTAATCCCGGGTATCATATCAAAGTGGATGCCCCTGTAGAAATGAGTGTACTGTCAATGAAACTGGGGAGATCTATTAGATTTGATCCTGATACGGAGAAAATTGTCGGAGATGAAGAAGCAGCCAAAATGGCAATTCCAGAATATCGTGCACCCTGGAGATTCCCATCAGAATATTTGTAGTGCGGAAGTTCAGGATCATCAAATAAATTGTAATTATGAAAAATTCTGACCGTAGAAGTTTTATTAAGAAAACGGCATTGGCTGGTATGGGTTTGGGCTTGGCTGGCACTTCTTCTGGCATGTATGAAATGTCAGATAAGGAAAAAGGAAAGAGGGTAGGTATGATAGGCCTGGATACCGGACATAGTGTGGCATTTACAAAATCCCTGAATGATCCCCTGGCAGGTGATAAGTACGGTGGATATAAAGTAGTTGCTGCTTATCCAAAAGGGACTGATAACATTGAAGAGTGGAAAAAGAGAATTCCGGAATTCACAGAGGAGATAAAGAATCAAGGCGTGGAGATCGTGAATTCCATGGAGCAATTGTTAGAAAAGGTAGATGTGGTTTTACTAACATGTATTGATGGAAACAAACATCTGGAGCAAGCCCTTCCGGTATTGAAGGCCGGGAAGCGATTATTTATTGATAAACCATTTGCAGGAACATTATCTGATGCATATGCAATTGTTGAGGCTTCTAAACATTATAATGTCCCAATGTTTTCATCTTCTTCGTTAAGGTATATTGACGGAGTAAAGGAGATTGCAGCGGGGGAAATCGGCAAAATTATTGGAGCGGAAACCTATAGTCCTGCCCATATTGAGGAGCATCATCCGGATCTATTCTGGTATGGAGTGCATGGTGTAGAGATCCTGTTTACCATTATGGGCACCGGTTGTAAAAGTGTAAAGAGAACTTTTACAGAAAATACTGATGTTGTTGTTGGTATCTGGGATGATGATCGCATTGGCTGTTATCGGGGGATACGTGAAGGAAAAGGAAGTTATGGGGGAACTGTTTTCGGAGAAAAAGGCATTACAGTACTTGGCAAATACACGGGCTATAATCCCTTACTTGAAAAGATCACAGAATTTTATGACACGGGTATTGTCCCTGTTTCTACTGATGAAACACTGGAAATATTTGCATTCATGCAAGCAGCTGAAGAGAGCAAAAACAGAGGCGGAATCTCAATTGATATAGAGTCAGTTATGCAAAAAGCAAAAACAAAAAGGTAATACAATTACCGTTTGTATGAATAGATCCAGTAGTAAAACTCATTTATATCATTACCCAGTTTTGCATAATCAACATATTTAATCTTGATTCTGATTTCTTTTTTTCCTTTGGTATACGAAGAGTGCACTTCATAGTCTGAATCGTACCAACCGTCGAACTGAGGTGAATATGAGGATTTTGGACTTTGTGAATTTGTCACTATGTGCCAGGGTTTCGTGCACTTCTGTCCATCGATATATACTTCTGCCGTTTGTATACCGTTGTTGAAGCGGTTGATTCGCTTGCGAATTTTCACTCCATTGTTTTCCGGATTTATTTTGAGGGTAAATTCACTGTAGCCTTTGTTGGATCTGCCATCGTCATTAAAAACTGCATGATCATAATTTTGCTCGTATCCATCGTATCCCTGCGTAATACGCTCTGTTCCGGTTTGATTCTCGTTTTTGTAGTTGTGACCCTCCTCCGAAGAGGAGTTTCCAATATCCAATTCATCTGTTAATTCCAGATTTGCTCCATATGGAGATTTGTAGTAAAAAACTGTAACATCTGTTTTTCCACCTGGTATGTTAGAATTTCTGGCACAGCAGTTTGAGTATTCATGCACTATTTTAATATTCTTGTTGAACACATAAGAATCATTCAGGTATATCCGGTAGGAGCCCTGAAAACCATTAATCAATCCACCCCATAGCGGTTGAATTGCCGGACCGCCGCCCCATGCCTGATTGTGGTCATCTTCTGTGCCGTCGCCATGCATTTGCGGGGTATTACTGTCATCGATATAGGTATTTTCATCGCCATCCATATTGTATTTGTCGCTGTAAAACATAATGCCCACAACATGTCCTCTACCTGTTTCTTCAAATGAGTTTGAATAATATTCATTTCCAGTGTCGTGATCATTGGTTTGCTTCACATAGAAATAGGCAGATTCTTCCTTCGGATACCGATAGGCATCTTCTGATGAGATGAGGACTTCACTTTCAAGACTTGTGAGATTTATGTGGCTGTTATTAGTAATCTCGATCCTTGCTGATTCCCAGAATGGCATGGGCCAATAGGAATAGAAACTGCCGGCTTTGCCATCGAATCCATAGAAGAGGGTTGTCAGGATTTTTTCTGAAATAATGGTATCAATTGCCGGGTATTCAACACCTCCGCCTCCGAAGAAATAACAAAGTGGCAGATCAACAGCAGGTTTTTTATTTCCGTCCCAATATATTTTCAGGCTGAGCTTAGAGAATGTTTCCTGATTATACGGTTTCATTTTCAATTTGAAACTTGAAACAGAGCCTTGCCCTGAATAATCCAGGACAGTTACTGATTCACCTGCAGGAATATTATACTTTTCTGAAATCCTCTTATCGGCAATTGTTTTTTTAGGGTCACTGCCAAGATTTTTCCAGGAGTTTAATATTGTGCTTTTGTTTTTCTTGTTATTGGAATGACTTTCAATATTATATTCCTCAGGATAAGTTAAATATGTGTATTGAAACCACTTCAATGGTCCATGAAAGTAGTTGTTCGTATGAGAGCTGTTTATAAAGTTGAGATTCGCAGGAACTACCGTAATTTTCAGGTTCTTTGCAAATGTCATCGGATAATATGAGATTGAAAATCTGTTTTGTTTATCGAAATAGACAAATGTGCTGTCGTAAGGAGGTGTTTTCCCTCTGAAGAAATCATCGAAGTGGGCATCAATGGTGGGTTCTGTCTCGTAATCGAAATAGTATTTTATTCGGGCATCACTTCTCGGAGTTCCAAGTTGATGGTTGATGCTGGTTTTCATCCCGTCGACCTCTACGTATCCCCAGGCATTCATTTGCTGCCGGTAAAGGCAACCTGGCCCCATGGCATCAAAAATTACATATTCTCCGTTTGAGTCTATATATTTCACCCATGATTCGTTAAAACTGAAGTCCTCATTATCGCCCGAAGCATCGTAGGTAATAAACTGTCTGGTTTGAACACCATCCGGATACAGAAAAGGCAATGTCTCTGAGTGTGCCATGGCCTCGAATCCGGTTTTTCCGATTTTTTGAGAAAGCACATTGATCATGCCCAAAAATCCGCATAGTAGCAGAAAAATTAAAATGGTTCTTCTCACAGTTTTATACTATAATCATGGCACATGGTCTATTCAAAAGAGAAATCAATATCACATATTAAGTTCAGCTAAATTACATATTTTTGAATTGTATTGATGCCTTTGGCTTACTCTCGGGGGAGGGAAAGCGTTTTATTTAATCAAAATCACTATGAAAAAATTACAAAGCAGACAACTAAAGGTACTGACAGCCTTTCTGCTCTTCTTATTGGTGACCGGTTGCGGAACAGTGGAGAGTGAAAAAAACCTGGAAGCCAGTGAAGAGGTGAGGGATGTGAGCTGGTTCCTTCAACGAATGAGAGATGTATCAAACCTTCCCGAACTGGAAAACTCTCACACTGCAATGGTGAGCACATGGGATAAGAACGGAGCAAATAATGACCACTGGACACATGACAATATTGAAGGAAACTCAAATACGATCGTGAATATTAATGGACCCGGTTGCCTCCACAGGATTTTTACCGGCTTTATTGATGAGCGATTCGATAGCACACGAATACAAATATATCTTGATTACAGCGAAAAACCTCTGTTTGATATGCCAATCAGTAAATTCTTCGATGACAAATACAGCCCAATTCCTTACCCGCTGGTTTTTGTGAAATCATACCCGGGAACACTTATGCCGATTCCTTTTGAAAAGAACATCACCGTGAAGGTGTTGAACAACCGGTACGGCACGGATGAGTGGATCATGGGCATGTGGGGCGTCTACTGGCAATTCACCTACACCACATATGCGCATGATGTGAGGGTAAGGTCCCTGGAGTGGCCGCTGAACCAGGAGGAGCAGGCTGAGCTGGATAAGACGTGCCAGGCATGGCTGGAAGCCGAATCCAAACCACCTGCCCCACCTGACAAGTGGTCCGTTCAGAAACAATCCATTTTAAAACCTGGTGAATCCATGGATATCAACTTGAAAAACCAGGGGATCATCCGGCAAATGAGCATTGTGGCTCAGCCCGACATCCCCGAAGTGCTTAATAACCTGAGGTTGCAAATGTTCTGGGATGGTTGTGAGCTTCCCAGTGTGGATGTACCGTTGGGGTATATGTTCGGGCACGGAGCAAGCGGCCACAATCACAATGATTCAAGCATCGCAGCGGTGCTGGGAAAATGGCCCAATAGCGATCCGATGACCTTCTTGCAGACCCAACCCCAACCCTATAATACCAACTATAACTCCCTGCTTCTTGGGATGACCAGTGAGGAGCTCTACTGCATGTTCCCCATGCCCTTCTCCAATGGTGCCACAATCAAGCTGGTCAATGCGGGCAACAAAACTGTCGAACAGTTGAAGCTAAGGCTGGAAATTAAGAAGATGACCGAGATTCCTGAAAATTGGGGACGGTTCCAGATCACCTGGTCACAGGTCCCTGGCGGCACTGAAGCCACGCCCAAAATCGGACCACAAAATATTCCAGTTAAGGTATTCCTCAACCGAAGAGGAAAGGGAAAGTATGTGGGCTCCATGTTGCAGATAGATTGGCCGGACCTGACCTGGTGGGGTGAAGGCGACTGGCTCTTCTGGACCGATGAAGATTCATGGCCACCAAGCTATCACGGGACGGGCTCAGAGGAGTACTTCAACAGTGGCTGGGGCATGTTCGACCGCAAGGCAGTATCGGGCTTTGTCTCTCTCAGACCAGGCTACCCCACCGTATACAGCTTCCACCTGAACGACGCCTTCAACTTTCAGGAGAACATCAAGGTGATGGAGGAGCAGTGGATATTAGAACCAAACGAGACTAAGCCAAATCAAATCGTGTCTAAGCTGAATCCCATGTGGAGTTCTACGGCCTTCTGGTACTCGGCAATTCCGACCGGAGCCGAATCAATGAAGTAGGATTTTTTTTAATCTTAAATATAACAACCCAATGTAGACAATTGCCAGGCATCTCTTCATGGGTCGGTCCACTGGGTACTCATGTGAAGTTATCAAGTTTAGTATCTTTAGGCCTTAGTACAGACAATTGAAATTGAAATCTCTGCAGACTGGAGTCATGACATATCAAAAAACTTTTACCGGAAAATATACAAAAGTACAACTTGCAATACTGGTTCTTGTTCGGATTGCCATAGGCTGGCATTTCCTTTATGAAGGAATCGTGAAATTATTCATTACGGACTGGAGTTCGGCTTCCTACCTGGAAAATTCAAGGTGGATATTTTCCGGGGTGTTTCAGGGGATTGCAGCTAACCCGGGCCTGTTGAATCTGGCTGATTTCCTGATGATTTGGGGTTTGATCCTGATTGGACTGGGATTAATGCTGGGCGCCTTTACCAGGATAGCAACCTGGTCAGGGATCTTTATTCTCACACTATTCTATGTGGCTTATCCTCCATTTGTGGGACTTGATTACGGGGTTCCTGCGGAAGGTATGTATCTGATTGTGAATAAGAACCTCATAGAGCTGCTGGCTTTGATCCTGCTTACCAGGTTTTCAACAGGGCATATTTTCGGATTGGACAGGTACTACAGGATCTATAAAAAGGAGAAGGCTACGATGCATGATGTAAATGCTACTGTACCCGTTCAGGAGGTTACTCAAACAGATGGTTCGGATATGAAGCGCCGCGATATGATTAAAGGTCTCGCCGGCATTCCTTTCCTGGGCGTTTTTGCCTTTACATTTCTAAGGAAAAAGAGTTTTGAAGAGAGACATTTGATCGATGCCACATCCGGAGCTACAAATCAACCTTTGAGCTATCAGGGTCTTGATGAATTAACTGCCCCGGTAGCGAGCGGTGTAATAAAAGAGAGAACTTTCAGCAGGATCATTATCGGCGGCAACCTGTTGAACGGAAATGCACATTCACGGGATCTTATCTATGTAAATAACCTTGTAAAAGCATATCATACAAAAGATAAAATCTTTTCCACCCTCCTGATGGCGGAGAAGGCTGGTGTCAACACCATGCTTATTAATCATAAGCAGGTAAATATGGTTAATGAATACTGGGAACGTGGAATAGGTAAGATGCAGTTTATTGCGGATTGTTCCGGATTAGCTTATCCTAAAGGTGTACCAACTCCAATTCCATACCAGGAGTTTCTGGACAGGACAAAAAGGTCAATTGATAATGGGGCTATAGCTTGTTACATCCAGGGAGAAACAGCTGATTATTACATGCAGAATGGCGGGGTCGATAATATCGCTAATATACTTGATCTTGTACGAGAAAATGGAGTAATGACAGGTATCGGAGCACATCGTATTGAGACCATTAAAGCGTGTGTGGAGGAGGGTTTTGATCCTGATTTCTGGATGAAAACCATTCACCATCACAACTATTGGTCGGCCGATCATACAACCTGGCACGACAATATGTACTGCTTTGACCCTGAGGGAACTATTGAGTATATGGAGCAGCTAAAACAACCCTGGATAGCTTTTAAGGTGATGGCGGCAGGAGCCATTCATCCAAAGGATGCCTTCCGTTATGCCTTCGAGAATGGTGCTGATTTTATTTGCGCAGGGATGTATGACTTCCAGATTGTTGAGGATATTAATATCACAAATGAGATATTGAACGGTCCATTGGAGAGAAAGCGTGACTGGAGGTCCTGAGCGGGGAGCGATTAAAAACATGAAACACATGAGAATAATCAAATACAAAAGAACCTTTTTCTCTCTTCTGGTTGTTACAATCACTACTTTTTGTATCAATGCACAAACGGGTAAACCAAATATAGTAATTCTCCTTGCTGATGATCTAGGGTATTCTGACTTAAGCTGTTATGGCAGTACAAATGTTTTGACTCCTGTGCTGGATAGCCTGGCAGCGAAGGGGATGAAATTTACCGATTTCTATGCTGGTTCCTGTGTTTGTTCCCCTTCGAGAGCGGCACTAATGACAGGAAAGAATGCAACACGAACAGGTATTTATAGTTGGATTCCGGCAGATGAACCGATGCATCTCAGATTGTCTGAAGTGACCATACCTGAGATTTTAAAAGAGGCAGGATATCAAACAGCTCACTTTGGTAAATGGCACCTTGGACTGTATGGATCTGAAGGAGATTCATGGATATTACCTTCATTGACTGATCACGGTTTTGATTATTGGTTTGCCACCGATTGCAACGCAATGCCCACTCATAAAAATCCGGTGAACTTCATCAGAAATGGAGTTCCTGTTGGAAAACAGAAAGGATTTGCCTGTCAGTTGGTTGCTGATGAAACCATTGATTGGTTGAAGAGTAGCTACGATCCGACCGAGCCTTTTTATCTGAATGTATGGTTTAATGAGCCTCACGAGATAGTGGCTGCTCCTGAAATGTATAAAAAGAGACATCTGGAGAACGGCATAGATGAGCATATGGCAAATTATTATGGATGTATTGAAAACATGGATCATGCTGTGGGGCGTATTTTGCGGGAATTGGACAAAATGAACGCTTTGGAAAATACACTGGTCATCTTTTCATCAGACAACGGCAGCAAACAGGCCGGATCAAACGGCATATTGCGTGGTATGAAAAGTGAAGTATGGGAAGGCGGAATACGTGTACCCACAATAGTTACATGGAATAACCACGTGCCGGTTCAATCAATTTGTTCAGATCCCTGTGGATTAATAGATCTCTTCCCAACCATTGATTCCATGATCAATAGTGAGCACAAACTGGATTACAAAATTGATGGTATTAATATTCTCCCCTTGTTTCATGGGGAAGGTTTGAAAAGGGACAAACCGCTTTATGTATTCTATCATCGTCCGGCTGCAGCTTCATTGAGAGATGGAGATTGGACCTTAATCGGCCATTTAAATGAAAGGGGGCCGGAAATCAATTATTTCGGAGAAAAACAGATGGAATTTATTCAGGGTGCCTTTCCTGCTACTTTTGAGCTTTATAATTTGCATGATGATATTGAGCAACAGCATGATGTGGCAGGACAAAATCCCCATATTGTGGATAGGATGAAGGAGGAGATGATTCGGCTCTACAGTGAAACCATCGAAGATGGCGGCAACTGGTATAAGTAGGGCAGTAAAAAAAACATTTAGTAATTCCTGTTCTACTGAACAGCGAAATCCCGGATGCTTTTTACAGATTCACCCCTGTAAATAATTTCAGCTACAAGTTTGTATTCCCCTTTCTCTTCCGGTAGTCGCAAACTTTTTGTGTAAACTTTTTTCTCCAGCCCTGTCTGAAAAATGGACCTATCGGAGCAAGAATTGACAGCTCATCGTTTCCATCCCAGTACAATTTAATAATTATATCATTGCCCATCATCTTACTATAGCTGCTCACCCGTTTTGTTTTCATGCCCGATTGAATGGTTACCAGGTTTGATAACTGCTGGGCGTTTATCGAAATACCAGGAAAGAAAGCCAACAATAGCAGGATAATACCTCTTTTTAAACAATACATAATGAGAGACATACAGATTATATTTTCACAAAACGTTTTATTGCCATGCCCTGCCCGGTTACTGCATGAAGTATGTAGATGCCCTCTTCAAAATTCTCAATATTCATTGAAACCTGTTTCCTGTTGATCTGGTCGGCCTGGTAGAGCAGTTTTCCGGATATGGTATATACTCTAATGCTGCTCA
>Ga0164315_10003975_pt1 | contig 11489 bp, 3 predicted proteins | sample GuaBasSedimGuay6_FD_113737 | JGI IMG/M metagenome (GOLD analysis project Ga0164315, IMG submission 113737) | Subseafloor sediment microbial communities from Guaymas Basin, Gulf of California, Mexico - Guay6, Core 4569-2, 0-3 cm | ecosystem: Environmental > Aquatic > Marine > Hydrothermal vents >...
CGCCGACCTGGAACGCAAGCTGGCGCCGCTGCTGCCCGAACTCAGTGCGCTCGTGCCCGCCTTCGCCGCGCTGCTCCGCGGTGAACCGGCGCCGGAGGGCAAGAGCGCGCTCTCCGCGGAGTCCATCGCCACCGTGTTTTCCGAAACGACGCGCGCGCTGGCCCTCGCCGAACCGGTGATCCTGTTTCTCGACGATCTGCACTTCGCCCCCGCCGAGGCGCGTGCGCTCTTCGCCCGCATGGCGCAGATGGTCCACGACCTGCCCATCCTGCTCATCGGCGCGTTCCGTCCCGATGGCGCAGGCGCGTGGCAGGCAGACCTGTTGCCGCTCGGCCACGTGCGGCACATGACGCTGCAGCGGCTGACGCCGGCCGAACTCGCGTCGCTGCTGGCCGACGCCTTCGGCTCGGACGCGCTGGCCGACCAGTTGGGCTGGGAGATCGCGCGCAAGTCCGACGGCAACCCGCTCTTCGTGCTCGAGATCCTGCGCGACCTGCGCGAGCGCGGACAACTCGTGCGCGAGGACAGCGGCTCCTGGCGATCGACCGGCCTGATCCGCAAGATCGACACGCCCCACAGCGTGCGCGAACTCATCCAGGGTCGTCTGCGCAACCTCGACGAGATCGACCGCGATCTGCTCGACATCGCTTCGTGCTGCGGCTACCGCTTCGATCCGGCGATCGTCGCCGCCGCCAGCGACCTGGAGCTGATTCCCGCGCTCAAGCGTTTTCGCCACCTCGAACGGGACCATTCCATCCTGCGGCCGGATGGGCGCGAATACGTCTTCGACCATCACCAGATGCAGGAGGCCGTCTACGCCGATCTCTTCGAGCAGTTGCGCGAGCAGTACCACGCGACCATCGGCGAGTCGTGCGAGAAGCTCTGGACTGATCCCACCGACGCCCAGGCGGTCGCGCTGTGCGGGCATTTCCTCAAGGGTCGGCGCGCGGACCGATCGCGCCCCTATCTGCGCCGCGCGCTCGAGCATCTGCGCGGCGCCAGTCTGCCCGCCGCGGTCTTCGAGATGGCGAGCATGGCGCTCGAGGCGGGCGAGCCGAAGGATCCGCGTGAACGCTTCGAGATACTCGCGCTGGCGAACGGCGGCGCCAACATGACCGGGGACTGGGAGACGGAAAAGCGTATCAACGACGAGCAGGTCGAGATCGCCGAAGCGCTCGGCGACGACGCCCTGCAGATGCGCGCGCTCCTGACGCGCGGTACGAGGCTCTACACGATCGCCGAATTCCCGGAATCGCTGGCGGTTTTTGCCGAAGCGCTCGAATTGGCCCGCGCGCAGGACAGTGACCTCTTCACCATGCATGCGCATCGGGGCCTCGGCGTCAACTACAGCCGCACGCGGAACAACGCCAAGGCGCTCGAGCACCATCTGGCGGCGCTCGGACTCTCCCAGAGCCTCAACCTCGCCGAGTCCGAGGCGGGGGCGCACAACAACGTTGCTCTTGCGTGTGTCGGCGAAGGCGACCGGGACAAGGCCGAACAGCACTACGCACGCGCCATCGAACTGGCGGCGGCGATCGGGGAACGGCGCTGGGAAGCACACGCCAACGCCAACTGGGGCCGCATCCACTTCGAACGCGGCGACTTCGCGTCGGCCTGGAAGTGCGCGCTGCGTTTTCGCGAGCTCACACGCCTGATCGGCGACCGGCGCGGCGACGCGACCGCGGGCGTGATCATGTGCACGCTCTGGAAACTCTTCGGATCGCTGGAAGAGATGGAGCACGAGCTGTCACACGTCGAGAGTTGGATCGACGCGACGCGCGACCGTTGGCTCACGAGCTACGTGCTGGCGCACCGCGGGTGGATCGCCGAACAGCGCGGCGAATTCGGCAAGGCCGTGGGGTTTTTCGAGCAGGCGGCCGAACTGCGCCGCGAGTTGGGCGATCTTCGCTCGCTTGCCGATTCGTTGGCAAACGTCGGCTCGGCCCGACTGCTTGCCGGGCGGGACGCGGACGGCATCGCCGCGTTGCACGAAGCGCTCGCCGTCGAAGAGCAGGAGCCCGAACTGCCCGCGGCGGCGCTGAGCGCGCTGTGTGTCGCGGAACCGGAGCGCGTCGAGGAGGCGCGCGCGGCACTCGCGGAGCTCGACTCCAAAAAAATGCTCTCCGTCAGCGGCCCCTACTGCTGCTGGCTCGCCACGGGTGATCGCGCCGACCTCGAACTGGCGCACACGAACCTCGCCGATCTGCAGTCCCGCATCCCGGAGGAGTATCATCGCTCCTCGCTCGAACGAGTGCGTGTGTTCCGCGCGGTGACGGAGGCGTGGGAGGACCGGGGCAGATGACGCCGACCGGGTCTTTCCGCCACCGGAAATTTATTCCGGCGGACTCCAGGCCCCGATCTCGTGATACTAGGTGGGAACAGTACTGAGAATTGGACGAGATGACGAAACACACCGTCACTCTTCTGCTTCGGCAGATCGAGGACGGGGACGGAGAGGCGGAAGACCAGCTCTTTGAGCTGGTCTACGCCGATTTACACCGGGAGGCAGGGCACGCGACGGCGGGCCGGCCGCTCACCGACTCGCTCCAGAAGACCGATCTCGTGCACGAGGTCTACGCCAAGCTGTTCGTCGGCGAAGGCGGCAAGTGGGAGAACCGGCGTCATTTCCTGGGCGTCGCCGCGAAGGCGATGCGCTCGATCCTCGTCGACCACGCGCGCGCCAAGCTCAGCACCAAGCGCGCGCCGCCGGGCGAACGCGCGGCACTCGATTCCATCGTGACCAAGTTCGAGGATCGCGTCATCGACGTGCTCGATCTCGACCAGGCGCTCTGCACGCTGGCCGAGGAGGACGCTCGCGCGGCGCGGGTGGTCGAGTTGCGCCTGTTCGCCGGTCTTTCGATGAGCGATGTCGCCGGCGTGCTCCAGCTTCCCAAGCGGACAATCGAACGCGATTGGACGTTTGCACGAATCCGGCTGCACCGATTGATCCAGTAAGGCAAAATCGGCGGTAGGTGGATAGTGGCCGCGCATCTCAAAGATGTCGTAAACGACGCACTCGAGCTTGCGAGCAGCGAACGCGACGAGTTTCTCGTCCGCGTATGCGGCGACGATGATTCCCTTCTCGGCAATGCGCGCGAGATGCTGGGCGCCCACGAGCGCATCGGCGACTTCCTCGAACCGCCGGACGTTTCCCGCGGCCTCTGGGTGCGCGCGCTCGAACACGCCGCCCCGGAACTCGGCAAGATGCCGGCGCTCGTCGGCGCCGTGCTGGACGACCGCTACCAACTCGAAGAACGCCTCGGCACCGGATCGTCCGGCGCCGTCTACGACACCACCGACCTGCTCACCGGCGAACGCGTCGCCGTCAAGGTGCTGACCGCCCTGCACATGAGCGATCTGCACTGGTTCCGGCGGGAGCTGACCGCGCTGCGCCTGCTCGAACTGCCGGGTGTCGTACGGCTACTCGATGACGGCGTGCACATGGGGCTGCCGTTTTTGGTGATGCCCAAGATCGAGGGCACCCGCTTTCCCGGCCGCCTCGCGCCGGTGCCGTGGAAGGAGCTGGCGGAGACGGCCATCGCGCTGCTCGAAACGCTCGCGCGCATCCACGCGCACGGCGTCGTGCACGGCGACCTGAAGCCCGCCAACGTGCTCGTGGACGACAAGCAGCGGCCGATGGTGCTCGACCTGGGTCTTTCCTCGGGCCCGTCCGTGCCGTCGCAGATGGATCTCATGGGCGGCATCGCGGGCACCCCCGCCTACCTCTCGCCGGAACAGCTCATGGGCGAGCCGGCGACGCCGCAAAGCGATCTGTACGCCGTCGGCGTGATGCTGCACGAAGCGCTTGCCGGTGCGATGCCCCATCCATCGCACAAGCTCGACGAACTCGTGGAGGCACGTCTCTCCCGTCCGGCTCCCTCCCTGCGCGAACGCGGTATCGACGGTTCGACCTGCCCCGTGGACACGCTCGACGCGCTGCTCGCCATCAAGCCGGAAGATCGCGAGCAGTCCGCCGCGCAGGTCGCGGCCCGTCTGCGCGGCGAGACTCCGCCGCTCGAACTGTTGCTCACGCATCCGGCGCTGCAGCACGACGAAGCAGTCACCGAAATCACGAACGCGGCCCTCTCATCGCGCGAAGTGATCGTGTACGGCCCGGAGCAGTCGGGGCGCCGCCGCTGCATGCGGCGCGTCGCGGGTCGCCTGCGCCGCGCGGGCAAGAGCGTGCACTGGCTCGATCTGGAAGGCGGTTCACAACCCCACCACTCGGACGTGGTGATCATCAATGACGCGGATTTCGATGTCGGCGACCGCGCGGATTGCGTGATTCGCGTGGTCGATCAGGCGGACGCCGCGACCATTCGCATCCGACCGCTCAGTCGCGACGCGCTCGAAACACTCTTCAGCGGCAGCAACCGCATCTTCCATCTGCGCGAGGATGCGGCACGCGAACTGCACCGGCGCACCAAGGGCTGGCAGTTGCGCATCGCCGAGGAACTTTCGGCGTGGTTGCGTGCCGGCCTCGCGCAGGTCGAGGACGGCGCCATCGTGCTCGAACGCGGCGCGCTCGATCTGCTCGGCAGCGGATTTCGCGTCTGTCCGTTGCCGGACGCCGCATCCGAGGGCGAACCCGACCCGGTGCTGGGCGTGCTCGCGGCGGCAGGACCGGTGCTCGACGAAGCCGCCATCGCCGTCGCCACCAGGCGTTCTCCGACAGAGGTAGCCAGTTCCCTCGCGACGCTGGTGCGCGAAGGCAAAATCGACCAGACGACCGACGGGCTCTACCAGACGACCACGGATAGCATCGTGTTTCCGCGGCCGCACGACCACGCCGCGGTCGCGCGCGGCCTCGCCCCCGGTACCCCCACGCGACTCAAGCATTTGGTCGTCTCGGGAACCACCGACGAAATCGCCGCCGAAGCGAGACTGGCGACGCTCACGCTCATGAAGAACGCACAGGTGGGCCGCGCACGCGTCGCCGCAACGCAGGGGCTCGCCTCCGTCCGCGGCCACGCGCTTGGATCCGAGCACGAACTGTCGCTGCTCTCGGCGCTGTTGCTGGTTGCCGCGTCCGAAGGCACGGAACGAAGCTTCGAGTTGGCGCTCTACGAGATCGGACGCGCGTCGTTCGAAAGCGAGGGGCTGGAACAACTCGAACGGCTGGCTCGCGTCGCACTGCTCGCCCTGCGCCGCGACGGAGATCGCGCCCTCGCGCTCGCCGAGACGATCGACCCCTTCGAAGACGTGGACATCGAGCGTTTCCGCCAGTCCGCGCGCGCGATGGCGGCGCGAGTCGGCCAACGCGACCGCAACGAGGAGGTCCTGCGCAGTGTCGAGGATTGGGCCGCGCGCAACGACGAGGCTCGGGTACGTCGCAAGCTGCTCGAGTGGCGCGGTTGGGCCGCGTACCAGAATGCCGAAGTCCGCGCGGCGGTCGCCCTGCAGGAAGAGGCACTGACGCTCGCGCACGATGCCGAGTCACGTCTCACCTGCGCGCTCAACGTGGCCGAAACATGTCTCGAGTCGGGTGACTACGAGCGCACACACGAGTTGGCGACCGAGGCCAAGGTCACCGCCGCGCACTCCCGTCATCCGCTCTGCGAGGCGCGCGCGGAAGCCATACTGCGCTACGCCGCCTACCGCAGCGGACGCGCCGACAGCGTCGATCTTGAGTTGATCGACGCGTTCCCGGCGCTGCATCACTCCCACCTGGAGGCGCAGCTCAACCTGAACGAGGGTGCGGTGGCATGGCGTCTCGGCGACATCCAGACGGCGCGACGGCTCGTGCGCAGGGCGCTTCACATCTGGCGCGCGGTCGGCCATCTGTGGGGCGTCATGCTCACCCGTTCGTTCCTGGCGGCGCTTGGTGAAGAGGGCCCTCTGGCCACGCTCGCTGAGCGCACGTCCGAATGCCCGATACCCGGGGTCGCGCTGCAGACACTCGGCCTGATCGCCTGCGCCGACCCGTCAATCACGCGACCACACGAACAACGCGCACGCCAAACCGCGGAGCAGATTGCACCCGAGTACTGGGGCCTGCGACGCGAGATATGTTCCGTTAACGAGTGTCTGGAGTGGATCCAGCAAGAAAGGACTAAGTAATGGCACCGCAATTGGGGAGCGGAACTTTCCGCATTAGGCAAGGGACGAATGACGTCGGGTTCGCGATGTCCAACGACGGGAATGTAGAAATCTGGGCGCTGCTCCCCGCATGGACCAAGCCGATGTCCGGGGGAGGACCGGTGACGATTGAAGTCATACCGCTCGGGCACGCGCCGGATCCGGTGAACATGTCGAATTTCTGTGTATTCCTGACGAGTCAAGGCGTGGTCCCGGCCGCCTACGAGATCCGCTACCACAGCATTTCGGTCAAGACCTGCGGCGATCCCGCGAAGGGCGGTAGCTAGCCCAGCTGCGTGTAGGCAGCAATCTTCTCACGTAACGCGGCGGCCGCCTTCGGGTCGGTCGTCGCGATGCGCTTCAGCGCCTCGGGAATGCGCGCCAACGGTAGCGCCCGCGCCTCAAGCAGCGCACGCTCGACCGCATCGGCCCGGGCGTCATCACCTAGGGCACGCCATGCGTCGAGCACCCAGACACGCGTCGCCGGGTCGCCGTCCGAACGCGCTTCCGCCCGTTCCGCCAGCGCGCGGGCCGCCGCGGTCTCGTCCGCCTCGTGCAGACGCACCGCCAGCAGCGCCTGTAGCCTCGTGGCGGTGCGCGGTTCCATGAGATCCGCCTCGATCCAGCGCGCGAGAGCGGCCGCGGCGGCCCGGCACCACTCCTTGTTTGCGCCGACCGGGAAGAGGCGCAGCATCTCGCTCGAAGAGAGCGTCTGCGGCAGGAACTGATACGCGTTGTAGTAGACGTACATCGACTTGGGGCGCTCGATGTTGGCCGGATCGAGCCGACCCACACCGTTGATGAGCGCCCGTAACGCCGCGTCGTACTCGCCGCCCGCCGCCAACAGGATCGCCGCGGCGCGCGCGGACTGACGGCGCAGCGGCGACGGCTTGCCCGCCGCCTGCTCGCACAATGCGCGCGTCTTGCCGAGCGCTTTGGCCGCGCCAAGCACGTTTTCCCACGTGCGGATCTCCAGCGCCGCCTGGTTGTCCTGGTTGTAGTAGCGCTGCAGCATCGGCCGCGACGACTTGAGGATCAGATCGACCACCTCGATGCGGTCGTCGCCCGCGAGTTGCTCCGACACCTCTTCCAGCAACGCACGAGAGTCCGGCCGCTGGTAGTAGTTCGTGCCGCCCTGCATCTGCGTCACGCACCAGCGGTAGAGCACACCCGCTTCGCGCTTCGCGCCGGTTCGCGCATGAACGCGCGCCAGGCGCCGCCCTGTTTCGTAGTCGTAGGGATTGACCGCGGCGACGATTTCGCCCAGCAGTGCGCGCAGCGCCGCGTCGGGCTCATCCTCGTCCTCCAGCAGTTTGAGCAACACGGCGGAGTCCGCCTTGTTGGCCAGACCCGCCCGCAACTTCCGCGCGTATTCGTCGATGGCTTGCGCGCGAGTACCCCCGCGTGTCGCGGCGCGGGCCAGCGCGTCGAACAACATCGCCGCGCGGTCGAGATCGCCCGCTCCGATGGTGCGCACCTGCCGCGCGAGTTCCTGCGCGCCGAACTCGAGGTCGGCCAACGCCATCACCGCGAAGAGCGGCGGCTCCGGTTTCGTCTCCTCTTTCGACTCGACCGGAATCCCGCCGCGATAGAGCTTCGTCGTCTCCACCTGCTTGCGGGGCCAACGCTGCCGCATCAGGTTGTTGAGCTGGTACCACGCCCTGATCACGTAGGGGTTGCGCTTGCGCTGGAAGTTGCGCCACATGCGACGCCACAGACGGCGTGCCGCCTCCATCTCGCCTGCCTCGACCGCCTTGTGGATTTCCGCCACGTTGGTCGCGGGCACCTTGGCCGCGTCGGTCTTCTTGACTGCCTCCTTCGGCGCAGGCTCCTCGAACTTCTTGGCGCGCTCGGGGTTGCGCATGCGCTTCCAGCCGCTGCGCAGGCGTTGGCGATACGACTTGTTCTTGGGCTCCGCCTTGGCGAGTTCCTCCAGCAACAGCAGCGAATCGACCGCCCGGCCCAGTACCGCGTACTGGCTCGCGAGCCGGTTCTTGTAGGCCGCGATCTTGGGATGGTCCTTGACCGCTTTTTCGATCGCCGCAAGCAGTTTGAGCTGGTCGCGCTCCTGCTGGATGATGCGCAACCGCTCGTCGGTCGTCTTCTTGGCGGGCCCGTTCAGCTTCTCCTCCGCCTCGACGATTTCCATCGCGATGCGGCTGCCCTTCGCGCCGAGTTGGGTGCGGAACTGGTTGAGCGGCCAGCGAAGCTGCGGATCAGTCACGCCCGTGACGATGAGCTGCTTCAAAATCTCGCGCGCGAGCGGACGCGCCGTCTGCTTGTCGCCGCTGTTCCAGAGCGCCGCCACGTAACAGGCGCGCACGAGCAGGTCGCTGTCGAAGCGCTGCCGGATCGCGGTGGCCATCAGGAGCGCTACGTCGTTGTTGGCGCTGCTGCGGATGAGGCCGTTCTGCATCACGTAGCGGTGTTTTTTGGGATCGAGATCGCCCGCCGTCGCGTGGAACTTCTCCAGCACGAACGACCGCACCGCCTTGCTGAACGGCTCCTGCGTGCCCTGCAGCATGTTGAAGACGAAGTTGACCCGGTAATTCTTGGGCACCTTCTTCCAGAGCTGCCTGAGAATCTCGACGCGGTCCTTCTCGGCGACCGTTGAGACGAGCGTGGCGGGCTGGTAGACGAACATCATGCCGCCGCCCTCCTTGAGCAGCGTCTTGATCTGCTCCGCGTCGAAGAGCGGCTCGCCCACCGCCGCCTGCACGAGATTGAGCGTGTAGAGCACGCTGCCCGCTTTTTTGGGATCGCGCAGGACGAGGTCCGCCAGCGATCGCGCGAGGCTCACCCGCTGCGGCGCGTCGAGCACCACGAAGCACTGCTGGAAGACGCGCATCACGCCCTGCTGCACCTCGCGCGGCTTGCCGTAGCGCACCAGTGCCGCAAGCCAGTGGCGCCCGAAGGTGAGCGTCGCGTCGGGATCGCGCAGGTAGACGGCCACCGCCACCAGGCGCGGGGCTATGTCGAGGTCGCGCTGGATCACGCCGGTGAAGACGACGCTGCGCAGCAGCTTGCGGGCGCGATCGGTTTCGCCCTGCAGCAGCAGCGGCACGAACAGGCGCGACGCCTCCTCGGGCGCCAGCAGCCCCTGCACATCCCCCTCGCGCTTGCCCGCAAACAGGTACGAAAGGCGCGCGCGCTCCTCTTTGGAACGACCGCTCTGATCCACCAGCTTGCGTGCGGAGAGTACGAGCCCCCAGTCGAGGCGTTTGCGCACGAGCGTTTCGAGCAGGCCCTCGTCCTCGGGAAACCAACCGAGTAGCGCGCGGTCGAGATCGTCGGCGGCTTCGATGCGGCCGTAGGCGAAGGCGATGCGCCGCAGGAAGGCGGCGCGATCGCGCACGCGCGGATGCTTGCCCAGCTCCTTTTCGTGCGCTTCGGATCGATCCGACTCGATGCGCTTGCGCTGCGCGCCCAGCAACTCGCGCGGATCCTCGAGGGTCGCCAGCATGCCGCGCAGCACGCGCTCGTAGTGCTGATCGAATTCGGTCACGTTGGCGGCCCAGAAGCGCGCCCACGGGTTGTCCGACTTGGAATCCGCCTTGACCACCGACAGCGGGCGGCGCGACAACATCAGTTCGAGTGCCTTGCCGTACAGTCCGCGCGCGCGCGCATCCTCGCCGGTCGCCTCGTGCAGTTCCGCCACCTTCGCGAGCAGTTCAATGTCGGAGCCCTCGGCGAGCAGCAAGCGCGCATAGACGCGCCGCGCCTGCTCGAGGTAGCCCGACTCCTCAAACGTCTCCGCCACCTGCCGCTGGAACGCGGCGTAGTCCGGCACATCGCGCGCGCCGCGGAAGGTCTGCTCCGCGGAGGCGATGTCGCCGGCCGACAAGAACGCACTGCCGAGGTCCAGGTAGACGTCCGGCGGCACGAGCTGACGCAGGTGCAGCAGGCGCCGGCCGAAGCGCAGTTGATCCACGCTCGATCCGCCCGCCGTCTGGCGCACCGCGACGCCGCCCACGATCACCCATGAGTTGGACTGCTTCGGCTTGGCCAGTTCGACCAGTTCGCGCAGCAGCGAGCCGCGCCGCTCGCCCGCGCTGGGCAGCGCCGCCTCGCCGGCGTTCATCATGCCGGGCGTATCGCGCAACTCCTCGGAGAGGTCGGAGTAGAGCTGGTAGAGATAGTTCTTGTCGGGCTTGCGCGCGATGCGCGCCAGCGTCACGCGCCGCGCCCACTCGATCACCGGCCGGCCCGCGTTGACATTGAGCAGGCCATCGACGGCGACCGTGAACAGGTCGTCCTTGTCCGCCGTTTCCGCCAGCGCCTGGAACATGCCGACCGCGCGCTCCTGCTGCCCGCGCTTGACCATCAGGTCGGCCAGCAGCAGGTAGACCTCGATCCGGTCGGGGTAGGTGGCGAGGCCGCGGCGGTAGGCAATCATTGCGTCGTCGTCGAGGCCGGCCAGCGCCAGCACGCCCGCCTCGAACTCCGCGCTGTCGCTTCCACTCTGCCCGTCACCGTCCAACTGCTTGAGTTCCGCCAGCGTGCGGCGCGCCTCCTGCGCCTGCCCGCGCTCGAGGTTGCTCATGGCGAGGTGGCGCAGGTACTCGCGCTTGCCCTCGGGATCGACCTTCATCAGCTCGCGCAGCGTGCGTTCGTAGTTGTAGTAGTCGGAGTTGGCCAGATAGACGCGCGCCTTTTCGCTCAGCGTCTTCATCGCCGTGCCGCCGCTGCGCTTGACGTGCTCCTGGATGACCTCGGCCGCCGACACCGCATCGCCCGCCTTGGTGTAGATCTTCACCAGCAGGCCCGCCTCGCGATTGCTCACCGCACCCGCCAGCAGCTTCTCTTCCAGCTCAATGGCGATGTCCGCCAGATTGCCCAGCCGCGCGGCGACGTTGAGCATGCGGTCCTCGATGTAGGTGCGGCGCGCCAGCGAGTTGGCCTTGAACCAGAGTTCGCGCCAAAGCTGCAACGCGGCCTCGTCGTCCCCCACCTCGGCCAGCAGCACCGCGAGGCGCATGTCGAGATCCTCTTCGCTCTTCTCCGCGCCGCGCGCCTTCCGCAGGGCCAACAAAATGTCCGCGGCGCGCTGCTTGGCGCCCATGCCCTCGTACGCCTCGGCCAGCGCCAGACGCGCGCGGTGATCGGGCGGCGCCGCGCGATCGATGCGCTTGAGCTGTTCCTCGGCCTCCGTCATGCGGCCGCGGCTGCGGAAGAGGTCGTAGAGCACCATCAACGACTCGTAGCGAACCTCGTCGATCTTCGCGCCGCGCTCCGCCGCCCGCTCCGCGACCGGGTCGAGCCCGAGATCCATGGCGATGCGCGCGACGCCAAGGATGTCGGCCGGATCATCGAGACGCTCCAGGACGTCTACCCAGATCGCCGCCGCCTGGTCGCGCTCCGCCCGTTCGAGGTAGTAGCGCGACAGACCCGCGGGCCACGTGAAGTCGCGC
>Ga0164315_10003976_pt1 | contig 11487 bp, 7 predicted proteins | sample GuaBasSedimGuay6_FD_113737 | JGI IMG/M metagenome (GOLD analysis project Ga0164315, IMG submission 113737) | Subseafloor sediment microbial communities from Guaymas Basin, Gulf of California, Mexico - Guay6, Core 4569-2, 0-3 cm | ecosystem: Environmental > Aquatic > Marine > Hydrothermal vents >...
CCGAACACCAATCCGCCACCAATGTTAAACTGGTAATAGCTGGAGTAGCCTGTAACACCGGCACCGGCACCGCCTGTACCAAAATAAAAGCTAAGAGTAGTTTTTTCATTATTTCTCGGTTTAAAGTTTATTTCATTGATACACTTTTGAAGCTTGTGCTAACAAGTTAAATAAAATTCTAGTAGCAAGTTTTGGAGCTCCCTTGTAAAATGATGCTATCTTCAGGATATGAAAGAAAGAGCAAGCTTCCTTTTGCTACTTCTGGCCTTTATCATGCTCCGGGGCTGTGGTGCGCAAAGCATTGAAATCTATGTTTCACCCCATGGGAACGACACCGCAGCGGGCACTTTGAAGGCTCCTGTAAAAAGCCTGCAGCATGCTGCAAAACTGGCCGCGGAGAAAGCCGGGCAGGTACCGGTCACCATATTCTTATCCGGAGGTACTTACCTGCTGACAGAGCCTTTGAAGCTGGGCCCTGAAAATGGCGGGACCGCAGATGCACCGGTTCAGTGGAAAGCCATGCCTGGAGAAAGCCCGGTAATCAGCGGGGGCATCCCGCTAAATAATTGGAAACAGGAAGAAGATGGCAGCTGGTCCACTTCGCTGCCAGAAACTTACCAGGGTACTTTCAGATCTTTTTATGTGAATGGCTTACGTGCCACCAGGGCACGCTACCCTGATAATGCATATTTAAGGATGGGGCAAGCCGGTGAGGACAACAGGACCAATTTCTACTTCAATAAGAATGATATACCTGAAATAAATAATATAGAAGAGCTTGAATTGATCCTTCTGCACGACTGGTCCGTCACGCGCATCCCTGTGAAGTCCATTGACCGGACAACAATGCAGCTTACTGCGGTGGACTCCATTGGTGCACGACTCCCCTTCTTCACCCTCACTCACTGGGAAAACCATCCCCGTTACTACCTGGAAAATGCGCATGAGTTGTGTGACCAGCCTGGAGAGTGGTATGCAAATTTCACCAACAGGAAAGTCTACTACCGTCCTGTTTCTGGTGACAGGATTGATGAAACAACAGGAGTCATCCCCCTGGCCAGAAAGCTAGTTGTGATTGAAGGCAGTGAAAAGCAACATGCTGCTTACATCAGTTTCGAGGGTATTACTTTTGAGCACACTGCCTGGCAGCTCCCCGAGAAGGGATACTGCGGAGTTCAGGCTTGCATGTTTACGGACCGTACAACTAGCAATAGCAATTGGAGCAAGATTCCTGCAGCCCTAGAGCTCGATCTGGTTGCACATTGCAGCTTCGATCAATGCACCATCAGAAATACCGGGGGAACGGGCATCTGGATACGAAAGAACTGTATGGAATGTGAGATCTCGAATAGTCATATTCATGATGTTTCCGGGAACGGAGTAAGCATCGGAGAAGGAAACGATCGCCTCACAGGCGGAAGCCCCTGGTGGCAATCCAGCCCGGAAGAAGTCTCCCGAGGTAACAGGGTCAGCCATACTCTCATTGAACACTGCGGTCGCCAGTTTTACGGTGCCGTGGGAATCTGGTGCGGCCTGGTTGCAAACACAGTGCTAGAACACAACGAGATCAGGGATCTGCCTTACACAGGTATTTCGGTGGGATGGATGTGGACCCCCGAGCCTACGCCCTGCCGTGAAAATACAATCCATGCCAATCACATTCATCACATCCTGAACATTCTCAGTGACGGAGGAGGTATTTACAGTCTGGGGCTCCAGCCGGGAAGCCGGATTACAAATAACCTGATCCATGATGTGCAGGTCAATGCCGGCAGAGCCGAGAGCAACGGCATGTTCCTGGATGAGGGAACCAAGGAGCTGCTAATAGAAAATAACATTGTTTATAACATCGCCCGCTCACCCCTGAGGTTTCATAAGGCAGCGCATCCCAACCTGGTTCAAAATAACGTACTGGTATGCAACGACGGCATATCACCCATCGCTTACAATAACACCCGTAAAGCTGATATCCAGAAAGTCGAAAATATCATTTTGAGCCAGAGCTCTGACTCCGATATGCATAAACTGGAAGAGTTGGTAAAAGAACAATTTACTGAATAACAGAACCGTTATAGTATTTGACATGTATACTAGAACGCAGTAACTTAAAAGCATCTATCATGAAAAAGATAAGCTTCCTGTTATTCCTAAGCTTCTCGGTCCTGGCATATTCTCAGGTTATGACCGAAGACGAGCTCACGGCGATGGTTGAAAGTGCAGAGCAGAAAAGTGCCGGCGCTCACGCAAGCGTTGTTCAACGGACCAGTGAGGACTTTGCTAAGTCTATCTGGGGTAAGAAGGTCCGGTTTAACGAAGCAAACATTATAAGATTCTTCAATCATTCCAGTGGAGAAAAAGTAGCAGGTGGTATCGCTATTAATTCGAGTAATAAGAATAGTTGGAGTTACTCATATGACCAACAAAAGACTGCAGACCTTTTAATAGAAAATGGGGTCAGGGTGACCAAGTCTTACAATACCTTGTGGATCATTGCCAGACAAGAGCTATTATCTGCCGACAACAATAAGGAATCGGATAAAATAACCCTGGAATTATATTGTCCCCAACAAAGATTTCTGGAGATTCTTAGAACCGGGCAGACGCAAAGCATCGAATTCTTAATAACCGGGTATCGTGCAAATACTTCTTCGACTAGTAAAATATATGGTGTCTTAACCGAAGTGTATTTGGAGAAGCAAGTAGTTACTTGTTCAAATGGGCATGAGTTTGATAAAGCCGCCGGGCATAAATTCTGTCCCACCTGTGGCGAGGCATTAAAGTGATCTCTGGCGGACTTGGTGTTCATACAGCATCTCTTATTGTTCCCGATACTCACTTATTTCAAATAGATGGCCATCGGGATCATGAAAGAAACACCTGGTCTCAGCTCCTCTTGCAATTGGAGGTGTAATAAAATCAGCTCCATTTTGCTTTAGTATTTCATAGGATCTGGTACAATCCTTCACACGAATGGTAAAAGAGTGGCTAACAGAATTATTATCCACAGGTGCCATAAAATGAGTATCGGGCTTGTCATTGGTAGGTCCACCAGGGGTCACAAGCAAGATCCAATTACCAAGAAACTCAAGTACCAGGGAGTCACCACCATATTCACGAAATATCTTTGCTCCTAATACGTCAACATAAAATAATTTTGACTTAGCCATATCCGACACAACCAAAATTGTTGTTAATGCAGAAGCTTCAAAAGGATCATTCTTTATGTGCATTAAACGGTGTTTAGATACTGGTGTACAAACATGACAGCCATTGAGCCTTCTCCTACAGCAGATGCAACTCTTTTGATTGAACCATGCCGCACATCACCAGCAACAAATATCCCTGGCAAACTTGTTTCCAGCATATAAGGGTTTCGATTCTGAGTGAAGCTAAAAAACCGAAAGTTTTTTGAGGCTTTCAACAAGAGAAAAGAAAGAAGCGTTAAGATGGAATAGGATATGGGAACTGATCCGGCCAGGTATTCCCCATAGAGATAGTAGATAAGCCCCCAGATAAGTGCTGCCCGACCTATCCATAACGCGGTTACCACCAACACAGATTTTTGAAGACGAACTTGCTCGTCTTCATCATCGATCACCCCCATCCTCTCGACCTTAGAGAGGATATTCCGCCATGGATTAAAGCGCATATCAGAAAATTTTAAAAACTCCTGTGGGTGGGGTGAGCTAAAGGAACATCAACAAATCAAAGATACAAACCCTTGAATTTGTTTAACTTAAAACACAAGGACAATGATATTGTTCAATGAATTGATTTTCAAGTGTATTTATTAATCCTCGATTTCTTTGTCCAGCCTTCTTTTCCCCAGGATAGAAAACAAAGCAAAAAAGAACATCATGATCCCTATGATAGCAACTACAATTATGAGCTTGTCAAATAGTTGTTTGAAAGAGAGTCCGGGACTTTGAAACACATTGTACTTCACATAAGTAAATGCGCTTCCCAGAACTACGAACAGGAGATAGATAAGAAGCAGAGATTTGATTTTTAGTAACCTTATGGGAATTGCCCCAAAGTACAGAAGGGCACTAATAAGAAACAGAGAGTTTACGGTCATAATAATTGCAATATCCTTAAACTCAGAAAGCTCCTGCCCCAGAACAAATTGACGATATAATGCAATTCCCTGCATGGAAAGAATAGTCAGAAAATACATGATGGCTATGATTCTGAGCGCTACTTGCTTGTTACGCTCATCCATATTCAAAAACGGTTTTTTATTTTTTGCTTTCATCCCAGAATAGATCATTTAGTGTTTTATCCAATACTTGTGCAATCTTTATACATAGATTTATTGTCGGGTTATACTTTCCCTTTTCGATGAGTCCAATGGTCTGCCTTGTGACTTCACATAAATCCGCGAGTTCTTGTTGAGACAGGCTTTTTTCCACCCTTGCGACTTTTAGTTTTATATTCTCCACCTCACAAATGTAAGATAAATATTCCAATATGCAATATATATATTGCATATTTCCATTGTAAAGCCCTTTGACGGAGAACCGAACTGTGAACCTCCCCCTTCCTAAAAAAATGAACTTCCTTTGCCTGTAAAGTGTTCTCAATATTTGGAATTTGCAATCAGGGAAGAAATCCGGAAATAAGCCTTATTTTTAAATGATTGATCAATGTGATAAAATGAAGTCCAGGCCTTCCATATGGATTCTGATGTATATCATCCTAAGCAGCACCAGTAATCTGCTATCGGGTCAGGCACCTCAATTCAGCCATTACGGAGTGGCAGACGGCATGTCCCAGAGCGAGATCCTTTGCATTTTCCAGGATTCAGAAGGCTACATCTGGTTTGGAACCCAAAACGGGTTGAACAAATTTGACGGCTACTCCTTCGAACATTTTTTTAACAATCCTGCAGATATCCACACTATCTCCAACAACTGGATCTTTGATATTGCCGAGGATCAGAATGGCATCCTGTGGATAGGGACCAAGGGCGGACTGAACAAATACGATAAACACACCGGGCGGTTTTCAACGGTCAGTCTAGCCGACGACAACACGGGTTCAGAGAACAATTTCATCTATGGCATTGCGCTGGATGAATCCCATATGTATATCAATCAATCACCCACCCTGTCTGTGCTGGACTTGAATACAGGAGCCATTAAATCATACCTGAATACCTTTGAGACCGGCGGGGCACTTTACGACAAAGGTTTTCCTGTGCTCAAATGCAGCAGCGGAATGATTTGGATCGGCTCGGTAAATGGCCTGTGCCATTTCAACCCGGAGGAACAGGAATTTACCTATTTCCACGCTGGCGCACCAGGGACCAACTCCATCAGCAATGGCCATATCACCTCCTTGCTGGAAGACAGAAACGGGAATGTCTGGATCGGAACAGAAGACGGATTAAACATATACCATCCCGAATCAGAAAAGATCGATCAGTACCGACACGATACGAACCTTCCAGGCAGTCTGAGTGATAACTACGTACAAACCATGTTACAGGATCACCAGGGAAACATCTGGATTGGGACCGATGGAGGCGGGCTGAACCTCACTACAGGCCTCCCCCCTGCCGGCACTGCAACATTCACACATTTCAGGAATCTGGCCGACAATAACAACTTCATCGGACATGATATCGTGCTCTCGCTGCTGGAAGACAGATCACACAATCTCTGGATAGGAACCCTTGCAGGGGTCGATAAGACCGATCTTAAAAAGAAAAGCATCACCTCCTATGAGAAATCTGAAAATCCGAATTCGATCGACCTGCTGGATAACGTGATTGCTTCCGTTTTTGAAGATGAGGATCACATGCTATGGGTCGGGACCTGGGGGAAGGGTTTGAGCATGGTTGACCGCAAGACGAACAAATCAAGGCACTATCTGGCCGAGCTTACAGGTGAAAGGCATATTCCGGAGAACCATGTCCATGTTATCTTCAAGGATAGCAAATCCAGAATATGGCTGGGGACCAGAGATGGGGTCAGTATTTACGACAGGCCGGGCCAGCGATTTATCCCTGTGGAACAGTATTTTGATGCACCGGATTTCAATTATTTCAGTAACATCAGGGCGTATTGCATTATCGAGACTTCGGACGACAGGTTCTGGATCGGGACCGGAAACGGAATTTATATCCTGGATACAGAAAGCAAAGAAGGGAAAGTCATTAGGGACGACAGTGAGGGACCGCTTACCATCAGCAGGAACCTGGTCTATTCCCTGCTCGAAGACAGAGATGGTGAAATATGGATCGCTGCATCAAATGGCCTTGACAGGTATGATCCCTCGTCAAACCGATTGATCCATTATGCCAACGATCCCGGCTCGGCCAACAGCCTGTGCGACGACTATACTATTTCTCTCTGCGAGGATCGCGAAGGCCATATCTGGATAGGAACCAGTGTCGGAATCAGCAGGTTCAATAAGTCCGACTCCACTTTTACCAGCCTCTCCATGGAAGATGGATTGCCAAGCAATATCATATACAACATCATTCAGGACAACAATGGCGATCTCTGGTTTGCCACCGGAGCGGGCCTGGCCATGCTGAATCCTGATCCGGCATCGCCAAATGCCTTTATTGTAGTGGATGAATTGCTTGGGAGAGAGTTCAATATTAAGGCTATACATAAAAGTGAACAGGGCGAACTGTTCTTTGGCGCCATGGATGGTCTAATCTCCTTTTATCCCGATTCATTGACTGATAATCATTTCATACCGCCGGTGGCCATCACTTCGTTCGAGAAAGAAAACAGTGGCATCCGGCAATCGCTCAATCCTTATGCAGAAAAGATTGACCTCTCTCACAAGGATTACTCTTTTACCATTGAATTTTCAGCCCTTGATTTTACCGACCCTTCCAAGAACAGTTATTCCTACAAAATGGAGGGCATCTCCGATATCTGGATTGAGATCGGGACCAGGCGATTTGTGCCATTTACCAACCTTCCTCCGGGCGGGTATACTTTTAATGTGCAGGGAAGTAACAACGACGGGGTATGGAATCATGACGGAGCCAGCATTCAAATCACCATTCATCCTCCCTGGTGGAGAAGTAACTACGCCTATGCCTGCTACATCGTTGCATTGATTGTGCTGATCATTCTGATCATCAGGCTCCGATTGGAGAATCTGGTCAGAGAGAAAAGATTGCTTGAAGAAAAGATCAAAGAACGTACCACTGAGATTGCACAGAAAAATATTTCCCTGGAGGAGCAAAAGGAAGAAATTGTGACTGCCAATGAGGTGCTGAAGAAACAAAAAGATGAATTAAATGAGCTGAACGCCATGAAGGATACTTTCTTTTCCATCCTGGCGCACGACCTTAAAAATCCATTTTCGAGCCTTTACTCACTTAGCGCTTTGGTGGTTCAGAATTTTCAGATCCTGGATGAAGAAGAGCAGTTGACTGCATTGAAAAAAATCGAAGACTCAAGCAAACTCATTTACAACCTGCTTGATAATTTGTTAACCTGGTCACAGTCGCAGAGAGGAGATATCGACTACCTGCCTGAAAAATTCTTGCTTTCGAGCCTGATCCATACAAACATCAACCTGCACAAGGTTAGTGCAGAAAACAAGGGGATTCGTACCACCTCAGGAGTGAGCGGTGAATTACACGCCTATGGAGACCGTGAAATGATCAGTACCGTTCTCCGAAATCTAATTAACAATGCCATCAAGTACAGTCACAAAGGAGGGGTGGTAGAAGTAAATGTTGCTGAAAAGGGCGATAAGCTTGAGGTAAGCGTGAGCGATCAGGGTGTTGGAATGTCAAAGGAGGATGCAGAGAAGATTTTCCGCATCGATGCAAAATATAAATCCCCTGGTACCGTGGGCGAAAAAGGCACCGGGTTGGGATTGATTCTGTGTAAAGATTTTGTAGAACACAACAAAGGCCGGATCTGGTGTGAATCGCAGGAAGGATCGGGAAGCACCTTCCATTTTACCATCCCTGCATCCGATCCAGTTTTATGATTGCGTTGTAGCAGCTGTTTACCACTTCCTTCATTTTATCAAAATCAAGGGTCTCAATGGTATCAGATATCTTGTGGTAATTGGGATTGCGAAGAAAAGAGGTGTCACTGATCATGACAGCTTTGTATCCCAGTTCCCAGTAATTCCTTTGATCAGACCTGCCTGCCAACCCATCGCTATTGGGGAACACAATTTTCTCCACATTGATACCTGACTTCTCACTCATCAAGCTGTGTATGGTTTGACTAAATTCCTTGCATTTTTCAATTCCCACAACTACAATATAATTACCAGTATCTGGATAAACTGCTGCCAGTTCCGGCACTGGAAATGTCTGGGAGCCCGGTTCATCAGAAAAATAACCAATCATCTCGTAACAGATCATTCCTACTACATCTGCCCGGCCATCTAAAAGCGATTTTGCATGAATGTAACTCCCCATCTCCTTTGTTGTGAAAAACGGAGCTTCTTCCAGACAGTAGGCAACGAAATCTATTCCATAATCCAGTTCAGGCTGATTCTCTGAAATCATTCTCGCTGTTTCAAGTAAGCCGGCAACTGCACTTGCATTGTCATCCGCTCCTGGTTGGTCACCAGCCACATCATAATGTGCGCCAACGATCAGCCTTCGCTTCTTCTTTTTCTGCCACGAGGCAATGATGTTCTTATATTCATTTCCTTCGGCCTCCCATTTTTGCTCCACACATTCAAACCCACAGGAGACTAATTCATCCGAAATGTATTTGCTCACTTTTCCCAATGAATTCAGATTCAGATAATTTCTGAACGGCCGGATAGAGGTCAGGAAATTTACATCCCTATACAACAAGTTTCTATTTGCTCTTCTCATATTCAAAATCTCAGTCCTATCACACTCACATCGTCGATCTGTTCATTCTTACCACGCCAGGTTTCAAAGGCAGCCAGAACAACACATTTTTGACTTTCCATGTTGTCATCTTGAATCGAGAGGAGTAACTCCCTGAACTTAAAAGCTTTAAACTTTTTTCGATTCTCGCCCCCATATTGATCGAGAATTCCGTCGGAAAATATATATACGGTATCTTGATCCTGGAGTTTAATCACATGATTGGTAAAATCAGTTTCCTCCCAATGTACCCCTATGGGTTGCTTGTCTCCCTTCAGCTCATAAAGCTTATGCACATCATTTTCAATAGATAGATAGGGTTCAAGCTCCTCCCCACCTGCTTGTTCTTTCTTCCTGATTAAATAAAGCGGGTAATTCGCACCTGCAAACTGGAGTTCACGTTTTTCTTTATCAATCAAAACAAAGGCCATATCTATTCCATCTTTCTGGTCCTCAATATTTCCCTCCTGTGCCAGCATGTCCTTTACTTTTATCCTTAAGTTACCAAGTATCTCATTTGGCTTAACAACTTTGGTGCTCTCAAGCTCGTCATTTAGCAAGGTAACACCCAACATGCTCATAAAGGCGCCCGGCACCCCATGGCCGGTACAATCTGCTCCCACAATGACCATTCTGTCATTCATCTCCTTGAACCAGTAAAAGTCTCCACTTACGATATCCCTGGGTTGAAAGAGTATGAAGAGGTCCGAAAAGAAATCTCCAATGTCAGATGCCGGACGAAGAAGTGCAGATTGGATCTTCTGTGCATATGCAATGCTGTCTGTAATGGCCTGTTTCTGGTCCACCACAAGGTCTCTTTGTACAACAATTTGATCCCTCTGGGTCTCAATTTCTTCCAGCTGGTATTCAATCTTATTGCGCTGGGCTAGTATTTCATCTTTCTGTTCGTGGATCTCCCTGGTCCTTTCTTTTACCTGCAGTTCCAGTCTATCTTTTTGATTTTTGATGGCTCTGATCCTGATCAGGTAAAACAGGTAAGCGGATGTTCCAAGGAGCAGAATAACCATGATGCGGAATCCCCAGGTATTGTACCATGCTGTTCGAATTATAAAATCAAAGTTCTCAGCATAACCCCAGATATTGTTTTTGCCTTTTGCCTTATAAATGAACTCATATTTCCCGGGAGGAAGGTTGTTGTAATAGGCCCTGTATTCATCACCTCTGTGGTATGAAGCGTACTCATTACCACTTCCCCTCAGGTAATATTCATATTCCACGGAAGTCTCATCGGAAAAGGACAGGGCGCTAATCTCAAATATGAAATTGTTTTCCCGCTGAGCAAAAGACCTTCCCTTTTCAGCTTGTATACGATCTCCATTGAGAAACAGCTTTTCGATATAACAGACCGGGGCAAAGTTTTGCGTCGATTTGGCCCTGATATTGAAATTGGATATACCATGGTAGGTTCCTACCCAGAGCAGATCATTGCTGTCCAAAAAGAGCCCGCCGGGTGTAATTTCATCACCGCTCAGTCCATCTTTGGTATTGATTGTAAACTCAAACTTCTGATCTTCCGTATTGAAGTAGCTGAATCCCTTGTTGGTCCCAAGCCACAGATAATTTCTATTTCTTGCCGGAAGGATGGATTTGATCATCATAGCGCGATCGAAGGTGCTAAGCTCCATCTGGTCAAAGCGCATATCTTTCACAAGTCCAATACCACAATCAGTGCCTACCCAGATCTTATCTCCCTCAGCATAAAGGGACCATATATTGCATTCCGTCTCCTGCTCAAGTTCAAAATGCTCCCCATCAAAGGCTACGAAACCTGCATTATTTCCTCCTAGCACCTTCCCGTTCACCTCAATAAGCTGGAAAACATTGGCCGTAAATTTATTTTTCAATTCCTGGGGCGGGGAATAGAAGTCGGAGAGGTAATAAATGATTCCATCAACCCCGGCGAGCAGAAATATCTCGCCCTTAGAAGTAACAAAAATGCTCTCCACGCTGTGCAGGATTTGTGTAAAAGGCGTCTGTCTGATGATTTCCAGGGTCCTGCTGTTCACTTCAAACAGACCTTCATTATTGGCCAGCAAGATATTCTGATTGGCTAGCAGAGTGCCGGTAATCTTAGTATTCGCCGATCCAATCCTGGGCGTAAAATCATGCAATATATCTTTATTGAAATAGAAAATTCCGTTGTCTGAGGTGATCCACATTCGTTGGTCCTTATCCTGAAAAACAGAGTAAATGAAACTGTTAATGGTAGCGGGGTAAAAATTCCTTAAGCCCGTAAGATTGGAAAGCCGCTGCAATCCTCCCGAAAACCCAATCCAGATATTGTCTTCCTGATCGATCAGGAAGGAAAGGATCCTGTTATTCATAATTCCGATGTCCTGTTCGTAGATAATCGGTTTCAGGTCCGTAGAAATGACCTGCATAATCCTGGAGTCTGCCACCAGCCAGATGGAACCAAATCTATTGGTGGTGATATCTGAAAAAATATGGATGGGAAAGTCAAGCCTTTCATTCAGGTTATTAAAGCTTGCATTGCTTTTATTATCAAGCAAATCTGAGAGATGCGTAATGAGGAGTCCCTCCCTTGTCGACATCCAAATACTATCATTCAGGTCTATGTAAAGTGAATTACAATCCATATTAGTCAGCTGGCTTATCTGCTCTGTCAA
>Ga0164315_10003977_pt1 | contig 11486 bp, 7 predicted proteins | sample GuaBasSedimGuay6_FD_113737 | JGI IMG/M metagenome (GOLD analysis project Ga0164315, IMG submission 113737) | Subseafloor sediment microbial communities from Guaymas Basin, Gulf of California, Mexico - Guay6, Core 4569-2, 0-3 cm | ecosystem: Environmental > Aquatic > Marine > Hydrothermal vents >...
ATAAAAGACCTCGGGAATGACGGGGTGGGTAATAAGAATGGCGGAAACTTATGGGTAATCAGGAACATTCATCTTCGTCTTTCTGTCTTTACCCAGTCTTGTTGCCTTTTGATCAAAAAAGAAAAATATAAAGGTATTTTATGAAGTATATATAAAGGGACGGCACATAAAGTTTTAAACGCTACAATTTCTCGTCCAAACCTATACCAAGCTGTAAAAACCGCTACGGCAAAAATGCCAGATAAACTCGTCATAAAAATAGCAGGTATTAAATATACGCTAAAAAAAGCCAGGCACAGAGCTATGCTTAACATCCCTACCAGACTCAACCCCAGTACACTTAAAGGAGGGACTGACAAATCAAGAGCCATACTCAACAAGGACATATCACGCTTATGTATCGCCTGTTTCAACAATCTAGGTGTTTCAGCAAATATCATTGAAAGATGCCCATGTTCCCAACGTGTTCTTTGGGCACTGGCAACTTGTTGTGATACAGGGAACTCACTAGTTACCCTAGCCTCAGGACAAAAGGTAGTTGTAAAACCCTGCACTGCCAGATCAATACCTAGCTTCATATCCTCAACCATATTTCCATGTGCTAGATTTGCTTGAGATAAAAGTTGCCAGGGAAAAGCCATACCCGTCCCCATCAGTTGACAAGGTAATCCCAGATGCATTAATCCTAGAGGCCTGACTTGATTCTTCACCACCCAGGCAAATTCTGCAATTTCTTGTGTTATTGATTTATTCTTTGGCGCTTTCATCAGGTCTAAGGCTTGTATCGGCTTATTTTCGATTTTGGCCCGCTGAGCAAGAATTTCAATACAATCTGATGATAGAGAACAATCCGCATCTATAATAATAACAATTTCGGGAGGGTCGTTTTCTGCAATAAACTGCAGACCAAAATCCAGTGCATAGCCTTTCCCCCGTTGCTTATCGTCTTTACGTTCAATCACTTTGGCCCCACATGACTCAGCTATAGAACTTGTATTGTCTGTGCAATTATCTGCCACAACGAGCAACATATCATTACTTTTTAGCTGTGAAATAATTGCAGGCAAGGTGTTGGCAATAATTAATTCTTCATTATGTGCAGGCACTAGAACTGTGACTCGGGAAGAAGAAGTAACACTCTTCTCTTTTGGTTTTCTCTTTGCTGATGCAAGAAAAACCTGTAACGAAAATACCAATGTCGGGATCGCTAAAAAGTAGCAAAAAATAATAAACAAGTTGTTAATAAAATCCATACTATCGTGTCATTGAGTTCAGCACAGTAATTGTGCACTTAAAGGTTAAATTACTTGTCCAGTAAAATTAGAAAACAATTTACTAAGCTTTTTGGCTTCAGTATTAATCGAATGTTGTTGAATAACACTCTGCCGTCCTCTTTCACCCATCATTGCCAAACTCTCTGGTGAAGCTATTATTGCAGAGCGCATAGCTACAACCAAATCATCAACTGAGCCAGCAGGTACCAGCCAGCCATTAACATTATCGTTTACTAACTCGGGAATACCGGCAACATAAGAACTGATAACTGGACGCCCAAGTGCAAATGCCTCCATAATTACAACTGGCAAACCCTCTGCAAAACTTGGCATAACAAATGCTCGTGCTAATGATATCTGCTCGCGTACTTGTTCTCCATTTAAAGAACCTGTTAACTCAACAGATTCTTTAAGATGATGCTCGGCAATAAATATTTCGAGTTGCTCACGCATAGGACCATCGCCAACCAGAACCAGCTTTAACTCTGTACCTTCGGCCACTAGCTGGGAAACCGCTTTTAGTAACAACAACTGACCTTTTTGTTCACAAAGCCGACCAACACATACAAGCCTGCTTTCACTAGGAACAGGTAACGGTGCATAGTCTAAAAACCCCGCATCCAGACCACAATGAACGATATGTATTTTTTCCCAATCTGAAAAATCAGCCCAACGATTCAATTGTGACCGACCATAAGATGAAATTGCTACAACAAAACAAGACTCCCTTATTTTCTGATTCAATCCAATCGTTTCTGGTTTATCAAACTCTTCAGGTCCATGCACAGTAAAGCTGTAACCAATACCAGCCAGACGTTTTGTAAACATTACAATTGTGGAGGAATTTGTTCCAAAATGCGCATGTATATGCTTAACTTCTTTATTTTTAGCCCACTCACTCAAGGTACAAGCTTCAAAAAAACAGATTAAGGTTTTCTTTAAATTTTTCTCATATTGAAAATTAAAAGCCATTGCAAAAAAAAATGTTTTAAAAAACTGTGCAGAATTTAATAACATCTGCTTAATAACAATTGCCAGTAACTCAGTCACTGGCGTTTTTACAATAAATTTCGTAAGCTTTGCCTCAGCCTTATCAGCTTCATCAACCATCGTTCCTCCTGCTCGAATAGCAAATCGGCTCACTTGCCACCCAAGCTCTTCCAATGCAAGAATCTCACGACGGACAAATGAATGGCTTACTGCTGGGTACTGATTAATAAAATAGCCTATTTGTGAGGAAGTAGTCATATATCAGATTATTGGTTAAAAATTAAAATATCTCTGCTTTGCAGAATTGTTCTATAGATATCGTTGTTAAGAATATTAAAGATGTTATCTATCCAAGTCGTATCAATCCTTTGATACGCTCAGACCCCCTAATTACTGCATAAAGGCTTTGACTGCCTCGACAATACCTCGTTCTATTAACACATCTCGATCTGCTCCTGGTTTCCAGCCTAGAACGGTCTTGGTCTTAATACTGTCATATTTTGCCCTGTGACTGCGTGAATCCCAATCCCTATAACTAGGAATTCTACGGTTAGGGTGTTTTATAGCGTTCTTTGCTAATTCTTTAAAAATATCACTAATATAAAACTTCCAAATAGGTGTAGGCTCTACTCTTAGTTTTGTCCCTAATACCTTGGAAACAATATCCACATATTCACTCGCATTCAGCAATGGCTTATCAGTTAGCAAAAATGTTTGCCCCTCTATTGCTGGTGCATCTACGGCCAGTGCCAGAGCCTCGGCGACATCTTCTACTAATACAAAAGGTAATTTATTTTTACCATCCCCCCATAACTGTACCCGTGCCTCTGATTCGAACATCCCAACTCCCCAGTGAGCAGGAGGGCAGCCTTTTCCAATTACAATGCCTGGGCGAAAAATAACCAGAGGAAAGCCCTGATTGTTATTCATTTCAACTAGCAGCTTTTCACAAGCCGCTTTAGACCGAGCATAAAAATTGCGCTTATCTATTTGAGGGTCTAATGGCGTATCAGAATGTATAACCTCACGACTATCTGCTGAATAATATGAATCTATCGTCCCGGTATATATAAAACGTTTTATATTGTGGGCCAAAGCACGCTCTGCAATGTTTTTGGTAACTAATACATCTTGGGTGTAATAGTCGTTCCAATTATCTCCATCTGTCTTTGCCAGGTGATAGACGGTATCAATACCCGCCAATGCAGTATCTATAAATGAAGGATCAGAAAGATTGCCTTGTATTAATTCAACAGCTAAGCCCGCTAGTGCAATTTGACCTGCATTTTTGCCGCGAGTTACAACCCTGACACCCATACCTTTTTTAACCAATGCAGCAACCAGATACTTGCCTATAAATCCAGTGCCTCCGATAATCAAAACCGTCGGTTTAACTAGAGCAGGCAAAACATTCAAAGCCTGAGCCTTATGTTTTAACGGGCCTATATTAGCCTGTTCGACTATGCGCTCGCAGGCTTCAATTACTTGCACACCAAACCGACCATCCAAGCGACTATCAAGGGTACTGGAAAGACCACTATAGAAACTTGCAACACTCTGCTCAATACTTTCAAAATAAGGGTCTGCAGACGGTATTTTTTGTAATTTACCCAACATGGATCGTACAAAATTACTAACGCCTGTTTTTGCATATTGAAAAGCGATGCTTTCCGTAGTCAACAAATTGTCAAAATGAACGCCTGTTCCACTTGGTTCATCAATACTATAAATATCACGATCAAAGTAACACTTTGCTGTTGCTGCATGTCCCCGAACACTGATAGTCCGATCAGAATGTCCTGGTAATACCGACAAATTCAAATCAATACCACTTTCTGCAGACTGACCATGAATATGCCACCGCCTGTATGTACTCACACCACTAGGCAACTCTATGGGCCTAAATACATCGGTAGACACTGAGTCGAGTGGACCGACTAAATCCAGCATAAATGCAACTAAGTGCGGTCCCAATTCAAAAAACAAATTTTCTGGCTCGCGTAGCATCCAGTTATCAAACGGACCAAATTTTATAAGCCCTAATGGAAATAACCAGTTTATAGTGACCTGATCTAGTTTTCCCAGCGTTCCATCCTTAGCCTGTAGTCGCATTTTTTGATAAGAACGAAGAAAAAGAAAGTTATGATTGACGCCCAGTTTCACTTGCTTTCTGTCAGCAATTTCGACTAACTCCTGGCATTCCTTAGAATTAATTCCCATCGGTTTTTCAAGAAAAACATCGCGACCAGACTCTAATATCTGCTTTGAAGTAGCATAATGCGCATCGGGGGGAAGTAGTACATGTACAACATCGACATCCGACTTCAGTAACTCTTCTAAAGAAGAAAAAACATTCGGAATATTAAAAGAATCCGCGACTTTCTCTGCTCTTCCAACAGACAGGTCGCAAATAGCGTACAACTCAGCATTTTTGTTAGACCTTAAAGCTTTAGCATGTGCCTCCGAAATATAGCCTGCACCCAGCAGGCCTACTTTCCATTTTTTATTATCCATTTTCTATTTATCTAAAAGTAAAAATTAAAACTTGTTATTAACATTATCCATTCAGCAGACTAGAAATTTTTATGACTTTATTTAGCCACTTATTATTTGTACTCAATAATTTCGTATTGCTCAGTCACTCGATTCATATGAAATTTAATCATGCCAATAGCCTCGGCAAATTTCCCCAAAACGATAAAAAAAGCATAAAGCAACGCATTTGAAGACTTATCACCTTGCTTTAGACGATAACGATAAAGTCGTACAGCAAGTACAAGGTAACCCGCTAGTAACAATACACTCAGTCCATTTGTCGGGATAAACATGAGTAATATAAATATTGGCAGAAGTATCCCCCAAAACCAGACGCTATTACGCTCTTTAACACAATCCCTAATCACTGTGTTACCGTTAAGATAAGCACGCTGTCCTATCGCATGACCGCTTCGAACCGCACGTTTCCACCACTGTTTAAACCGATACATATTGGCATCGTGTACTGCCATAGGATGGTCAATTTTCCTCACCTTAAAGCCAGCCAGAGCCATTCTTACGCCTAATTCCGAATCTTCTCCAGCAATGACTTTACAATTAAAACCATTGAGCTGTTTAAATACGCTAGCCCTAATCATCGAAATACCACCTAATGCACCGTAATTTTCCAAGTCCCCTGCCGGGGATTTCCATTCCATCGCACATAGCCGGTTGTAAACTGATACATCAGGATGTAACTCTTGCAAATGTCCAACCACTGCAGCATAGGAGCTTTTCTCTTCTAAAAAAGCTCCTGCACTTCTAAGCCAATCAGATGCCAAGGTACAATCACCATCAACAAACTGGACAAACTTGATTTCCGGGTGTTGTTTCAGCAAAAAAGCAAATCCCTCATTACGGGCACGAGCAGCAGAGAAAGGGCTTGATAAATCTAATTCAAAAACATCAATACCCATACCTTCTACCATACTAACTGACTCATCAGTAGACCCCGAGTCAACATAGAGTACTTGATTTACCTTTGAGCAGACTGACTCCAGACAACGTCGAAGCCTTTGCCCCTCATTTCTCCCTATTACAACCACCCCTATATTTTTTAACTTTTCTTCAAAATTCAATTGTCTAATCACGTCTCAATTTATCCCTTTTATATATTAAAAGTGGGGCTTTCTTAAAAAGAATACAAAATTATATTTATAATTATTCAGCGTATTTAAGTAATCAAAGTTTTTAACATTGTCTATTTAATGGAATCGCTCTTTGAAGAGTTGCAGTCAACCCTTGTGTACCATCTAGAAATGGCTCTCGCAGTGATTTACATCCGTCACATAATGATTGGTAATAGGCTTTATTAACCTTAAGCTCATAAATCGTGTTCGCAAAACTGTCTACATCATCTGGTTGCGCTTCAGCTATTGCTCCTCCAAGAACATCTAGCGCATTACTTAATCGTGTTGTAATGACTGGCCGACCTAATAAAATAGCTTCAATACATACTTTAGGTAAGCCTTCGCCAATTTCACTACGAGTTGGAACGATTACAACGTGCCCTTCGGAATAAACTTTTAATAATTCTTCCCGACACAATGGGCCATGAATATGAATGATATCAAGTAGACCTCGTTGCAAAACATCATCTTGTAACTTACTTAAAGCTGACCCTCCACCACATATTTCGAACTCCACATCATACCGACTAAGTTTTTCTGCTATATCTATGATGTCAAAAATTCCTTTGTTATATTCTACTCGGCCTGCATATACCACTCTGAATGGGGTTTGATTATGTGCAGGAGGAGATGGAGGCATTTCAAAATCTCGTCGATAAAACTGTCCACGAAATTGGTAAACTGGACAGTGTCCTGTACCAGCAATAACCGATATTTGCCGTTCAATCGCTGGTGACACACAAAGTGCGGCAAAAGCAATACGCCGGAAAAACCAGCCGTCCAGCGCTAACATAGTTCGTTTGAAAAATGTTTTAGGTAGCTCTCCAGAAGGTAATATAGCGTTGTGCAGATGGGCAACAACCTTAATCCCAAATAGTTTTAATGGAGCCAACATGAACCAGTATGTAACACCAGAGGTTACATCTACATAGCGAGGACGATGCCGCAAAGCAGTAACGACAACCCGCACTCCATAAAAAACTTGTGATAAATGGTAACGCAGCCCGTTGCCCGCAAGGAATTTCGGCCGATTCTTCACCAGAAAATTATCGTTACTGAACTGCTTAGACACAGAATGGTAAGAAAGAATGTAAGCTGATAGTTCCTTAACATTGCAAAAATCAAAAAATTGACTACTATATGTACGCGCTGTTTCAGTTAACACATCTTCCTTTTTATTCCAGCGAATAAATGATTCTACGACATCGCCGGGCCCCTCGACATAGAAGATATCAAACTTGCGCTTATTTTCTGATGATGTGTTCGTTTGCTGTATAGAAGAACCTTCTACTACAGGTAAATTAAAGCCTTTATAAAATACACTATTGCAAATAAAATCCTGCAACATATAGGGTGAATCGATATCAGGTTTTGCCTGCAACAACCGGCGAAACCGCCACAACGAAAACCCTGTAATGAAACTAGCATCAATGAGAGCTGAACCAAATCTTCCCAGGTGTTTAAGGTAATACCTCCGCCGAGCCTGAAACCAGAATTGTGGACGACGTTTAACAACATGGTGGACAATACCACTGGATGCCCCTTCTAAATGTATCACCCGACTTTGTGGTACATACCACACTCCCCAGCCAGTGTTATGAGCCCGTTTACATAAGTCCATATCCTCAAAATAAGTAAAATATGCTTCATCAAGCAAACCAATTTCTCCAAGCATCTGCGGACGAAGAATCATACTTGCACCTGACACCCAATCCACTGGATATTCTTCAACAGGTGTCGGCATCGCAACACGCCAACGTGAGAGTAGCCGAGAAACCATACCCAGTTTTAATGCCTGCTCAAATTCTGAGGCAATACCAGGAAAGCGAAAAGGTGAACATTGTATCTCCCCTGTTTCAGTTAATAATTTACTGCCTGCAATACCTGCTTTGGGGTTACGATCCATAAAATCAATCAAGCTGGTAAGAGCATCATTGGTAACAAGTGTATCTGAATTCAACAATAAAAAATATTCGGGTACATCACCACTCTGTATGGCTCGCTCAATAACTCGATTGTTACCACCTGTAAAACCAAGATTTTCAGACGAAACGAGTAATTCTGCCCAATGATTCCATTGATTAACCTCTATTGCTTTTCGTAAACTTGAAACTGCCTCATCCCCTGTTCCATTTTCCCAGACTACAACCTTAGCTTTACCATTTTGAATGATTTCGCAGGTTGATAAGGAAGATAAACAATCCAAGGTAACATCTGTTGCCAAATAATTTAGGATAACGATATTAAGTTGCTGTTTCATAGGGTACTCTGTTGATACAGATAATGTTTTTAAAATTTTTCCAGGATCAGGCTAAAGACACTACCAGATAAAAAACCAAGCACAATCACGGGTAGGACTTTTACTTCATTAAACAGATTAAATATTCCATTAACCTTATTGAAATAGAACATAACAGGCAATGCGATTATTCGGTTGGTGGCTATTACCCAAATAGTCCATTTGATCCCAAAAAAACTAAATACTATAGGCACTAACAGATATACGCCAATAACCCTGATAAAGTTAATCACTGTCAATAACTTTGGCTTACCAATCACCAAATAACACAACTCAGCAACTTCGTATCTAATAAAGAAAAGAGAAACTGCAAGTATTTCCAGCATCCAGCCTGCATCGCGATAACGATCGTCGTACAATATATCTACTACTGATTGCCCGGCGGCAAAAATAACTCCAACTAGAAAAAGAGAAAACAGATCAATAGGTAGTCTAAAACGATAATAGTAGTTACCTAGAGCATCTGGATTTTGTCTATATAATTCACTAAGAGCAGGAAAAGATACACCTGAAATAAGTTTACGTAACACTGTTTCTACAGCTGCAACCAACATAAATGCAATCGAGTATATCCCCAGTTCATTGGCATTTAGAAAAGCACCCAATAACAATTTGTCTCCATTATTAAGTAGAAAACCTAAAATTGAAGATAGGAAGATCCATTTTCCAAAATTATAAAGATTTTTGAAACTTTCACTGTCCCATCTACATTTATTGTTAATACCTGGCATCATGGTGTGACTTAAAATTAACCGAGTTAAGCTTGCAGCAAACCATCCTGCAACCAAAGCCCAGACTGAATTATCGTAATTACACCAGGTAATAATTACTACTGGCCCTGCTAGCTGAGATAAAATATCTATCCCAGTCAAGCGACCTAAAGCTAAATGCCTGCTTGCTGTTGCTAATTTTGTTGATTCAAAACCTCTAATTATGGGTGTCAATGATAATACTGCAATAATGTAAGGAAGTACCTCTTCTGAATAAACCGAACCTTTTGGAAACCAATTAAATTCTCCTGCATAATAAAGTGCAATACTCAGTAACAACATAATAATACAGAGCAACAGCCCACGAATTATTTGCAAAGTCCAAGCTGTATTTAAGAAAACAGATTCATCACCGCGTCTGCTTTGCACGATGTTTTGCCGTAACCCTAAATCAGAAAACATCTCTACCCCAATGAACAGTACATTAGCGATTGCCATTACTCCAAACATTTCTGGCATAAGTAATCGTGTAGTAACCAAATTTCCACCCAAACGGATTCCTTGGGAAATAAAGTGACCAGAAATGCTCCAAACACCACCGCGAATTACTCGCTCCTTAAGCGACTTTTTATTAGTCTCATCCATGTAATTACCGCTCATTATCTATAAATTCTGTATGAAGATTTGTAGTTCGCACCTTAGCACGAAATTTTATCTGTTCTATCCTCCCTAACAAGGCACCTGCTAATAACCAGGTCCAGGGGGAAACCGATGCATTCGGGAGCAAATCAACTATACTGATAGCCAAAAGCAATGTTATCGCTCCAAAAACAACTCGCTCACGCCTATCTTTGACATAGCGAATTACTTTTGTACTTCGAATAACAGGTAAAGCAAGTAAACAAAATTCTGCCAAAAAGCCGACCCAGCCGTATTCCCCCATAACGATAATCCATCGACCATCAGTTACACTCAGATCTTTTCCTGATTCCATGTCATAAACACGATTACGCCCCCATGACCCCCACCCAAATAGCGCTTTATTGCGTACATGAGTCAGTAATATCTCCTCATTATCCAGCCTAAACTTTAAAGACTGCGCTCTGTCTTCGCTAAATTCTGCAGCAATGCTATATATATTGTTTATTGGGAACCAGTCTGCCGCTCTTAACATTGGGTAAAATATAACTAATAAAACCAATACCTTAGCAACTAATATCTGTCTTTTAGGAGAAGCCAATTGGATTAAACCCACCAACAATGACGCATAAATTAAGGATGCGAAACTTTTGCATAAAATTAAAACACCTCCCAAATAAAGCGATATGATACCTGCACTATATCCCTTGATTGGCTTACGTAATTTCCATAAAGTTGAAACTGCAACAAGTGAACTCATAGCAAAAAAAGCAACCAACAGACCATGCCCAATAAAAACAACAGGACGAAACCCTCCCCCTCTCATTTGCTGGCCAAAATTATGTGGAAAAAAACCGTAAACCCAAGTATGGAGTTGAGGGCTAAATCGTACTTCAAATAACATAGGTAATGAATAGAATAGTCCTGCATATGCGAGTACCCATAATAATTCTTCATGAGTTTTACTATCTCTTATAAAAGTAAATCCTAGTATAAAAGGCAGGATAAAGAGTGATTGTCTAATAATGGCTGACAAGGCGTCATAGTACTCCATCCCCTTTATAAATCTTGCCCCGGCAATAATCGGCTCTGGGTTTAAAAAGGCCGTCATAAAAGGACTGGTAATGTAGATCAAAATCAGAATTTTCCCTATCCCCAGGTTAGGTAATAGCTTAATCCGTTTACCCAAAATAAATCGGCACACAAAAAAAGCTGATACATTTGATATTGTCACTTTATCCAGTGGTGGAAATGCAGGAAAATCGACCACAGTACTAGCAGGGAGCAACAAATAAGCTCCCAGAATTGACCATAATGTAGCCCGCTCTAATGACATTCGCTGATATAAAAGCAAGGTAACAACTGGCCAAGAAAATAGTGCAAAATAAGCAAACCAATTAGCGATAACTTAAATCCTCATATATAAAATACTATTAATTTCGGTTTACTTAGTGTGTATATTCAACAATTCACGAGCTTGATTTCGTGTTGCTATCTGCCGCTCTTTAGGAACAGCAAAATAGTTTGTTGTTCTCCTGGGGTATAGGTGAGCATCCAGAAATGATTCTAGTCCTAGACCCGTATCATTATGAGCTAAACGATTAGGTGCAAGCAGGATATAATCATGGCTATGAAAATAGCTCCAAAGATCCTTCTTGATGCTCTCTTCACCGGGAGCACTTTCAAACAAAATTACAGGATTACTTGTTTTAATAATGCTATTACTACCTTGAAGTACGCTTAGCTCCGCGCCCTCTACATCAATCTTAATAACATCAACACCTTGATGAGAGATTAAATTATCCAGTTTTCTCAACGGTACAGTTAATTCATTTACAAAATCAAGATTTGATGGTTTAAGAAGCGAGCTATAACCGGATTTCTGTGTATTCTCATAAAAGGTTACATC
>Ga0164315_10003978_pt1 | contig 11485 bp, 8 predicted proteins | sample GuaBasSedimGuay6_FD_113737 | JGI IMG/M metagenome (GOLD analysis project Ga0164315, IMG submission 113737) | Subseafloor sediment microbial communities from Guaymas Basin, Gulf of California, Mexico - Guay6, Core 4569-2, 0-3 cm | ecosystem: Environmental > Aquatic > Marine > Hydrothermal vents >...
AAAGTGGACAGCAACAGCGAAGAGCGCTTTTCAATTCGATATGCAGGGCTCTGTCGCTAAATCGACTCATGCTGGTTTGCCCTGGTTATTGTGGTTGAGACAGGTGACCACTGCACATGTGCATTTCTGGCCCTTTGATGGATTTGACGTGCCGGAGGGACGCTCGGTGATTGCTGAAGCTTATCCGGCACTCTATAAACGGCGCTACGAAAAAAACGGACGCTCACCCGATGAACATGACGCCTGGTCAATTGCGGCCTGGTTGAGAGATGCGGATGGACGGGGGATCCTGGACAAATATTTTCGTCCGCCCCTGACTTTGCCCGAGCAAAAACAGGCCAGGCTGGAAGGCTGGATATTAGGGGTATGCTGAGCGCATCGGCGGGCGGCAGAGTACACAACAGGGAGCAAGCGAGTACGCAGGAGCAACAAAGAATAGTACTGACTGTGTATCTGTGCGAACAGCTTATCTGACGGTGGCCACGGTTTGCAAAACAAGGGTAGTTACTAAATTTGTACTAAACGACAGGAGACAGGTGTGAAAGTTGATAGCAGTTTTAGTTTCGGTGATCAGCTTGATGATATTGATGACATCAAGCGGCGTTATGCCGAGTTTGAAAAGCAGGAATTTGATGGCGTCGTCACCGCTGAAATCCAGAATGACCCCTTTCTGGTGGTGGGTATGGGTGCCGATGCAACCAACAAGGTGGAGCTTCGCACCGGAATCGCGGTAGCTTTTGCTCGCAGCCCGATGACCACTGCCTATACAGCTCATGATCTCAATGCTTTTTCAAAAGGACGGTTTACTCTGGGTTTGGGTTCACAGATTAAGCCTCATATAACTAAGCGTTTCAGTATGCCCTGGCATGGTCCAGCTAAACAAATGGGTGAGTTTATTCGTGCTATGCATGCTATTTGGGATTGCTGGTACGACGGTGAGCCCCTTAGTTTCAGGGGCGATTGTTATCACCATACGCTAATGACACCAGACTTTAGCCCTAAAAATACTCAGTATGGCCGTCCCAAAGTTGTGATGGCCGCAGTCGGGCCATTGATGATTAAAACTGCCGCCGCAGTGGCTGACGGTATTATTATTCACACTTTTGGTACTCAAAAATATATTGAAGAACGGATTCTCCCCGGTATAGATAAAACCCTGGCGGAAAATAGTAGAAGCCGCGATGATTTTGATGTTTCGTTTCCACCCTTTGTGGTCACTGGACAAAATGAAGAGGAATTCGAAGCCGCTAAAGCACAGGTCAGGTATCGGCTTTCATTCTATGCTTCAACGCCAGCCTATAAGCCGGTATTAGAGTGCCATGACTGGCAGGATTTACAGCCGAAGCTGAATCATCTGTCCAAGAATAATGGTTGGGACAAGATGCCGGAATTGATCAGCGATGAAATGCTGGAAACGTTTGCGGTGGTGGGTGAGCCCCTGCAGGTAGCAGAGCAAATAAAAGGCCGTTATGGCAAGCTGGTGGATCGAATAACATTGGAAAACAATTTGCCCACTGAGCTATTGCAGCAACAAATGGCGATCATTAAAGGCTAGCGTATCAGGCGCAAAATATACCTTTGGGAGCCAATTCCTTAGGAAAGAACAAAAAAAGCCGACATAAACGTCGGCTTTTTATTGAGCTAGATTAGTAGCTTATCAACCGTCTCCGTGGCGCAGTAATTTTCCGGAATAGTTATGAGTTTCCTCATCATGGTCGATAGTGACTTCACCGTTAACGAGGATGTAGTTGTAGCCTTTGGCTCGTTGTACACGCCGCCATTCATTACCGGGCATGTCGTGGACCACTTCGCCTTCGAGGATTTCCAGATTTTCGTAGTCGTAAACCACTACATCGGCGGGCGCGCCTTCTCACAACACACCGCGATTATTAAAACCCGCAAGCGAAGCTGGCAGCGCACTTAGCCGCCAGTGCACGTCCTCCAGCGAGATCATATTGTGCTCTCTGACATACTTTGAGATGGCCTCAGTGGGGTAGCGCCCAGCAGTCAGGAAGCGAGTGTGAGCTCCACCGTCAGACACTCCGAAGGTGATAAAGGGATCATTAATAATTTCCTGCATGTATTCCAGATTGCCTTCATTGGGCAGCACGCCAAAGAATTCCGCCTTTAGATTAGTCGCGACGGCGATATCAAGCATGGCATCGAGAGGGTCTTTGCCGGTTTTTTCAGCAATCAAGCCAATTTTATGATCCTTGAATTCAGCAAAGTCATCGGAATTAGGCCGCACCAGCACGATGTCTTCAACGGGACCTGTTGCTAAATTATTATGAGGATCTTTCCTGATTGCATCACGAATGGCGGGATCCGCCATTTTTGCCAGGCGTTCTTCAAAGCTACCAGTGGTGGCTTCGCGCCACGCCTCGGAATCATCCCACAGGTTCCATTCGTCCATTGCAAAGGTAAAGCCAGCGTCGGTGGTGAGCCCCTGGCCGTAAACCTTGTTACCGCGGGCATGACATTCACTCAGCCATTTCAACGTATCTCGGTGTTGACTGGGGTCGTTGGCGATGACCTGGACGACGTTATAAAGCAGGGGGCGGCCACTGACTTCGGCCAATTCTTCCAGGTGGGCGCGGTCACTGTCGTGATCGTCGCCGAGCATGGTGACCTGCATAAAACCTTCGTTGCGTCGGGCCAGTACTTTGGCCAGGGCAATTGCTGTTTCATTGTGCATAACATCAGTGGGCATGGGTGTGCCGTCAAAATCTCGTTGTACGTCAGCACCACAGCCAGGGGCCAAACGCTGTGCAGACCAGCCGCAGCCGCCTGCATCCATAGACTCTTCCAGCAAGCGAATGATTTCTGCTTCTTCCTCATCAGTGGGCAAAGCTCCAGCCTTGGCGCGATCGAAACCCATTACCCAGATCAGTAAAGGTGTCAGTGGTACATAGGGTAATATGTTGACGGCTTTGGGCGTGCGCTCGACGCTGTCGAGGTAATCCGGGAAAGTGATCCAGTCCCAGGGCATACCTTCTTTCATAGAGTCAAAGGGGATGGCCTCGACGCGGGTCATGGACAACATGGAACGCTCGCGCAGTTCCGGTGCTACTGGCGCAAAGCCAAAGCCACAGTTGCCGATCACGACCGAGGTGATGCCATGCCAGCTCGACAGGGAGCAATAGGGATCCCAGAATAACTGAGCGTCGTAGTGGGTATTGAGGTCGATAAAGCCGGGGCATACATGTTTGCCCTCTGCATAAAGAACTTTGTCAGCATCGCTGGCATCAAGCCGCCCGATTTTAGCGATGATACCGTCCTTAATGCCAATGTACCTTTGTAACGCGGGATGCGCGTGCCATCAAATATCGTGCCGTTCTGGATAATCGTATCGTAAGTTGCCATTTGTCTTGCTCCTGTATTTATGGTTATTTTATAGACCGTTACTTACCTCTCATGCATTGACTTATTTTATGCTCTACCGAGGTATGTCTTATTTGAAAATATATAGGAACACTTAAAGTGTAGTCGAATATTGCCAGTGTTGATTGTTTAAGTGTCCGGTTTTTTATTCTTCATTTAAGCTATTCTTGTTGGCACCTGACTTGCCAACACCCACAAAAAAGCCGGCTTAAGTGCCGGCTTTTTTGTATCCAGTTCAGTTTACTTAAGAATCAGGCGACCCCGTGACGCAGTAATTTTCCTGAATAGTTATGAGTTTCCTCATCGTGGTCGATGGTGACTTCACCGTTAACAAGAATGTAGTCATAGCCCTTGGCTCTTTGAATACGACGCCATTCGTTAGCAGGCATATCGTGAACAATTTCACCATCGAGGATTTCCAGATTCTCGTAATCGTAAACGACGATATCAGCTGGAGCACCTTCGACCAGTGTGCCGCGGGCTTTAAAGCCTGCTAATGAGGCAGGCAATGCGCTCAGACGCCAGTGAACTTCTTCCAGCGAGAGCATGTTGTGCTCACGGACGTATTTAGCGATGGCCTCAGTCGGGAAGCGTCCAGCCGTCAGGAAGCGAGTATGGGCACCACCATCAGAAATCCCGAAAGTAACAAAAGGATCATCAATGATCTCTTTCATATACTCTAGATTACCTGCATTAGGGAGCATAGCGTAAAACTCTGCCTTGAGATTGGTGCCGACGGCGATATCAAGCATGGCATCGATGGGATCAACGCCCATTTTTTCAGCAATCAAGCTGATTTCGTGATCTTTGTACTCGGTAAAGTCATCTGAGTTGGGTCGTACCATGACCACTTCCTCAATGGGGCCAGTCGCTGAGATGCCGGGAGGATTGTCTTTGAGCTTCTGGCGCATGGCAGGATCAGCCATTTTACGCATTTTGTCTTCGTGACTACCTGTGGTGGCTTCGCGCCAGGCATCGGAGTCGTCCCACAGATTCCATTCGTCGAGGGCAAAGGTGAAGCCGCAATCGGTGGTGAGCCCCTGGCCATAAACTTTGTTGCCACGGGCGTGAACTTCACTTAACCATTTCAGGGTTTCTCTATGCACTGTCGGGTCATTGGCAACTGCCTGAACGACGTTATAGAGCAAGGGTCGGCCACTAATTTCGGACAGTTCTTCCATATGGGCACGATCCTTTTCCGGATCGTTGCCACTAAGCATGGTGACCTGCATAAAGCCTTCGTTACGCTTGGCCAATACTTTGGCCAGTGCGATAGCGGTTTCATCGTGCATCACGTCAGTGGGCATGGGTGTGCCGTCGAAGTCACGCTGCACATCGGCACCACAGCCGGGTGCTAGACGTTGGGCGGACCAGCCGCAGCCGCCGGCGTCCATGGACTCTTCGAGCATGTCACATAATTGCTCTGTTTCTTCCGGCGTTGGCAGGGCACCAGCTTTGGCGCGCTCAAAACCCAGTACTGTAATCAGCATCGGTACCAGTGGCACATAAGGAAGAATATTCATCGCTAAGGGCGTGCGATCGATACTGTCGAGGTACTCAGGGAAGGTTTCCCAGTCCCAGGGCATACCTTCTTTCATAGAGTCAAAAGGAATGGCCTCAATGCGGGTCATGGACAGCATAGAGCGTTCTCGCAGCTCTGGTGCGACCGGAGCAAAGCCGAAGCCGCAGTTGCCGATAACAACAGAAGTGATGCCGTGCCAGCTAGACAGCGAGCAGTATGGATCCCAGAATAGTTGCGCGTCGTAGTGGGTATGCAGGTCGATAAATCCCGGGCATACGTGTTTACCTTCAGCGTCGATGATTTTGTCGCCATCACTCTCATCAAGGCGGCCAATTTTGGCAATTAAACCATCTTTAATGCCGATATCACCCTTAAAGCGCGGAATGCGTGTACCGTCGAAAATCGTGCCGTTTTTAATAATCGTATCGTAAGTTGCCATTAAACTTCTCTCCTGTATATGGTGTATTTTGCTCGTGTCACCATGGGTAGCTAATTTGGTGTCGCTGCTTTTGTACAGCTTGTTTAGCAGCTTAGTGCGCCAATAGTGACTTTATTGATTTTGTCTGAAATACCCGGTTAGATTTTTGAGCCATATTAATTTGGACGTCTAAAGGTACTGTGTCCCCATTGTTCTTACAAGTACAACTTGTGCTTTTTAAAAAGGGCAGGGGATAACAGAGAAACCCTCTAGCAAGTATCGGGCTTCCCTGTTGTCAGCGTTACGGCCTGCGCATCAAGCGATTCCGTGGCGCAGCAGTTTTCCAGAATAAGTGTGTGTTTCCTCATCGTGGTCGATGGTCACTTCACCGTTGACGAGGATGTAGTTATATCCTTTCGCCCGTTGTACGCGACGCCATTCGTTACCTGGCATATCGTGAACCACTTCGCCATCGAGTATTTCCAGATTCTCGTAGTCATAGACGACGATATCCGCTGGCGCGCCTTCTACTAGCGTGCCGCGACTTTTAAAGCCGGCTAATGCCGCAGGCAAAGCACTCAGGCGCCAATGGACCTCTTCCAGTGACAACATATTATGCTCGCGAACATAGCTGGCGATAGCCTCCGTGGGGAAACGTCCTGCAGTTAGAAAGCGAGTGTGGGCGCCGCCATCGGAAACCCCAAAGGTAACAAAGGGATCGTCGATAATTTCTTTCATGTACTCGAGATTGCCGGCGTTGGGCAGCATGGCAAAAAACTCTGCTTTGAGGTTGGTACCCACAGCGATGTCGAGCAGGGCATCGACCGGGTCTTTGCCGGTTTTTTCAGCGATCAGGCTAATAGTGTGGTCTTTGAACTCGCTAAAATCATCCGAGTTAGGACGCACCATAACCACATCTTCAATGGGGCCTGTGACCAGGATTCCCGGAGGGTTATCCTTGAGTCCCTGCCGTCTGCCTGGGTCACCCAGTTTTTCTAGACGCTCTTCAAAGGTACCAGTGGTGGCTTCCCGCCAGGCCTCGGAATCATCCCACATATTCCACTCGTCCAGGGCAAAGGTAAAGCCGCAGTCGGTGGTCAGGCCCTGGCCGTAAACCTTGTTGCCACGGGCGTGACACTCGCTTAACCACTTCAGGCATTCACGATGGATTGAGGGATCGTTGGCGACGGCCTGTACGACGTTGTAAAGGATCGGGCGACCGCTAATTTCTGCTAGCTCCTCCAGATGAGCGCGATCATGGTCGGCGTCTTTGCCGCTGATCATGGTGACTTGCATAAAGCCCTCATTGCGCCTGGCCAGTACTTTGGCCAGAGCGATAGCGGTTTCATCGTGCATGACATCGGTGGGCATAGGCGTGCCATCGAAGTCCCGTTGTATATCGGCACCACAGCCTGGAGCCAACCGTTGTGCAGACCAACCACAGCCGCCAGCGTCCATAGACTCTTCGAGCATGGCACATAATTCTGCTTCTTCCTCGGGCGTGGGCATATCACCAGCCTTGGCGCGATCAAAACCCAGTACGGTAATCAGCATTGGCACCAATGGTACGTAGGGCAATATATTGATCGCCTTGGGGGTGCGCTCCACACTATCGAGGTATTCCGGGAAGGTTTCCCAGTCCCAGGGCATGCCTTCTTTCATGGAATCGAAAGGGATTGCTTCGATGCGGGTCATCGATAGCATGGCTCGCTCGCGCAGTTCCGGCGCCACCGGAGCAAAGCCGAAACCGCAGTTACCGATCACCACTGAGGTGATGCCATGCCAGCTCGACAGTGAGCAATAGGGATCCCAGAATAGCTGGGCATCGTAGTGGGTGTGCAGGTCGATAAAGCCGGGGCATACATGCTTGCCTTCAGCATCAATCACTTTATCGGCATCCGCGGCGTCAAGACGGCCTATTTTGGCAATTAGACCATCCTTAATGCCAATGTCGCCCTTAAAACGCGGAATGCGCGTGCCGTCAAAAATAGTACCGTTTTGGATAATCGTATCGTAAGTTGCCATCAGTCTTTCTCCTGCATCGGATTCGTTGACCTTATTGTTACTTACCGCTGAGTGCGGGATTGTTCCGCACCTGATTGCGGGTAAGCAGTGTTTGCATTGTCTGGAATAATTGTCCGGCTAATGCTTTATCCAGGATCCTGGCCGAGTGAAGGTACCGTGTCGTACCGGCTCGTACAAGCGCTATATACTATTTTATATAGACGAAAATCCTATATGTGGTCAGAAATACGAGGGTGGGCAAGCGCTAACACGGTAAAGCTCTGAACAGCCATATTGGGGAACAGTCAGAGATTTTTTATCGCTGTTTACTGTGTAAACGATAAGCGCCAGTTGACTGTAATGAACGCGTAGAGAGGTGATCCCAGCAAGGCTGTGTGCCTGAGCACCATCAGGTAAAGCAGTACACTGGCGACCCGTTTGCTTTTTTGGCCGGTTACGCGCAGGGAACTAGCGGTATTGTTAAGCGGCGATACCGTAGGCTTTGGCAGATTGAAGAAAAGCTAAAAAATCATCCGGTTCAATAGCGAGAATTTCAAGCCCGGTGCTTTGTTGCTTGGGTTTTTGCATGTCTTTGATCTGCCAAACTGTACGAGTGCCAACCTTTATAGTGATATCACCCCTGGTAGGATGGGGGAGCTTGATCGAGAGAAGGTGTCGCGACTGGTAGGGCAATATGCGATTTGCGAAAAGCATAAAACCGCCGGTGGAGATATTGCCAATATAGCCAATATTGGAGTCGCTTGTCAGGTCACGAACCCTTGCGAGGGCTAAATAGGGGGTCCGCGGAGCACGTTTAACGTTTGCCAAAATAGTTTTTATTAACATTGTGGTTGCTTGCTTGCAGCATAACGAAGGGAATTGCCTGTGCCAAGCTATTTTAGTAAAAATATTCTAATAAATTTAGGGTGTTAGCAGCTATAGTTATTGTGATATCAATATTGATCAGTTGGTCTTCCGGTGGTTTGGCGCACTCGTAACACAGTAAGGCATGAAGTGAAAATGAGCGTAACAACCATGCCCACCCAAAAGCCTTCGACGCCAAGTGGGGTTCCCCAGATATCAGTGAGAGCCAGTGAATAGGATAATGGAAAGCCAATGAGCCAGTACCCGCTCACTGCTAGAATCAGAGTTATTCGAGTGTCTTTGTAGCCGCGCAGTGCGCCATTACCTCCGACATTTATAGCATCGAAGACTCGAAAAGTTGCCGCGTAAATTAACAACTGGGCAGCCAGTTCCCGCACCTGTGGGTCAGGAGAAAACAATGCTGCGATCTGATGCCGAAAAGCAATAACCAGGCCAGCCTGGATAAGTGCAATGACGGTGGTCAGCGCGAGGCCACTGAAGCAGATCTGGCGCGCCAGCGCGGGGTTGCGTTGGCCCAGTTCGTGAGCGGAGAGTACTGCGATGGCCTGGGAAATACCCATGGGCACCATGAACATAACCCAGTCGAAGGAAATAGCAATCGAGTGACCGCTGATGACCGCAGCACCAAGATGGGCAATGAATAATGGAATGATCAGGAAAAATCCTCCTTCGGCTAGAATTGCACCGCCGATGGGTAAACCAACTCGCAAAGTTTCTTTGATGCGGTGGATATCAAATAGAGTGATTTTGGTTAGCAGGCCATAGCTGCTCAGTGGGCTGGCGAAACGGGCGTACAGGGTTTCCCCAGCAACGATAAATATTGACACTAGCAGAGAGGCCCAACCGCAACCAGCGCCACCAAGCGCGGGTAATCCCCATTTACCGAGTACCAGCGCGTAATCCAGGGGGATGTTGGCGAGGAAACCGATCAGGTTGAATATCATTGCCGGGCGAGCGTGGCCCATGCTCTCGAAGGTGGTTCTGTAGGCCATCATAAAAGGTAGTAAAAATGCAGCGCCCAACATAGGCCAGAGATATGATATGGCCACTTTACTCACGGTATTATCTGTATCAAGCTGAGGCAGGGCGAAAATTCCTATACCCACCAGGCAGGCACAGAAGATGCCGAGCGGCAGGCACAACCATAAACAGCTCTGGAATTGTCGTCGCAGTGACTGAAGATTGCCCGAGCCGAAGAATTGCCCGATGATGGGTCCATTGCCGAGAACGATGCCCACCGTCAACATAATAGCCAGATTAAAAACAGCGCTACCCAGTGACACGCCAGCGAGGTCATCGGTGCTGAGCTTGCCGGAGATAATAATATCGGTGATGCTCATGCCGACAATGGCAAGCTGACCCACGGTGACTGGCAGCGCCAGGCGGACAATGCGTCTGACTGATTGGCGCCGAGTTTGCCCAGTTAACAGGTGAGAAGAAGGCACAGGTGGCGGTGGGGTAGGTGTTTGCAAAGCGATAGTCGATTACAGCTAGAAAGGGTCGCTATTTTCAATTATTTTGGACACCATCACTAGCTGGATATGAAAGTTTTTAAGAGGATAGACATGGTAGAGAGCAGCGATACCCTACTTACAGGTTTAGCAAAATTATTTGAGGTGCTTTTTTTGGGGGCACTAGTACTTGCTGTTATTGCCGTGATCTGGATGTATGTTGTCGATGTCCATCAGACAAAACATGCTATCCGGCGAAACTATCCCGTTATCGGCCGCTTCCGTTATTTTTTTGAAAACCTGGGGCAGTTTTTCCGTCAGTATTTTTATGCCATGGATCGCGAAGAGATGCCCTTCAACCGCGCTCAGCGATCCTGGGTGTATCGCGCAGCAAAAAATGTTGATGGCATGCTGGCCTTTGGCTCCACAGTGAACACACAACTCCCCTGCACTGTATTGTTCGTTACTCACCCCTTCCCCATTCTGGAGGAGGATTATGCCAAACCGAGCGCCTTCACTATTGGCACCGATTGCCGACAACCGTATCAGGCGAATTCTTTTTTCAATATTTCGGCGATGAGTTTTGGCGCTATTTCTCGCCCAGCCGTCATCGCCCTGTCAAGAGGTGCGGCGAAGGTGGGTTGCTGGTTGAATACTGGCGAAGGAGGTTTGTCCCATTACCATCTGGAGGGAGGTTGTGATCTCGTTTTTCAGATCGGTACGGCAAAATACGGCGTACGCAATGACAAAGGCGAGCTGGATGACGAAAAGTTATTAGCGATTGCCGCCCATCCACAGGTGAAGATGTTTGAAATCAAAATCAGCCAGGGAGCCAAACCAGGCAAGGGCGGAATTTTGCCCGGCATTAAGGTGACGGAGGAAATTGCCAGCACCCGAGGCATCCCAGTCGGCGTAGCTTCCATCAGCCCCAATGGTCACGCCGACATCCGCAGTGTTGAAGATTTACTCGATCGCATCGCTCATATCAGGGACTTAACCGGAAAGCCGGTGGGCTTCAAATTGGTGGTAGGTGGTACCAGTTTGTTTGATGATCTCTGCGCTGCGATTAAACGTCGAGGTATAGCCGAATCAGCACCCGACTTTATCACCATAGATAGCGGCGATGGCGGCACAGGTGCCGCGCCGCAAAGCTTGATAGATAATGCCGGGCTGAATATTCGAGAAACCCTGGCCATGGTGATTGATAAATTAACAGAACAGGGTTTGAAAGACAGGATCGCCATCGTTGCCAGCGGCAAATTGATAACCCCGGTCGATGTCGCCTGGGCCCTGTGTGTGGGGGCCGACTTTGTGGTCTCAGCACGCGGCCATATGTTTGCGTTGGGTTGCATCCAGGCGATGCAGTGCAACAAAAACACTTGCCCAACAGGGGTGGCGACCCACGACCCCGATTTGCAGAAAGGCCTCGATCCCACTGACAAAGCTGAACGGGTGACGAGCTACGTGGTCAATATGCAAAAGGAAGTAAGCACCATAGCTCACTCATGCGGTGTGCCAGAACCCAGAGGGCTGGATCGCAAACACGCCCGCATTGTTACTGAATTGGGTCAATCGGTACCCATGGATATTTTCTATGCAACCGAAGCAAAACAGAACCCGGTTTTCCCGCAGCGCAAAAATTAGCAAGGACATTCCGAGAGGGGCGCTTATCTGGCGAAATTAATGGCGCTTATCTGGCGAATTAATATAGCCACTAAGTTTATTTGATGCGGGGCACGCGGCCGGCTTTTTAATGAGCAGTGTTATTAATGGTCAGCGCTTGCTGCATTGAACGTCAAGATCATTAGCTTCTTCAGCTTCTTC
>Ga0164315_10003979_pt1 | contig 11484 bp, 10 predicted proteins | sample GuaBasSedimGuay6_FD_113737 | JGI IMG/M metagenome (GOLD analysis project Ga0164315, IMG submission 113737) | Subseafloor sediment microbial communities from Guaymas Basin, Gulf of California, Mexico - Guay6, Core 4569-2, 0-3 cm | ecosystem: Environmental > Aquatic > Marine > Hydrothermal vents...
CGTCTTTTACTACGCGCCTCCTGCGCTACGTCCTTCGGACCGTACTAGCGTACGTTCAAAATGCTCCCGGCATTTTAGTGCGTTCTTCGCGGACTAATGCTTTTGATTTTGAATAAGACTATTCCAGGTATTCTACCAAAACGTCTCTTAACTGTTCAGCCAGGGCGGTGCTGTAGACATCACCATCGTCATCCGTTGCCTGTGAATCGCTGGCATCTTTAACTTCGATTTGAATAATGCCACTAAGATCTGTGAACTCAAGACGGTACTGTCGGCTTTCATTTGCAGCAAGATCTTTTTCATCTGAAGTAGTAAACAAATTCATCAACCAGCTGGATTCTGACAAATCATCATCTTCTTTATCTATCTTAAGATCTTCAGAAGAAATTTTGCCAACACCAAAGTTAATCGTATTACTAGCTTTGTGCTCACTAATATCCTGCATTCGCATACGGTCCAGAGCACGCATTGATCGGCGCCAGACAAAATCCATGCTGCCCTTCATGGTCAATGCGATGGTATTTGCGCTATCAATTTTTATTAATGAGCTATAAGGGCGATAATTTTCCAGCAAGGCAACAGACTGCTCATTGGTTAAACCGGCAAATAAAGCCATACGGGAAATAATCTCACGCTCTGCTTCTAAATTACTCGGTTGCGATACCCAGATATATTCATCGGCATATTCACCGAGAACCTTGCGCTCGATTCTTGAGTGCGCAACGTATAAACGGGTTTTACGATCAAGATCAAAGCGCTCGACACGAACACGAAATTTATCCTTTGTGTCCGGTTCAAATTTCTGGAACATCGAGCTAAAAAAGCCTTTTTCACCACCCATCCGTTCCGTCCAGTCGGTTTCCATAAAACCAAGCAATGGCCGCACCTGTTTCAGCTCGATGCCTTCGACCTCCCAGAATTCAAGCAATCTTGGCCATACTTTTTCAACATCATTATCAACTTCAATCCAGCTGTTGCCGGCATAACTCACCATGCGCACACCATCAAATTTCGGCGTGATCACGGTTTCCAGTTTGTTATTATCGCGAAACCGCTGCAGCGCTTCTTCTGTGGGTTTTGCCACTCTAAGCTGATCAGCAGTATCCGGTTCGGTAAGATCAGGCGGTGCTTCCAGGTTTTTATAATATTCCGCACCCTGATAAACCGGACGTTCATCACCGCCGAAAAGGCCACAGGAGACAGCGCTTAGCGCCATCAATACCAAAACAACCCCTTTCAAAGGATCAATCAACGTAGTGTGTAATTTCATTAATGGTGTGCTCCGACCCCGTGTACTGGTCATTGTGTGCTGGTCTATTGTGCAGCCTGCTGCATGGCTTCCCGCAGTGGCTGATGAAATTCTTCTGCAAACTCTACCAAAGGTAGACGTATGCCGGGGGGGATAAGTTTCATTTCTGACAGTGCCCATTTAACAGGAATCGGGTTGGCTTCAAGAAATAACCGGCTATGCAAGCCGGTTAAAGGCTGGTTTATGGCTTCTGCCAGTGCACGATCGCCCGCTAATGCAGCTTCGCACATGGCAGCCATGGCTTTTGGTGCAACATTGCTGGTCACTGAAATAACCCCGTGACCACCACGCAGCATGAACTCGGTGCCGGTTGCATCGTCGCCGCTGTAGAGACCGAATTCTGCGTCAGCCAGCAAGGCCTGGGTCTCGGCGAGGCGGTCGAGATCGCCAGTGGCATCTTTTAGGCCAATGATATTATCAATTTCAGATAATCGTTTAACCGTCTCAGGCAACATATCTACCGCAGTACGGCCAGGAACGTTATACAGGATTTGCGGGATATCGACCGTCTCAGCAATTTTTTTATGGTGTAAATACAGGCCTTGTTGCGGCGGTTTATTGTAATACGGCGTGACCAGTAAACAGGCATCTGCACCACCGCGCTGCGCACAGCGCGTTAACTCTATCGCTTCCCAGGTTGAATTAGCGCCGGTGCCGGCTATAACAGGAATACGGTCTTTAACCATTTCCACCGTGCGCGCAATCACCTCGCAGTGTTCGTCCATATTCAGTGTCGCAGATTCACCCGTGGTGCCCATTGAGACAATCGCCGAGGTGTTATTCTCTATATGAAATTCAACCAGTTTAGCCAGGCTTTGATAGTCGACACTGCCATCAAGCTGCATCGGCGTGACCAATGCAACCATACTGCCTCGAAACATACGCTGATTATTCATTAATCGCCCCAAAAAAATAAGGCGCACAGTTAATCAATATTTCAGCTTTATTTCAATGATTTATCTTGCCAAATGCAATTATTTTACTAGTCTTTATTAGAGACCTGTATGCGACAAATTATGGCATTGGCAAATCCGTAGCGATACTTAGCTAACAATGTCATCTGATTTTCAGGTTTACAAACAGAGTCAGTCAAAAAATTGAAACAAAATTGGAGGCACAATTGAATACATCTATACAGTCAGAGCGCCGTAGTTACAACCGAATCCCTTTTAATGCAGAAATTCTGATGCAGTCTGGTCACGAAGAATGGAGCTGCAACCTGCTCGATATTTCACTCAAAGGCATGCTGGTAGAACCACCGGAAAATCTCGATATCAACCTGGACAACCCCTGTGGCATGGCGCTGTTTCTTGGTGAAGACATTTCTATCCATGCGCGGGTAAATATCATTCGCAACAATAATGACTACTGGGGGCTGAAGTGGTTGCAGATTGACGCCAACAGCTTGCAGCATTTACGGCGTTTGATCGAATTAAACACCAGCAACCCCACAATGTTGATGCGTGAGCTTGCAGAACTCGGATAATCTTTTATCCCGGCACTAATACCAGCCAGTGACAGCCGTTAATCCAGGAAAGCGCTATTCAGTTGATTAGCGCTTTCCTGGATTACACTTTCACTAGTGGCGCTTTCTCGTCATAACCACGTCATGCTCGTGATGACGATTATTTTTCGCCTCAACAGCCACTCCTCAGTCATTGCACCTGCATTGCCCAGAAATTTACATTATCCATGTAACCATGCATACCCTACTACCACTATCCCTGGATATATGTTTTATCAGTGCTGTCCCGTTAACTGTTAGCTGCATGAATTGGGACCCGTTGCCTGAGACCGTATGCCGCATGGACGCGGCATCCGAGCGTACATGGACGTATTTACAGCGTGTCTCAGGCGACGGATACCAATTCATGTCTCGGATAGTATAAATATAGTCTCATCCAGACAGTGTAAGGGCTGTAGACAGCTCAGCAAAGTTAACGGGACAGCACTGATGTTTTATCTTTAATATGGTTTGCGTTTAAGCATTTTTTGTTTACACTGTGCCACTCTAAATTCGGATACTTAATAAGAATGCAGTTTGCCAATATACTCTGTATCTTTAAACTGCATTCACAATGCTTAAGCTATATGTAGCGTTCCTGTGAAATATCCGGGTTATAACCACAACCTGAAAACATCAAACAAAACATGACTACAAAACTTGTTATCTCTGCACTGGGTGCTGACCGACCTGGCATTGTCGATGAACTCAGCAATATCATCTACCAGCATTCACTGAATATTGAAGACAGCCGCATGACAGTGCTCGGTGGTGAATTCGCTATCTTACTACTGGTCAGTGGCGAGCAGCCTGCAATCGAAGATCTGCAGGCAGAATCCACGGACATTGAACAGACGCTACAAATGCGACTGCTGATTAAACCGACAACAGAATCGACACCTGCCGGCAATAGCATTCCCTATTCTGTTGAAGTTGCAGCAATAGACCATCCCGGCATTGTGAATAATATTTCCCGTTTTTTCTCCAGCCGTAATATTAATATCGTCAATCTTCAAACAGAACGTTATGCCGCGCCGCATACCGGTTCACCCATGTTTGCCCTGCATATGACCATCGGAATCTCTGCTGATACTAATATCGCCCAGTTACGTGATGCTTTTATGCAGGTTTGCGATGAACTCAATCTCGATGCAGAACTGAAAAACATATAAATCAACATATCTGGAAATCAACATGGTGAAAACAGGTAAAAAAGTTAAGGATTTTTCTCGCCCGGCTACCGGCGACAAAACCATCAGCCTGAAACAACTGGCGGGTAAAAAGCTGGTGCTTTATTTCTATCCAAAAGACAGTACGCCCGGCTGCACCACAGAAGGACAGGACTTCCGTGATGCAAAAGCAAAATTCAGCCGCCAGAACACACTAATACTAGGTGTTTCACGCGACAGCATGAAACGACACGAAAACTTCAAAGCCAAACAAAATTTTAATTTTGACCTGCTTTCCGATGAAGATGAATCACTGTGTAAACAATTTGATGTGATCAAACTAAAGAAATTGTATGGCAAAGAATATATGGGTATCGAGCGCAGCACATTCTTAATTAGTGAAGACGGTGTGCTACTGGAAGAATGGCGTGGTGTCAAAGTAAAAGGCCACGTTGATGAAGTACTGGCTGAATGTAAAAAACACAAATAAGCGCTGCGCCTTCAGCAAAAAATGTCCACCAGGATCAAGCCCTACCCCGTCATATGGACAGGTTTGTTTTTTGCTGTTTTTACCTGGTCGGCCATAGAAGCAAAAGATTACCCAACCTGGGTGCTTGAAGTCGCGCCCGCCATTATCGGTTTTATAATGTTAGCGCTAACACGTAAAAGTTTTCCGCTAACCAGCTTATGTTATATACTGATTTTACTATTTTGCTGGATACTTTTTGTCGGCGGACACTATACCTATGCCGAAGTGCCGTTGTTCGACACCATTAAAGAAATATTCAATCAGTCAAGAAACAATTTCGACAAACTGGGCCATTTTGCCCAGGGTTTCGTGCCCGCAATCATCTGCAGGGAAATTATTATTCGTCTGAAAATAATCAATGGTAAATTCTTTACGCACTTTTTTACTTTATGTTTTTGCCTGGCGCTAAGTGCATTTTACGAATTACTGGAATGGTGGGTGGCACTGCTAAGCGATGATGCAGCCGAAGCGTTTCTGGGCACACAGGGTTATGTATGGGACACACAGTCTGATATGGCATGGGCTTTACTGGGCGCTATTAGCGCACTGACCCTGCTCTCCAGCATTCACAACAAACAAATTCAACAAATACAGACATAGACATAGACATCATGAACGATAAAACTTATATCAAAGGTAAAGACGCGGCACTGGAGGAATCCATTGCGACTATGCAACAAAAACTTATCGATCTGAATTTTGATATCGAAGAAGCCTCCTGGCTAAACCCGGTTCCCAATGTTTTTTCTGTGCATATACGGGACAAAGACTGCGGCCTGATGTTTACCAACGGTAAAGGCACAACAAAAAAATCCTGTCTTGCCAGCGCACTGGGTGAATACTTTGAGCGTTTAAGCTGTAATTATTTTTTTGCTGATTTTTACCTGGGCGAGGATTTTGCCAACGGTGAATTTGTGCATTACCCCGATGAACGCTGGTTTAAAAACAAAGATAAAGATGACGACAGCATCCACAAAGAATTACTCGATGAAAAACTCTGGAAATTTTATGACCCGGAACAGGCACTAAGTGCTTCGATAATCTTTGATACAAATTCGGGTAGCGGCGAGCGCGGTATCTGCGCCTGCCCTTACCATCGGCAACGCGATGCTAAAACCATCTGGTTTCCGATCAATATTATCGGCAACTGCTATGTCAGTAACGGCATGTCGGCAGGCAACAGCAAAAATGAAGCCCGCGTGCAGAGTCTGTCGGAGGTTTTCGAGCGTTATATCAAAAATAAGATTATCGCCGAAGGCATCTGCTTACCCGAAGTACCTGGTGCTGTTTTACAGCGTTTCCCTCAAATTGTGGAAGCCATTAATAAACTGGAATCACATGGTTATCAATTACGCATAGCCGATGCATCACTAGGTGGCCGTTACCCGGTAATGAGCGTAACATTAATTAATCCAACAAACGCTACCGTGTTCGCTTCTTTTGGCGCACACCCGAGTTTCGAGGTCGCACTGGAACGCACGGTGACCGAACTATTACAGGGCCGTGACCTCGATCAGCTTGATGGATTTCAATCACCCAGCTTTGATCTTGATGAAGTCGCTGATCACCATAATCTTGAAACTCACTTTATTGATTCCAGCGGTTTGATCGCATATGACTTCTTTAAAAGTACACCCGATTATGATTTTTTTGACTGGGACCATGATGCATCAACTACCGATGAATTCAGTTATCTATGTGACATCATCCATGAGCTTGGCTTTGATATCTATATTGCAGATTACGAGCATCTCAACGTTTACTCCTGCCGCATACTGGTACCGGGGATGTCAGATATCTACCCGGTAGATGACCTGGTATGGAATAACAATAATGAAGGCGCATTGTTTCGCGAAGAAATATTATCATTAAAGAACCTTGATGAAGCACAATGGCAAGCTATTCTCGATCGGTTGAACGAAGGTGGTTACAATGACTACCAGCGCGTCGCAGAATTTATCGGTGTCGCACCCGATGCCGGCACCACCTGGGCAAGCCTGCGTATCGGCGAATTAAAAGCCATGTTATGCCTGGCCTTAAAAAATGATGAAGCCATCGAATGGGTCAACTGGAGCATACACATCGATCAGCTTGATAAAAACTCAACGCGTTTTTATCTATGCCTGCAGGCACTGCTTGAGATCGACAGTGATGCGCAACGAGAACTGGAAGATTACACAGACAGTCTTAAATTAATGTTTGCTGAACAAACACTGTCTGACTGTCTTGATGTTATCAGCGGAAAAGAAAATTTCTTCGGTCTGCACAGCCCCGGCTTAAGCCTGGATGGTTTTGCAACACACCAGAAGCTGCTGGATGGCTATAAAAAACTTCACCTTGCCAAGCAGAATAACTGGCAGGACTGAACGACTATTAAAATCAATCCCTGCCATCCTGAGGCACGAAGGATCTAGCTCTTGCTTTTTCAACACGAGATTCTTCACTATCGTTCAGAATGACAGTACCCTGTAACCCTGAGGCAATAAATATTATTTAACCATGCTTAAATTATTTTCAAAAATAATATTGAAACTTATCGGCTGGCACGTCGATGTTACGCTGCCAAAAGAAAAAAAGTTTATTGTGATCGGTGCGCCGCATACCACGAACTGGGATCTACCCATTGGTCTGCTCTGCTTCTGGTCTATTCCAATACGCCTGACCTGGGTTGCTAAAAAGCAGCTGTTCGTTGGTCCGCTTGATTATTTTTTCCGCGCACTGGGCGGTATCCCCGTCGACCGATCTGTGCATACAGGGTTTATCGAACAGATTGCCCATCAATTTGATCAGCGTGAAGAAATGATTTTCGGCCTCACCCCTGAGGGCACACGCTCAAAAACAGAATACTGGAAAACCGGTTTTTATTACATCGCGCTGCAGGCAAAAGTCCCAATCTGTTTGGCCTACGTCGATTACCCAGGCCGCACCTTCGGCTTTGGTGAAATGCTTTACCCAAGTGGTGACATCAACAGGGATTTTGAATTAATAAAAGCGTTTTATCAGGACAAAAAAGGTAAACACCCCAAAAATCAGGGGCCTGTTCGAATCAGAGGTTAGTTAAGACACAAACAGGATAAAAAACTTTCACCACAGAGGCACAGAGTTTTATTTTGTTAACTGCGCTTATGGCGTAATTAACAATACAAAGTTTTTCTCTGTGTACTCTGTGCCTCTGTGGTGAATTTTTTTAAGTTTTGAACTGTCAGACTATGGAAAAATTAATATCTCGGTTGCGGGTATTGTTGCATCTGTTCCTGAGCACGGCGTATTCTTTCCATTACTTCTAGAGACAATTGCCCCGACTGCTGCATCTGCCTGGCCATTTGCTGCACTTGTGACTGCTGCCTGTGCTGCCCCTGATAACCACGTTGCTGCACTTGCTGCTCTACATTTACCATGTCTTTTGTCGCAGCCTTCATCTTGTCCTGCATGGTCATATTGCTGTAGTTAGCAGGTATAACAAATGTATTAGCAGGCAAGACTACATCCATATTAATGTTTTTTATTTCGCTCTCAACACGGCCATTTTTTTCGGTGCGCATCGGCATGCCGATAGTGTTTACATGATCAACCACCTGCAAATCAGCCAGCGTACAGTCATCCACAAATGCGGCGAAGCCACCCAGTGCCGCACGTTGTTGCTCCAGCATGGTTTTCATCGCTCCTAACAGCGCTTTTATATCCCTGGCCTGATAGGCATCGCTTGAACCATAGATAACACCACAGGACTTGCCATTCGCTGTATAACTATATTTCTGCGTTTTATAACCGGCTATCACCTGCCCGGAGCCAAGTCGTCTAACTGAAGTTCGAACCACGGGCGCACTATTACCCTTAGCGACTTCATCGACATTGAGCTGCATGACCTGCTTTTTTTGCGGATCAACGACGCTGACATTTTTATTCTTGTAATCGACAATGATATAGTCTGCACCTGACATATTCATCCGTACCCGCTGGCCATCAGTCATTATGCTCATGCGTTCGTTATTATTTTGTATTTCAATGACCGTTCCAGCCATCACAGATGAGCTGAGAAGCAAAGTAATCACCACAAATTGTATCGTTTTAATCATTTATAACTCCCAAAATTCTGCCTGAATTATACCTGTTCTCCGAACGGTTAAAACTGTTGATATCAATTTTCTATCTATTTTGAGCATTATCTCTAGCTAATAATGCATATGATAATCTACATGAGAATCACTTGCATTTGCATTTGAAGCAAGTATAATGCGCAGCACATCATTACTACTAATTAAGAATTACTTATTCGGAGCAAAACGTGAAACACAGATCTATAGCAAAAAGCGCCTTATTTGGTGCCATTACATTCGCCCTGGCACAGCCTGCCCTCGCGGTAAGCGATGAAGAGTTTAATGAACTGAAAGAACAATTTAATCAATTAGCCGACCAGGTTGACGAAAACAGCCAGAGCAGTGGCAGCAGTACCACTGTTGGTGGTTATGGTGAATTGCACTATAACAATTTAAGCAATGGTGCTGGTACCGACAAAAAAGTGCTGGACCTGCACCGCTTTGTCATTTTCGTGAATCATGAATTCAATGATGATATCCGCTTTTTCTCTGAATTTGAAATTGAACATGCTTTTATCAAGGATAATAATGATGATTCCGGGAATACCAGTAGTGGTGAAGTTGAAGTTGAGCAGGCTTTCGTTCAGTTCGATATAGCTGAAAATTCAAATATCGATGCCGGTATTTTTCTGATCCCCGTGGGTATTTTAAACGAAACCCACGAGCCCCCGACTTTTTACGGCGTAGAGCGTAACCCGGTTGAGAAAAATATTATCCCGGTCACCTGGTGGGAAGGTGGAGCTATGTTTTCCAGCCGCTTTGATTCAGGTTTCAGTTATGATGCTGCGCTAACCAGTGGTTTAGATGGCGGCACCAGTATTCGTGGTGGCCGTCAAAAAACATCTAATGCTAAAGCAAATAACCTGGCAGCAACTGCACGTGCAAAGTATACCGGTATTAGCGGTTTAACACTGTCTGCTACCGCACAATATCAGGACGACATGACACAGGACACCAGTGATGATATTGGAAGCGCAACGCTGATCGAAACCCATGCTATCTGGAATGTGGCCGATTTCACTTTAACCGGTTTATATGCACGCTGGGACATCGATGGCGATGGCGCATCAACGGCTCAGAAAGACGTACAAGATGGTGCCTACCTGGAAGCTTCTTACAAAGTCACACCGTCATGGGGTGTATTTTTTCGTCAGAACCAGTGGGATAACGGCGGTACTGGTGACACCAGCAAGTCGCAATCCGATATTGGTGTTAATTTCTGGCCACATGAAAATGTTGTTATCAAAGCTGACTACCAGGCACAGAACGACATCGCTGGTAATTTTGACGGATTTAATCTGGGTGTAGGGTATCAATTCTAAAAACACCTTAGTGCTCGAAATCCGGGGCACCTTTGAATCTGATATTCAAGGGTTCCCCTTTTGCTTTATGATGTAAAATTCGCCGCTATGAAGAACTATTGTAAAATCACCGTCCTCTTCCTGCTTGCTCTGATTTCCGTTTCTGTTGTTGCCGGCGGTGTTTACCAGCAGCCTGATGATTTTATTAATGAGGTTTTTGACAACAAGCCACCAAAAGCCGAAGTGTTATGGCTGAACAAAGATTTAAAAGGACAGATTGTTAAAATTCTTGATCACAAATACAAAGGTCTGCGTGTACGTTACTGGCAACAGGAAAAAAGATCTGCATGGATACTGGATGAAATTGGTAAAGAGAAACTGATCACGACCGGTATCGTTATTAATGAGGAAAAAATCGAACTGGTAAAAGTGCTGGTATTCAGAGAGAGCCGCGGCTGGGAAGTAAGGCATGATTTTTTCACCGATCAATTTAAACAGGTCATACTTAAAGGTAATCATCAACTGGATAAAACCATTGATAATATATCCGGTGCTACACTGTCTGTTCGTGCAGTGAGAAAACTTGCACAAATAGCCTTACTGCTTGATCAGGAAATTCAAAAGAAAACGAATTGATCAGTATAATATTATGACTCAGAATAGAATTGTACCTACTTAACGGCTAAGCAATTTATTTTACATGTAAATATTTTTACCAGCCAATGAATTTGGTAGGATGTGGTGACTACGAACCGCATCAATCGCGACAGATGCGGTTCGTAGTCACCACATCCTACAAAATACTGAATAAAAAAATAGTATTTAAAGATTATGACCAACCGTAAACCACATCGATTCACTGCTTTTTTATGGCACCGCCGCATTGGTTTGTTTGCATTGCTACTGGTTATCATTCTTGCCATTACCGGCATCATGTTGAATCATACCGAAAAACTAAATCTCGATAACACCTTCGTAAATAATTCATTATTGCTCAACTGGTATGGCATCAAACCGAAGGATGAACCGGTCTCCTTCCGCATAGAAAATGAAACACAAAGTCATGTGATCAGTGTATGGAATAAACAGCTGTTTTTTGATGACATCAAAGTCACCACGCTAGGTCAGTCTATGCATGGAGCTATCGGCGCAGAACAATTCATCGTAGTCGCACTGGATAATGCAATTATCCTGCTATCGTATGACGGTGAATTTATTGAACGGGTATCAACCAGTATCAGCTTCAGCAATATACAACGCCTGGGTCTGAAATATAAACGCCCGGTTATCGAAACCAGTGAACCCCTGTATTACATGGCAGACGAACATATTCTGGACTGGGATGTAATCATCAATGAAGACATCGAGTGGACTGAACAGTACGAACTCAATAACGATGAACGTGAAGCTTTGCTGGTTGCCTATCGTGGCAATGGGCTTAAACTGGAACGCGTAATACTCGACCTTCATAGCGGACGAATTTTTGGCAACTATGGTGTTTACCTGATGGACGCAGCAGCTATCGCCCTGCTCTGGTTATCACTGAGTGGTTTGTGGGTGTGGAGCAGCCGCCGC
>Ga0164315_10003982_pt1 | contig 11474 bp, 9 predicted proteins | sample GuaBasSedimGuay6_FD_113737 | JGI IMG/M metagenome (GOLD analysis project Ga0164315, IMG submission 113737) | Subseafloor sediment microbial communities from Guaymas Basin, Gulf of California, Mexico - Guay6, Core 4569-2, 0-3 cm | ecosystem: Environmental > Aquatic > Marine > Hydrothermal vents >...
CTTGCGTTTGCATTTATTTCGGCCCCGACCGAAACCAGTAATGCCCCGGTTGCATTGTTTATAGCCTATCTGCTCTCCATAGCGTTCTTTGGTTTGTTCCAGGCTATTTTTATGGCAAACGCAGGAGGTTCATGGGACAATGCAAAAAAGGTAATAGAAGTTGACATGCAGGAAAAAGGGACTCCTTTGCATGAAGCTGCTGTTGTGGGGGATACTGTTGGTGATCCATATAAAGACACTTCTTCAGTTGCCTTGAACCCTGTAATTAAATTTACAACACTATTCGGGTTACTTGCTATGGAAATAGCAATTTCTGAAAGCTTCCGTGATTTAGCACCCTATTTTGGAATAGGATTTTTAGCTATTGCACTTTACTTTGTTTACAGGTCATTCTATAAAATGCGGATTAACTAAACGTAATCATATTTTAACTAAAAAACCCTGTAACATTGCTACAGGGTTTTTTTTATGTATTAATCCCTAATTGTTTGAACACCTTTGACATTATATGAATTTTATCACTGCTACTGAATACATTTTAAACCCATCTTTTTATATTTTTTTTCAAAAGTGTAATTATTGAAAGAATAATGTCGCACCTACGGTGCTTGTGTTGGTGATATGCTATTCTCTACCATAATTTCGCATCTACGATGCTTTTCTATCGCACTGGACAATTAGCACCATCGGTGCGACATTATGGTAGAAATGAATGCAATGTCAAAAAAGCGCCGTAGGTGCGACATTTTTATAAAACTTGATTTGATGTTAATTATAAATATGTAATCTGTCGCACACCCAATAAAACAGGTATGAACTTTTGAAAAGGCACTTAATTTTTGTAAAACCAAAGGCAACAAATTTTTATCATAACCATATATTTTCTGCCACATTGTCCTTTATGTTCAAATGGCAGGTTATTTGAAAGGCCGAACCCCGTTCGGTAAAATCAAGAGTAAAATTTATCATATTTAAGTTTGACAATAATGGGAAAGAAAACATCAAAGAAAGATATAAAAAAAGAGAATAAGAAAGAAACAAGTAAAGCTTCTGCCAGCAAATCTAAAACAAAGCAAGAAAGCATTGATCCAGAAGTAGATAAAATAGAGATTGAAATTTCTAAAGAAAAGGAATTACAGGATAAAGTTGACGAAATCAACGACAAATATTTACGGCTGTATTCTGAATTTGACAATTACAGGAAAAGGACCAGCAAAGAAAAACTGGAACTTAGTAAAACAGCTTCTGAAAATGTAATAATTGAATTGTTACCTGTTTTGGATGATTTTGAAAGGGCAATAAAATCAACGGAAGACAGCAACGATTGTGCTGCGGTGAAGGATGGCATTAACCTTATCCATTCCAAATTCAAAAGTGTGCTTACGAAAAAAGGCCTGACAGCAATTGAATCCATCGGAAAGGAATTTGACACCGATTTTCATGAAGCAATTACACAAATCCCTGCACCTTCAAAAAAATTAAAAGGAAAAGTTGTGGATGAAGTCGAAAAGGGATATCTACTAAATGAAAAAGTAATAAGGTTCTCAAAAGTTGTTACTGGTAAATAAATATTAAATGCGAGAATGATCCAATGATTCAATGCGACAGTAGAACCAAATTAATCATCTAAAAAGAACGAAGTGGCAAAAAGAGATTTTTACGAAATACTTGGGGTATCAAAGGATGCCTCTGGCCCTGAAATAAAAAAGGCATACCGTCAGAAGGCCTTGAAATTCCATCCTGATAAAAACCCTGACAACAAAGAGGCCGAGGAAAGTTTCAAAGAAGCAGCCGAAGCTTATGAGATTTTGAGCAATAGCGACAAACGTAGCAGATATGACCGTTTTGGCCATGCCGGTGTTGGAGGTGCAGCAAGTGGTGGAGGCCATGGGCACATGTCAATGGATGATATCTTCAGTCAATTTGGCGATGTTTTCGGAAGTGCTTTCGGTGGCGGAGGATTTAGTGGTTTTGGTGGCGGGGGCCAAAGAAGGAGGCGCGTTAACCGTGGCTCTAACCTTAGGGTAAAAGTAAAATTGACCCTAAAAGAAATAGCAAAGGGTGCCGAGAAAAAAATAAAAGTACATAAATATATTGCATGTAGCTCCTGTAAAGGTTCTGGTGCAAAGGAGGGTTCTTCATATACTTCTTGCCATACCTGCCATGGCAGTGGCCAGGTTACCCAAATCACCAATACTTTTTTAGGGCAAATGCAAACCTCTTCAACCTGCCCCACTTGTGGTGGGCAAGGCCAAACAATTGCCAATAAATGCCAGGTTTGTGCTGGTGATGGGATTATTAGGGGCGATGAAGTTATAAGTATCAACATCCCCGCAGGGGTAGAAGATGGTATGCAATTATCTGTAAGCGGAAAAGGAAATGCAGCTGCAAGGGGCGGAATTGCCGGTGACCTGATCGTACTGATCGAGGAAGAACCCAATGAAGCCCTTGAGAGAGATGGGATGAACCTACTGCACGAAACATTTATCAGTTTCCCTGATGCCGCATTAGGATCAGTAATCGACGTGCCCACAATAGATGGAAAAGCCAGGGTAAAAATTGCCCCGGGGACACAAGGGGGAAAAGTATTGAGATTAAAAGGGAAAGGGCTTCCTTCTGTTAACTCTTATGGTAATGGTGATTTACTGGTGAACATAAATGTTTGGACACCCAAAAATTTATCTGGTGAGGAAAAAGAGATGTTGGAAAAGATGAACAAATCGGATAATTTCATACCCAAGCCTTCGGGAAGGGACAAAAGTTTCTTTTCAAAGATGAAAGATTACTTTAACAATTAATGTTAAGGGTTAAGGGTTAGGGTTTAACACATAATGCTTAAATCCTGACAAAAGATTATATTATTTTTGAAACAAATTAATTGAATGGCCCCTATTTTCGACATCAGGAATATCACCAAGGAATTTGCCAACCATAAAGCTTTGGACGATGTTAGTTTTGTTGTCCCTGAGAATAGCATATTTGGATTGCTTGGGCCTAATGGTGCCGGCAAGACAACCCTAATACGGCTGATCAACCAAATAACCGGTCCCGATTCTGGCGAACTGCTTTTTCATTCAAGGCCACTTGTCCGTAAGGACATTGAAAATATTGGTTACCTACCAGAGGAGAGGGGGCTTTACAAAAAAATGAAAGTTGGGGAACAGGCACTTTATCTTGCACGCCTTAAAGGTTTAAGCAAATTTGATGCACAAACCAAACTCAAATTTTGGTTCGACAAATTTGACATTTCCCCTTGGTGGAACAAAAAAGTAGAAGAGCTTTCCAAAGGGATGCAGCAAAAAATCCAGTTTATAGTAACCGTGCTACATGAACCGGAGCTCCTGATTTTTGATGAACCATTCTCAGGCTTCGACCCTATAAACGTAAACCTTTTAAAAGATGAAATTTTACAGTTGAGGAATAATGGAGCCACCATTATTTTTTCTACACATAATATGGCTTCCGTTGAAGAATTATGCGACCATATAGCTTTGATCGATAACTCACGAAAAATCCTAGATGGAAAAGTAAAAGACATACGTGACAATTACAAAGATAATGTGTATGAAGTGGCATACAGGAATTTAAAAGTGGATATCAAAGGCTTATTGAACGGTGACTGTTCCATAATAAATTCCGGGCAAAAAGATGACAACCAACTGGTATCAATAAGGGTTAAAGACAAATCGGGGCCAAATGAATTGATAAGCCGTTTGCTCCCTCATATGGAAATCCACTCGATAAATGAAATTTTGCCAACTATGAACGATATTTTCATTTCCAGTGTTGAAGAAAACAAAAACAGGACAGTTTGAATAAAATAGGACTCATAATAACACGCGAATACCTAACACGGGTCAAAAAGCGATCATTCATAATCATGACCATCATTGGCCCTATTTTGATGGCAGCAATTTTTATTGTCCCTGTTTATATTGCCCAAATAGAAGGGGAAATGAAAGTTATTGGAGTGATTGATGAAACAGGTTTATTTGTCAATAAGTTTACTTCTGGAGATCAAATATCTTTCATTAATGTGGACGAACCTCTTGAAGAGGCTAAAACAGATATGGATAAAAATGGTTTTTATGCTATTTTGCATATCCCCCGTTCAGATCTCAATGTCCCCGAATCAGCTATTATTTATTCATCGGGACAACCCAATATAATTGTAAAAGGGGTTATTAAAAACACAATGCGGAAAGAGGTGGAGTTGTTGAAACTAAATGCTTCAGGGCTCGATCCCAATGTTTTGAAATCAATCCGCACAAGCATTAACTTACTGACCATCAAGATAAACAAGGAAGGGTATGAAGAAAAAACATCCACTGAGTTAAGCATGGCAGTAGGTATGATCAGTGGGTTTTTGATATATATTTTTATTTTCATGTATGGGGCACAGGTTATGCGGGGCGTAATCGAAGAAAAAACCAGCCGTATAATCGAAGTAATTATCTCATCGGTAAAACCATTTCAGTTAATGATGGGTAAAATTGTTGGTGTGGCAATGGTAGGGCTTACCCAATTCATATTATGGATAATTGCAACACTCATCCTTGTTTCAACATTTATGGCAATTTTTTCCGATGATATTTCAATTCAGGAAATGTCGCAGATGAAAATGCAAAGCAATGGGATTATGCAGGAGGATGTTTTAAACCATGATGGAGAACCTGATGGCATAAACCAGTCGGCAATGGCAATTTTTGAATCTATCCAATCCATCAATTTTGGTTTGGTTTTAGGATCGTTCCTTTTCTTTTTTATTGGTGGCTATTTGTTATATGGGGCATTGTTTGCAGCTATTGGTTCAGCCGTTGACGGGGAAACAGATACCCAACAATTTATGATCCCCATAACCGTCCCGCTTATCCTTTCTATTGCCCTTGCACAATTTATTATCCAAGACCCAGATGGCCCTGTTGCTTTCTGGCTTTCTATTTTCCCGCTCACATCACCGGTTATTATGATGGTGAGGATCCCATTTGGAGTACCATATTTAGATTTAATCCTTGCCATTGCCATGTTGATCCTGGGTTTTTTGGGAACCACATGGCTTGCCGCTAAAATATATAGGACTGGGATATTGATGTATGGCAAGAAAATAAATTATCAGGAATTGTGGAAATGGATACGGTACAAATAGAATTTAAACCTATCTTCTAAAATCAAACACCACGTCACAGGATATCTATCATCTGTCGATCTACTCTGTAACAAACTCCTTTTCACCTGCCAAGTTCACCCAATTATCTTCGCTTACGGCCATAAGCATAAAATTATATTTGGTATTGGGGCTTAATTCAGGAGGGGGGCTTACATCATGGATATTCAATACCACATTGGACAAATCATAAAATTGCCAGTGCTTTTCGTAGGTATAAGTCCCTGAAATAAGGTTGCCAAGCGTATCGGAAACCACTTGGAAATAAATTACTGTTTCAGGATCAGTATCAGCCTCCCAAGAAAAAAGAGGTTCAGTTGGGGAAGTCAAATCAATATTTATCAGTTCAGGTGCATATATGGTGGGCTTTGAATCTTGCTTCATCTTTATTGGATCACAAACATGCAATTTCCCATCAGATTTATAAGTCATGGTCGACCATGGTTCTTTATCCTCAAACTGAAACGGGTAACGCATAAGATAACCATTAAAAACAGGTAATGGCGTTTCTGTTCCTTTCTTTATATATTCCGTAAAATCATTTGGATCAATATCCCCGTTTTCAGATTCAAAATATGTAAATCCATATGCGCCCTCCACAGGATAATAAAATAATGAAACATCAAAATCAAGGTTGCCGGGCATTTCACTTGCGGCACAGGCAATGAGGATATCACGCTCCAATTCACTGTTTTCCTTCACATAGTAATCAAGGGTATTGACCGGGGTGAGTACAATATCCGTTTCATTTTTTGAACAAGAAATAAATAACAATCCTAATCCAAAAACATAAAAAAGCCCCCTAAAAATAATCCTGAATTTACTTCGTTTTTTAAAATCGCGCATATATCTATATGTTAAGTTACTTTTAATTCTTATAAAAGAACAAGGAAACGAAAAAAAGGTTTACAAAAAGCACTTACCAAATACACTTCTTGTAAACCTCAATTATATTTCATAAAACCGAAAGACTAATTATTAGGATCAGAAAAATCCTCATTTGCTAGAAAGCTATCATCAGTCAGGGTTTTCAAAAATGCCAAAAGGTCGGACTTTTGCTCCTCGGTTAAATTCAACCCCCCTCCAAAATCTTCCACCATTTCAACATCAATGTTAGGTGAATTGGGGTTAACACCATTATCATAATGTTCAATTACCTCCTCAAGGGTGGCGAACCTACCATCGTGCATATATGGCCCAGACTCAGCAATATTCCTTAGTGTGGTTACTTTAAACTTTCCTTCATCCGTGACGAGTCCCGTGGTTTTTGCCAACCCAATATCTGTAAAAACCTCATCCAACCCATTGTTCCTGAAAGTATCATCAGTCATTAATGGCCCAGAATGACAGTGAATGCAATGTGCCTCATTTAAAAATACCATATAACCATTTGTTTCCGTTTCGGTATATACATCTGACGACACATTAAGGAATTCGTCATATTTTGAATCGTACGACACCATAGTCCTTTCAAATTGCGAAATAGCCTTGGATACTAAAACCGAATCTATTGTTTTTGTACCAAAAGCCTTTTTAAACAATGAAGGATATTTAGGATCGGCCTGTAATTTTGCCTCAACATTGACCCATGATTCATTTAGTTCAACAGGATTTACGACCGGGCCAAAAGCTTGGTCTTCAAGAGTTATAGCCCTACCATCCCAAAACAGCGAATCCAACCAAGCTGAATTTACGATCCCCATTGCTTGCCTGTCACCAATATCACCTGTGATACCTGTGCTGAACCGTGCCGAATCGCTAAAGTTGAACTCCTGGAAATGGCAACTTGCACATGACATTGTTTCATCACCGGATAACATTTTTTCATAAAAAAGTTCCCTGCCAAGTGCAATCCCTTCTACTGTCATTGGATTGTCTTCAGGAATTGGCATTTCCCCAATTATCCCAGAAACAGTTACCCAATCGGGGATAGCAACAGTGTAAGGTGTTGGGCTGTAAGTTACCGTATCAGCCGGGTCGATTGGCGAATCAATTGTTTCCGTATCCTCCTTTGTACAAGAAAACATCACCATCAAAATTAACCCGAACAAAAAAATGATATTTGTTGTTTTCATATATTATTTCTTTATAAAATGAGTATTTAAATTATTCGATTTAAATATGTACATCCCTTTTGGCAAATCACTTACATCAAAAACAGATGAATTTACATCCATTACTTTTTTACCATTAATATTAAATATCACACCCTTACCGTTAAAACCTTCAATTGTCAAAATATCAGTTACCGGGTTAGGGAAAACCTTATGCCTGTCAATTTTATTTTCTGGTATTTCGGTAGTGCTACCGCTTTCAACAACGGTAATCATCCCCCAATTGTCAGAGTTTCCGGGAAAGGTCCCACAATGGAAATAATAAGTCCCAGCGGTATTTATAGTAAATGTTTCGGCTGGATTGGAAGGAGTAACCGTAACTGTTTCAAAAGGGACTGGTGTTGAAGCCTCCCCTGATTGCCACCCTTCGGTCATTGGATGAGGCCCACCACCGCCATGGAAAAAGTCAATAGAATCGCCCACAAAAACCGTTAATGTATCATAAGGGGAAAGCCCGCTATGGGAAATTGTCATGCTTGGGTTTTGTCCATAAGACAACACAACCCATAGAATCAATGCTATTGTAAATAATGGTTTTTTCATAAAAATTTTATTTAATGATGATTACTAAATCACTAAACCCCCAAACTAGGTCATTTAGAGGAAGTTAATATATATACATGTATAGTTTGCCCTACTTGGTAAAAGCAGGAACAAAACCTAAATCAGAAAAGTCTGTAAAAATGGGGATGTAACCTTATGTAGCAATGGTGGTGGGTTGTTCCGGTAATGGCAATTCTTTGGTTGGAACGAATACACTTGCCGCTGACTCCCAACCATAAACTTGCAAACTGTATACAAATCCCTATATGGCAATTCATATGTCCCATCAAAATAAGTTTCAAAATCAATCTTAAATTGAAATGTCTCTTTTTTCCGATTGTCCTTTTTTTTGTTCTTTTTGCAAACATTGTTTTTTTCAGCCGCACAGCAACTTTCGAGGCCTATATCGCATGGAGGCATATAAGGGCCGAAAACATGTTTTTTCCCAGAGGAACAGCTCAGTTTTGAAAAGCTGAATCCAAAAGATGAAAATAACACAAAAAATGAAAAAAGTATTATAAAATAATTTCTGAGGGACACTTTCATAATGTTTGGCAAAATTAATAAATCCAACCCTGAAGACAAGAATCAGCATATGATATATATCAGGCTAAATGGAATTGGAAATAGAATTGTAGTTTTACCACCAAATAAAAAAACAATCAACAATGATTTCACGTACAGAACTATACAATTTCCTTGAGGAAAAACACGATCAATACAACCGCCATGAATTTATTGAAAGTGACCCAATATCTATCCCCCACCAATTCACAAAAAAGGAGGATATCGAAATTTCAGGGTTCCTTACGGCCACCATTGCCTGGGGAAACCGTAAAATGATTTTAAGGAACGCAAACCGGTTAATGGAACTTATGGACAATGCCCCTTACGATTTCATCAAAAACTTTACCGACAAGGACTTAAAAGCTTTTGAGGGTTTTGTCCACCGCACATTTAAAGGGACGGACTGTGTTTATTTCCTAAAATCATTGAGGAATATTTACAAAAACCATGGAGGGCTTGAAGGGGCTTTTTCTATTCAACCGAAATCAATTAACATTAAAGAAACCATTATTTCGTTTCATAATCTCTTTTTTGAACTTGAGCATCAGCACCGTACCAGAAAGCATGTGGCAAACCCTGAAAGAAATTCAGCGGCAAAGAGGATAAACATGTTCCTAAGATGGATGGTGAGAAACGATAAACGGGGCGTGGATTTTGGGATTTGGGATAAATTACCTACGAATAAATTACTTTGCCCACTGGATGTGCACAGTGGCAACACAGCACGTAAACTGGGTTTGCTTACCCGCAATGCCAATGATTGGAAAGCCACAGAGGAACTTACCGAAAGCCTTCGCGAATTTGACAATTCCGATCCCGTAAAATATGACTTTGCATTGTTTGGCCTTGGGGTTTTTGAAAAATTCTAATGGCAACCTCTAAAAATGCAAATTTTGTCGTTGCTGCAAATTTTAAAAGCCTCATTTACAACAGCAAACTCCGGTTTTAAAATTTCTTGCGCCTAAAACTTTACTATTTTTATAGATTACCTAACCTGGACAAGCCAGAAAATCCAAAATAGAAAAATTCAAAATCCAATTTGCAATATCTTGCCAAAAAATACACAGCCTGCCCCGCTTTTTCTGCGGGGAATGTCAGAAATAAGATACTAATTAGTGCTTGTCAGAAAATATTACGTTACATTGCTGACACTAATTGATAACAAATTCTGTCCGGCGGTTCAAAGCCCTCCCCTTTTCTGTTTCATTTGAAGCAACAGGCCTTGATTCTCCATAGCCCTTATAACCTAACCTCGCTGGGTCAATACCGAGTTCAAGGAGATAAGAAAATACAGCTTTTGCCCTGTTTTCCGAAAGCAATTGATTATCATCCACACTTCCCACATTATCGGTATGGCCTTGAATAGAAATATTAAGTTCGGTATTGTCCCAAAGGAATTCATAAAACTCTTCGATTACAACTTCTGATTCCTTTTTCAAATCAGAAGAATTATAATCAAAATAAATATCATTTAACCTATAAGATTTCCCTGCTTTTATAGGCTCCAGGTTTAAGTCTAAAATAACCGGTACGGTAAACCGCTTATCAATCTTCGATATATATTTTGTTTCCTGAACAAAACCTTTTTTCTTCACCGTCATTATATAATCTTCCCTAAACAAAAGGGCAGTAACATATTCCCCTGTAACACTATCTACCGCAATCTTTGTCACCTCTTTGGTCTCAACATTTTTCAGCTCCACGTGAGTATTTACAAAACCTGTACTGTCATCCCTTTCCTCCTCTAAAACTTTCCCTTTCACGAACAAGACCTCTTCAGGACGGGCATCTTCATATAAATCAAAAGAATACAAATCCCATCCACCAAAACCTTCATATTTATTAGAGGCATAATAACCACGTTTTCCGTTAGTGCTCACAAAAAAACCAAGATCATCGTCATAAGAGTTAATTGGATAACCAATATTATTTGGTTCCAGCCAATTTCCATCATCTTTGAGTTTTGTAAAAAAAATATCATATCCCCCAAGTCCCAAATGCCCATCAGAAGAAAAATAAAGAGTCTGGCTATCGGTATGGATAAAAGGCGATTTTTCATTCCCCGGCGTATTGATTTGCGGCCCCATATTCTTAGGCTCGCCCCATTCCCCTGTACTATCACGACAAGTACGATAAATATCATAACCTCCATGACCACCTTCACGATCGCTAACAAAATAAAGCGTTTTCCCGTCAGAAGTGATGGTGGGTTGCGATTCCCAAGTATCATCACGGTTCACCTTTTTGCTGACATTTTTTATTTCGCCCCATTTTCCATTCTTAAACTCAGAGGTACATATATCACAATTATAATAGCGGCTCCCTTTAATGAATTTACACAAAGTATAAAAAAGCGTTTTATTGTCGATAGTAACAGTTGCCCCGCCTTCATTGTCGTTTCTGTTAAATGGGAATGGCATTTCCCCACCTCTGCCAAACTCACCATCTTCCCTTTTGCTATACATAAATTTCTCCCTGAATTTTGATTGTGGAACCAAATCGTCCCTGGTAGGCGGGAGCTTGGATTTACGCGTAAACAAAGCCATTTCGTTGTCAGGGGAAATTATGGGTAGGTACTCATCAAATTCAGTAGAAACCCCCGGGACAGGTTGGGGATCGAAAGGGACCGGGTTTTTTAACATTTTACTGTAAAACCGTGAAAATTCCTGGATCCTGACAGCATCTTCATAATCGCCATCGGTTTTTATTTTATCAACATCTTCAAGGAATAAGTCGATATATTTATCTGCATTCATGTAATCTTCGGCCCCATAATAAATCCTGGCAAGGTGAAAATAAGCATAAACATCATAATCAGGGCAAATTTCGATAACATTCAGGAAGTTTTCTTTAGCAGCTTTCAGGTTCATCCGGTTTTCCTTTATGTAGATAAGTCCGAGTACATAGTGGGCATCTGCATATCCAGGCTCAATATCGGTAACCGTATTGAGCTGGCGCAAAGCCTCAGTATAATTACGCTGCCGATATGCCTTTATCCCTTTTTCATAAATTTTATCGGCCCGGTTATTTTTTACTTTTGGACAGTCGGTAGTGGTTTGGGGGAAAATAAAGATGGGCAGAAAAAC
>Ga0164315_10003983_pt1 | contig 11474 bp, 12 predicted proteins | sample GuaBasSedimGuay6_FD_113737 | JGI IMG/M metagenome (GOLD analysis project Ga0164315, IMG submission 113737) | Subseafloor sediment microbial communities from Guaymas Basin, Gulf of California, Mexico - Guay6, Core 4569-2, 0-3 cm | ecosystem: Environmental > Aquatic > Marine > Hydrothermal vents...
AATTGGAGGACCCACATATCCAATTTATACAGTAACAGCTTATATGAGCAAGCGACTCAATACCATTTTCAATTTTCAATTTGGAATCAACTATAACTACTATACAAGTTATTACGATTTTATTGAGAGCCAGGAATATTATACAGATAACAAACACTTAAAATCTTCATCAATCATTGCATTTGCCGGCATAGAATTTCTGGTGGGCAAGTTTGGATTTTCCGGACAACTGGGAACCTACCTGTACAATGAATTTTATAAAGAATTACAGGACTTGCGCAGTGATGAAAAAGGCTGGAAATACCAGACATCGAAATATATTACAGCCAGGCTTGGAGCACAATATTATATTTTTAATCCAATAAAATCAACAAAACTAAATCCATGGATAGGGGCTTTTTTAAAGTCGGTTGGTGGTGCTGCTGATTTTGCTGAAATTAGTATTGGATGTGCTTTTTAACCTGATTAATTCATAAAAAATGAATTAATCACCGGAAGCCGACTGAATTCACATAATTCAGTCGAGGGTTAATCCTCGACAAAGTTTTACTTTGTCGGCTTTTGAACCGCTTGGGCGGTACAAAAGTGAAAAATTTGTGAATTTTTCAGGTTAAAAATTCAATTTTATTAATTTCCCTTCATTGCAGCTAATCATTATTTCACCATTTCCAAAATGGTAAATTGAGTTACATTTCAAATCTTCATTAATATTTACACTCTTCCAGTTATTTCCTCCATCATATGTCACCAAAATAACACCATTATTTCCAACAGCAATGCCCTTATCAGCACTTAACATCTTAATATCATTCAAATGCACTCGTTTTTTCCACAAGTTATTTGCGTTTATCAAGGCTTCCCATTGATTACCTGAATTATTGGTTTTATAAATCCCACCATCATACCCGCAAGCAAACCCTGATTTTTCATCCAGAAAATAAATGGATGTAAAAAAATCATCATCAAAATCCATCACTTCGAATGATTCTGTCCCATCTCTGGTAACTGTAAAATGTCCATACCCACTTAATATTCCATAATTGAGATTGAAAAAATGACTGGATGTAATTTCATAATCGAAAAAATCATAATTCCACCAGAGTCCTCCGTTTTTTGATTTAGCAATTAGACCTCTGTCAAAATATTTTCCACCAACCAGGTAAACAATTGTATCGTTGACAAATTCAATTTTCTTAAAAGGAACTATATACAATTCATCAGGATAATATGGGAAATTATATTCTTCCCAACTAACACCCTGGTCAAATGTTTTTAGCAGAATTAATTTTTCGCCACCAGCAAATCCTGTAGTCTCATTTTGAAAATTAATTGCGTATAATGACCGATCGGTATAAAAGCTCAAATCCCATGATTGACCACCATCTGAAGTTTTATAAATGTAACCTGACTGCCCTCGCTGACCACCAACAACAAAACCTGTATTTTCATTTATAAAAGCTACCTGATGGAAATTTAGGTCTGGATTTGATGAGATACTTTCAATTGAATAATCTAATTCAATTTCTTCCTTATTGCAACTCATTAATACAATACCGAGGAATATTATTTGGAATATCTTAATGTTCAATCTCATCTTATAGTTCACCCATTTCAATCTCCAAAAATAAGCTATTAGCTGTTTAACATACCATTTATTAATTGCTAAAAATTAAATTGAGTATGTTTCAGATAACCTGGCGCAAACTTAAAAACATATAAAAAATTTCCTATTTGTTATCAAACGGTAGTCATAACAAATAAAAAGCGCCCCGAAAAATCAGGGCACTTTTTGAAGAAGACTTTTTATTTGGATTGAAAAAAATTCTTACTGAAGTACCAATGTTTGCTTAATCACATTTTCTGTAGCTATTAGCAATACAAAAAATACAATCACCAGAAGAAGCAGTACAATGTTGGGATCTATTTTTGTGAGAGGAAATTTTTGAATGCCTAAAAATAGATTTTTTACATTTTTCATTGTGTGCGCTATTAATATTTATAAATTCTGGTTTTATATCTAAGATGTCATAAATACTTTCACGGTTGCGTCCAATTATGAAAAAATAATTTATTCTGATTATTAGTTGCAAATCACAACGCAACCCTTCAATTTATTTTACCATCTATACATTAGCCTCGGCATAGAGAACACAATTTTTTTGTACATTAGTGGTTTTACTGTAATTGATCATTTTAAGTAAAACCAGGTGCAGGGTGAAGAACTCGAAATATTGGTAAAGGATTGTGTAGCAGGTAAAAGAAAGGCACAACAACAGCTTTTCAACCTCTATTCCGACAACATGTATGGTGTCTGTTTGTATTATTCGAAAGATTATACAGAAGCAGAAGATACCTTGCATGAAGGTTTTATGAAGGTATTTCAGAAGATTGAACAATTTAAATTTAAAGGTTCTTTGGCAGGCTGGATCAGGAGGGTGATGATAAATACAGCGCTGGAAAAATTCAGGAAGCAAAATCAATTGTATGCATTGGGCGATGATTTTGAATCGGGAGAAGACATTCAGCAAGAAAATGTAATAAGTGATCTTTCAGCAAAGGATCTAATTGAATTAATCAGGGAGTTAACCCCAAAGTACAGAATGGTATTTAACCTATATGCTATTGAGGGTTATTCGCATAAAGAGATTGGAGAAATGCTGGGAATTTCAGAAGGAACTTCTAAATCTAATTTATCCAGAGCAAGATATATATTACAGAAAAAAGTTAAAAAACATTTTTATATCAAGTCCTCCATTAAGGATGCAAAATGATAAAAGATAAGCGAAATATTGACATTTTATTTGAAGAACGCCTTGAAGGATTTAAGGAAAAACCACCAACTTATTCATGGGATAAACTGGATAAAAGTCTGGATGGGGCTAAATTCAAAAAATCAATGATTTTCCTGAGGTGGATGGCTGCCTCTATTCTTATTATTTTGGCTTTTGGATCAGGATATTATTATGCAGTATATAATTTAAATTCTTCTAATATTGCTGATAAATCAAACAATTCAAAATTGGATCAACAAAACAATAAACCTACTGATCAACAACTTTTTGATAATTCAAAATCAAATATAGCAGAAACAACAATACTAGAAAAACAACAAACGAAAACTGAGCAATTTGAGAATGCTACTTTACCAGGTCTGAATGATGAATTCTTTGCATCACATGATAATTCAGATATTGATAAAAATCAAATGTATACCTCTGATAAAATAATTCCAATTGTAATTGATCAAGGAAAATTTATGGAAATCATGACTTCCATGGAAAAAATCAGTTTTACAAATATTCCTATTGATCAGCAACTGATACTATTGTTAGACTATGACAACGAAGTTCCTGCCATAGAAACAGAAATGGCAATCGCAAACCCGGCTCCTATGTCAATTTATTATTACCCTGAAGACTATGACTTAAATACACCAAAAAAAGAACTGGATGCTAAATGGGCTGTGGGAGCACAGTTTGCACCAGTTGTTTCATATCGCGACATCAGCATTAATTATGAGAACCAACAAGGTAATTACATTAATGACAATGAATCACAGCTCAATAATTCAGAAGATGCTTTGCATTCATATGCTGGAGGTATTGATGTAAACTATCATGTTTCTAAACGATGGAGCATTCAATCGGGCTTATACTTTTCAAGAATTGGGCAGGTAAACAATGATGCGCTTAATTTTAAACAAGAAGATGGTCAATATCAACTCTTCTCAATAAATACATCAACTGGCAGTGTTAATATTGCATTTGAAAAAGTACCAAATGATGTAAGGAAGGTAAACCCACCAAAAGATACGCTTGAATCAATTGACATTGGAAATGTAAAGATCATCCAGAATTTTGATCTTTTTGAAATTCCGGTAATGATAAAATACAACGTGTTAAACAAACGATTTGGAATTAACCTTTCCGGTGGTTTAAGTCCGGCCTATTTGGTAAGTAATAATACATATCTTGAAGTTGAAAATACAAAACATGATATTGGGAGTTCTGACAATTTAAACCCTATGATATTTAATACAACTTTTGCTCTTGGACTAAACTATGGTATCACAAAAAAGCTCACCATTAATTTTGAGCCAACCTTTAAATATTCATTGAGCCCCATAAATAGTAACAGCGAATTTTATTACCACCCGTACTCTTTTTCCTGGTATACAGGAATCAGGTATAGTTTTTAAGAACATCCTTTCCTATTAAAGTAAGCCTAGATTTTCACTTCTATATCTTACTTCAAAGAATGACTTCCTATTGTGTGCATTTAACTATTGTAACTATCTTCTTAAAATAAACTATGCACCCACTTGCTATATACAATGTATAAATTCTTCAAATTATTACTTACGTAAAAGGCAGGCACATAAAAAAATCCTGCTCAATATATTGAACAGGATTTATATATACTTTATGATGTGTTAATTTATCGTCGTCTTCTCATTGGTAACCGGCCAGGATAACGTCCCCGGGTTGAGGATCCTCTACCACTATATACTGAAGCTTTTTTAAAACTGTAGATGTAATAGGTCAATCCAATACTAACATAAGAATAATAATCATTATTATTATTTTTTGCCAAATCATCAATTTTATCATTTCCTGCTTGACGCATCGAAAAATCTGCAGTAATTCTAATTTTATCAGATGCTTTATAGAACATGCCCATTCCAAAGAAATAAACAAATTCAGGAGTTCCAGTATCTTCTATATTAATTTGCAGCTCTTCCTGAGATCTATCCCATTGGGTAGTTTTAAACTTAAACTGCCCTAATCCACCAAGTACTTCAAGACCAACTTTCGACATATTATAAGGTGAAAAAATGTTAATCAAATTAAACCTGGCATGAAGGTTATATTCAGAAAAGGTAGCTTCAAAAGACATGTTATTTGAACTATTTGCTCCCTTCAAGCTTCCAAACAATAATTGGCCAGATATACCAATTTTATCTGAAAAGAAGTATTTGGTAGCAATAAGACCATAAGCAGGACCACTTTCTTCTGTTATCTTTTTAGAAATCTCAGTATCAAAGGAACTTAAATCACCAAAGAAAGATGATAAACCTACATTTGCATTAACAGCCCAACTATCCATAAACCCTGAACTACGTTTTCCTCCCCATGATTGGGCATTTACTGATTGAGGTACCAGAACACAAACGACAAACAACAATATTAGTGTCGTTCTTATTTTCCTTTTTAAGATTCTGAAATTTGTAGTCATTTTCATAATATTCTCTTTATTAAACTTCTAATTCAATCTAAAGGTTACATAATTTGATATCTATTCTGATTAACTATGTACTTATCTTCTTCTTATTAGCTTCGATTTCATTCCCATCTTTCTGAAATATCTGGGGTCTCTAGGCTTATTATTAATCTTATAGGTAATACCTATACTTAAATAAGCATAGTAATCATAATCCTTATTACTCTTTGTTCCGTCAAGTTTATCATTGTATATCATTCTTGATGTAATTTCAAGGTTGACATCAAATGTGTGGTTAATCTTATAATACGCTCCTGCACCAAATATGTACATAAACTCAGGTGCATCAGCTATTACCACCCGATCATCTAAATTCTGATCGGTATATGATAAGGTAGATTTATACTTAAATTGCCCCATTCCTCCTTTTAAGTAGGGGAAAAAATGTGCATCATTTTTAGGAATAAGGATATTTAGCAAATTGAAAGTTAAACTAAATGAATACTCCATGATGTTAGCCTCAAATCTCGACTTACTATTTGTCCCAACTAAGGAACCAAAGAGCATCTGACCACTTAAACCAATAACAGGAGACATCTGGCGAGAAAGAATAAATCCATATGCCCATGAACTTTCCTTTCTTAGCTTTTCTGAAAATTCACTATCATATAAACTCACATCCCCATAAAATGTAGTTTTACCACCATTTACATTTATCGACCAGCCTTTCATCCAACCCTGTAGTTTGGGTGATGCCTTTTTATACTGACCAAAGGCGTTTCCCTGGATCAATAATATCAGTGATAGCAATATTACATTCCAAAGAATTAAGAAAAAAATATTTTGTCTTTTTGCCTGCTTTTCCATTAAGATTTACCTTATCCTATATTTAATAGGGAAAAGCAGGATTTCAATGTTTATACCAAAAATTATAACTCTTTGATTTATTGCGTGTTGAGATTGACGAAATTAGGAGAGATAAAAATGCTTGATGCGCAAAAGAGGCACACAAAACATAATTTACTGATAAACAGGCATATGCGGTTTATTTAATATTTATGGAATCAGATATTCAATATCCGCAATCGTAATTAGGGTAAAGAATTGGGAAATAAATATCCCTAATTTATGAAATAACTTAAAGGTAAAAGAAAATTAACATCCTCCTTCAGCAACTACTTTTTTCTTTCTTTTAACTGGTGCTATTTGTTTAGGTTCTTCCATTTGTTCATTTATTTGACCCAAATTTAGGGAGGCATTTTCAATAAACTCGGCATAGTTTATTTATGGCTCTTCTACTAGGTATAAAGGGATTTCAGGCATATTGTAATAGCCAATTTCTTCATTGGTCAAATAATTATAGCCACCCAACAATATTTTTACATTATCTAATCCAAGGTGACACAACAACATCCATGGTCCATTGGCATCCAATTGATCCTGGCCGAATAAAATTACAATTACTGAATCCTTTTTCATTTCCTGAAAGAAAGAAATACTCTCTTCCTCCAGAATCTCCGAAACCGGAATATTAAAACCCTGAATAGGACAACAAAGAATAAAAATTAACAACCACCCGCAGCAACACTTTTTTTCTTTCTGCGCTTAGGAATCACTTTTTGAGGTTGTTTTTCAATTGTGGAAAATACATTATTATCGCCTGAAATTTCTTGAAATACAAGAGCATAATTATATTTGGCCTTCTCGGCATAATAAGCCGAATCATCAGCAACATTAGCAGAATTATTTAGCAAAATATAATACTCGTATCCCCCGGCAAGGACTTTAATATTATTAATTCCTAATTGAACCAGCAATAACCAGGGTCCATTTGCCTGCGATTGGTCATTACCATAAAAAATCATTGTTTTTCCGCTTTTGCTAATTTTCTTAATTGTTGCAAAATTTTCATCTTCTAACAGACTGTTAAGTGGGATATTTATTGCTTCATCAATATGGCCAATCAGGAAATCATACGGGCTTCTCAAATCAATAAGTTGGAAATGCTGATCTTTCCTGGCTACAATTTTTGCCGTTTCATAAGGGCTGATCTCTTCCTGCTCAGCTAATATTGTTTCCAGGGTTGCCATTGCATCAAGTGTAAAAACATATTGTGGGCGCGAAAGGGTTATAAGCCCTACAACAATAATAATGGTAAAAACCACCACTGAAATTGTTAACCTTTTGGGATCTCTTTGATGAACCATAATATTTAATTTTTATTTTTATTCATTCTTTGTCATTTGGATTTTCCATTTTTGGAATTTCTCTCACTTAACATCCACCTGCCGCCACTGATTTCTTATTTCTCCGTTTAACCACTAAAGGTTTAGCCTTTGAATCATCCGCCTGAACGATTGTATTACCCCCTCCAAAATAGGTACATGCTCCCCTTCTGAATTCATACAGGTCAATTTCACAATTTGAAGCTGTTGAAGGAGGAGGTACAGGTTTCATAATTGTTTCAACCCAACAGTTTAATCCACCTTTCATGATATAAATATTTGTAAAACCATATCGTGCAGCAACAATCCAGGCTTGTTCAGCATAAATATCACTATTTGAGAAAAAGATGATATCCTGCGTTGCGGGATCAAGCATATCGGTATATTCTGTATTTAATAATTCAGCCATTGGAATATTAAGTGCACCTGGCAAAGAAAATTCCTGGTTTTCTTTTTCTGATCTAACATCAACCAAAACAATTGAAGGATCCTGATCAATTATTTTTTGAGCCACCTGGTCAGTTGTAACATATCTTGCCGGATCATTAATTTCTGCCAATAACTCCACCGGTTTTATTTGTTTATAATAATTTTTTTCGGGAAGAAGTGCCAGTACCATTCCCAATATTATCATTATACCTGCAAGTAAGTAATATCGTTTGTTCATTTTATCATCATTTTGATTCTACTGTTATTTTAGTGTAAATGATCAAATGCGTAAATGTTATTCACTATATTTTAGCATTCACTCATTCTTTCATTCTAATATACCACATCTTTAACTTTTTTCCTGATAAGATAAGTAACATAAAAAGCTGCAATAGCCATAACAACAAAAATTAGCGTAAACATTCCTGCGGAAATTCCGAAGAACTCGTTTATTTTAACAGCTCCCAAATCATTGGCATAATAAATATTTTCAAAGAATGGAAAAGCCTCAGAAAAAATAAATATCCCGATGAAAATTCCGGCAGTGAATACCATGGCATCGATTTTACCTATAACAGCCCCGCATAAACTTGTGCCCGGGCAAAATCCACCAACAACAAATCCCAGACCCATAATCACTCCCCCAATAACAGCAGAACTGACAAATGTGGGAAGAATATAGATCATTGAAAGGTCAATCCATCCAAAATAGTCGAAAAACATCAATCCGACCATAGCCACCATTACGGCAGTCATAAAAGTACGTAAGACTACAAAGTCGTAGCCATAAAAAACACCGGCCAGTTTTCTGGAAGATGAAAAACCTGTTGCTTCAAGAATATAGCCAAAAGCAAAACCGATTAAAAGGGCCAGAACATTGTTCCAGGCCGGGTCTATTATTCCTTGTGATACGAGTGGTCCCATTTTATATTTTGTTAATTGTTGTGAGTTAAATGTTAAAAGTTAATTACAATTTCTAAACTCTAAATCCAAAATAATTTCAAATATTAAACTCTTAAAATTCAAACCGTTTAACATTTGTATTTCTTATTTAGGATTTTGTATTTCTTTTCGTCAATCGTCAATCTTTATAATGTGTTAAATCCATAATTTTCTAAAAAACCAGGCAAACATATAACCTGAACCAAAGATTGCTGCCATGGCAATAAAACCGCCAAGAGCCATAGAGCCTGAACCACTGAGCGCAGCACCACTGGTGCAACCCCGCCCAAATTGAGATCCAAGCCCAAAAAGGATCCCGCCTGCCAATGCTGCAATTAATCGGGTTCTTGATCTTATCCTAGGCGAATGTTCAACTTTTAGCTTCAACCTTCCTCCAATGGCCCCTGATAAAAAGGCCCCTGCTAATATTCCTAAAGTTTCAAAACTCAACCAATTATTCATCGGGTGTTTATCGTCAGTTAAAAACCTGCTATAGTAATTCGAACCTTCAGCATGTTTTGGGGCAATTTTATCAACTGTGGTTACAATGGTGCTTTTTACAGCACCGGTTGCTCCCAGGCCCCTTCCTGAAATATAAAAGGTGGCCAGCAATAGCAAACCCAATAATACACCTCCAAAATACGGATTGATGTATTGTTTGTCTATATCCATTAATTTTTTTGAATCCATAATTATTAAATTCTAAGATTTTTTAACTTTAAATTTAGAAATCTATACTTTAAATTTTAATAAAGATATCTTGTTAACTGTCCGGCTTCTACCATTATAAACCTGAAAAGAAGTCCTCCGAACAGGATTAGAATAGCAGGAATAACCACCGGGATTTTATAACCTCTCAACTCCAGTATCTCCAAAACAGCAGGAAATATAAGACCGAGAAAAATAACAAATACCCAAAACGACACAGTAAATTCACCGCCGAGGAAAAGTTCTGCCGCCTGTATCTGAACCTCCGAGCTGGCCAAAAATCCCATAAACATGTGAACAATAAAAAACAATTCAATGCCAATGAGTAAAAGGTCAACTTTACTTAGTAGCTTTCTTTCTGAATGATCCCGGCTCATTAATAAAATGGCAGCCACACCCGTTGACATTCCCGAAACCAGGAACAGTGGCCCAAGAATGGATGTATTCCATAATGGCCTTGCATTAAATGCAGATAGCAGGATACCTGTATAAATACCCAGTACCACTGCATAAACAATCATAACCCAGGCAAAACCCAGCCTGTATTTAATAACCCATGCTTCAGCTTTATTCAGAAACTCAAATTTCCAATCCCACTTAGGAATTATTTCTTTTATGTAAGAGGCCGACCAAATCATCGAAAGTGGTGTGATCACCATCAATGTCCATGCTCCCCACGACATTGGCGACTCAAGACGTACAGTGGTATATAACCGCCAAAAATACATTTTATGCTTCAGGTCGAGAAACAGGGCAAACAAACCAATTACCAGCGCAATTGATGCCAAAAAAGGTCCCCATTTTACTGTTGCCTGCATTTGTTTTTCTTTTCCCAAAATCGTATAAAGTGAGGCAAAGAAAAGCAGTCCGGCGGCAAGGCCACCAAGAAAAAGATAAAGCGGGATTTCCCAGTGCCAAATGCTTAGGTAGGGATCAATACCCGGGTTCATCCTGCCGCTTATAATAAGTTCTTCTTTCATGATTTGTATTTTATTTCAAATTTGCATTTCATTACGTTAGATAAAATATCTGTGGTTTTGTACCGGCTTCAGGAGCAAGTGTTTTATATTTTCTGTGCCTGAGCGCTTTTGAAACATCGCTGTTCGGATCATCAAGATCACCGAAATACATACATTTCGTAGGGCAAACCGAAACACAAGCAGGCTGGTCTCCTTTTTTAACCCTGTGAAGACAGAAAGTACATTTATCCACATATCCTTCCGGGTGTGAATAACGGGCATCGTAAGGGCACGACTGAATACACGCCCCACATCCAATACATTCGTTATGGGAAACGGTAACAATTCCACCATCTTCAAAATGGCTTGCACCTGTCGGGCAACAACGCACACAAGGTGCATTATCACAATGGTTGCATCTCTCTGACCGGATTTCCAGCTCAAGGCTTGGATAAGCTCCGTCAACGGTTTCCGTTATCCAGTCTCTGCAAAATCCAACAGGAACATTGTTTTCAGTTTGACAAGCTACCACACAATCGCTGCAGCCAACACATTTTCTCGTATCAATCGCCATTGCATATCTCATGACTTATCCTCCTTTCCAACTTTAACTGAGTCTTCTTTATTTAAATATGGATTTCCTTTTGCCATTTCTTCTTCTGAAGGTTTTTCAGTCAGGAATGTTACAAAATTTCCTCTCATACCAGTCCCTCCCATCACCGGGTCGATCATTACATTTGTGATTAGCTTCTGATCACTAACACCCTTTCCGTATGTTCGTGTTAATTTTTTATTTGTATGTCCAAATCCATGAACAATATAAATGCTATCCCAACGAATTCGCTCTGTAACCCTTACTTTAACAGGAAAATTAGTAACAATTCCATCCTGGTTTTTCAGCCAGATTTCCTGTCCGGTTGTTAACCCCCATTGTGCAGCAACTTTCGGATTTATCCAAACTTTGTTTTCATCCATCAAATCATTTAATAAC
>Ga0164315_10003984_pt1 | contig 11468 bp, 3 predicted proteins | sample GuaBasSedimGuay6_FD_113737 | JGI IMG/M metagenome (GOLD analysis project Ga0164315, IMG submission 113737) | Subseafloor sediment microbial communities from Guaymas Basin, Gulf of California, Mexico - Guay6, Core 4569-2, 0-3 cm | ecosystem: Environmental > Aquatic > Marine > Hydrothermal vents >...
AATCAACGGTAGCGGCGGGGCCAAGGTTCAGATCTTTGACAAGGCCGGTTCGGTCGTCGGTTCCTCTTTTTTCATGGACTCTCTCGGAAGTGGTTCCTGTGCGTCGGGTTACGGTGATCCGATTATCCTGTACGATCGCCTGGCCCAGCGCTGGGTGATGCAGGAGTTCAGTTCGGGCGGCAACTACATGTGCTTCTATATTTCCGGCACACCTGATCCGACTGAGGGAACATGGCACGGCTACGCATTCCAGGCGCCGAACTTCCCGGACTATCCCCACATCGGTGTTTGGCCGGACGCCTACTACACGACGACAAACGAGCATCCCGGTGCTGTCTATGCATTTGACCGGGAGAACATGATCACTGGCGGCACGGCTCGTGCCCTGCAGCGGTTTGCCTTGACCGATTTGGATGGCTACGGCTTCCAGGCGGGGACGCCGGCGGACCTCGACGGTGCGGATGCGCCGCCTGCCGGAGCGCCCGGCATCATCATGCGACATGTCGATGACGAGGCCCACTCCTCATATCCGGATGATGCGGTCAACGACCTCCTGGAGATCTACGCCTTCGACGTGGACTGGGACAACGCGGGGAACTCGACGTTCACTCAGTTGCCCGATATCGTCATCACGGATTACAACTCCTGGATGATCGATTATTCGACCTTCTATTCGGTTCCACAGCCGGGGAGTTCGACCCGATTGGATCCGATCCGTGAGGTCATACTCAATCGCCTGATTTACCGAAATTTTGGTGACCACGAGACCCTGGCCGGAGTCTTTCCAACCAATATCGACGAAGCGACCTCCGGTTCGACGGTCAACGCCGGGCAGCGTTGGTTCGAACTGCGCAAGATCGGTTCCGGAGACTGGATGTTGCACCAGGAGGGGACTTACCAGCCCGGCGATAGCTCGGAAAATCGTTTTGTCGGGTCACTTGCGATGGATCAGAGCGGCAACATGGCATTGGCCTACAGCTTTACGGACCTTGACCCCGCGGTCAATCCCAGCCTGAACTTTACCGGACGCCTCAGCGACGATTCGTTGAATGCCATGAGCCAGCCCGAGGTCAATCTTGTGACCGGAAGCGGCACAGGGGGCGGCCGCTGGGGAGACTACGCATCGATGAATGTCGATCCGGCAGATGATTGCACCTTCTGGTTTACCGGCGAATATATGTCGGGCAGTTGGGCAACCCGGGTGGGTTCGTTCAAGTTCGAGGCTTGTGGATGCGAACTCATTCTGGATTCGCCGACAATCAGTGCGGTGGTCCAGGGTCCCAACGTTATTCGGGTGCAGTGGAATGATTCTGCCGTACCTGAAATGACCGAGTATCGGGTTTACCGTGCGACAGCCTCCGGCGGTCCCTATGATCTAATGGCGACCGTAGCGGATTCCAGTCCTGGTTCCGGCGGTGGCGCGGGCTACACATGGGATGACACGACGGTCAGCGGTGGCATCACCTACTCCTACATCGTTCGTTCCTCCGATGGTGGCGCCTGCCTTTCCGATCCCTCCAACGAGGTCAGCGTCGAGGCCACCGGCGTCTGCCTTTTGCCTCCTGAATTCGCCGGTGTGGTCGGTGTTTCCAACCCGGGTGAGGAGGCCTGTGCCCTGGATGTGATGTGGAATTCCGGCACCAGCCTCTGTAGCGGTGACCTGGGTTATTCCGTCTATCGGTCGACAACCTCAGGCTTCACGCCGGATTCCGGGACCCTGGTCGCTGACGGAGTTGTGAGTCTGACCTACCATGATGGTGGCAATCTGGTCTACGGCGAACGGTACTACTACGTTGTCAGAGCGACTGATATCGGCAACGGTGTCAGTGAGGACAATCTCGTTGAAGCCTCAGCAAAACCGACCGGCGTGATCTCCGTCAGTGACTGGAGCGATGACGTCGAGGCCTATGGTTCCATCGCCGATGCGGTTGCCGACGGATGGGTCCACGGTGCCGACGCCGGCTCGGATGATTGGTCTGTCGCTACGGGTGACGACAACACGACAGGCACAGGCAACGCCTTCCAGTCCTTCGATGTCGGGGATGTTACCGATAAGTGGCTGCATACCGACAGCATCGGTGTGATCACCACGACCGAACTGAGTTTCTGGCACAAATACCAGTTCGAGAGCGGCTTCGACGGTGCGGTGCTGGAGATCTCGGTTGATGCAGGTGTTAATTGGCAGGATCTGGGGGCGCACATCACCTCGGGCGGCTACAACGACACGATCTCCACCAGTTTTTCGAATCCAATCGGTGGACAGAATGCCTGGAGCGGCGACCAGCCGGCTTTCGGCCAGGTTGTCGTTGATCTCAGCGCCTTCGACGGACAGACTGTCAGGATCCGATGGCGCATGGGCTGTGACTCGTCCTTCGGCGACGGCCCGTGGCTGATCGACGATGTACTGGTGACCGATGCTGGGGTTGCGGGGCCGTGCTCAACCGGTGAACCGGTGCTCTTTGCGGACGGTTTTGAGGGTGGTGATGCCGGCGCCTGGTCGGTGACCCAGCCGTAGGTTTGATTTCGGATCGTCGAACGCCCCCGAGGTTCACCTCGGGGGCGTTTTTGTGTTCCCGGAAGAGGAGTGTCCCCTTCCGATCCCTTAGCTCAAGAGATTCACTCTTCTAGTGTGGATGGTTCATCTGAATACGGTCGAGGATCGACGCAAACGCCCTGCTCATAGTCCCATCTTCCTCCTCGATCCAAGCATGAATCGATTGCCAACTGCATACGGGTCCATCGCGCGACAAGAAATACAGCGACCGCCACCAACGCCACCAACACAACCGTCCTCAAGGAAAACCGGATTTTGGTCGGCATAGATACTCCGTTCCGGGATTAGTACTTTCTGGGGAGTCCCGTTGGTCTGAGTTGCGCACAGACGGTCCGACACGTGTAGTGAGGATTCCTTATTGCGCCGTCGCGGCCAGCCTGATTGGCACGTTGATCATCGGCCGACGCATTTGGCGGATCACCTTTCCATCTGTCGAAAGCCTCCCTGGCGTCACTGATTGCGCAGGCGGAATCTGTGCCACCAGGCCCGCACCGGGCCGCCTCACAGTTCGCTTTGCAGTGGAAATATTTGTCTGCCCCTATCGTATTCGCTTCCCTCATATCCATGTAATTCCCAAAGAACGCAAGCTGAGCACAGAGTCTTGCTTCCTCCCTCCGGCTGTCACCCGGGCTAGGAGGTGGAGGAAACCACTCCAACCCTTCGGGGTCAATCATTACCATCGGACTCGAGTTGGCGTAAAGGAATAAGTTGACGCCACCCCTCAACCCCAACGGATCACTTTGCGTATACCGTCCCCAACCCGGCATATACCACCGGTTCATGTTGTAGTACATCGGCCAAATTGCACCGGACGTGCTGATGTCAATCTGGCCCGGAAAACGGAAGTCGTGGGATGGCGCCGCACCTCCGATTTCGTCGAATTGAATGAGTTCGCCATATGGGGAGTACCAAGCCTTGGCATATCGGCTGGTTGTCGAGTACAAAAGGGCCGGAGTGCCGAGATGGTCCCCTACAATCCACCACAGTTTTGGGTTTTCGCTCGGCCGGTATTGTGCGAGGGCCTGGTCTTCCAGCCAGACGTAGGCTCGATCCATGCCCTGATATGCAGCGCCATGCAAGATCGCCATCAACCGGCCACGATGGTCATAGATGAAACGCATATCGCTGTGTTCCGAGGTTTCGTCGCTGGTCATGCGCACGAGATATCCTCGGGCATCATATTCGTAGCTGTTGGCATTTGTGCCATCGTTTTCACTCGTCATTTTCTGGCGAGGTGAATAGCTGTAGACCGTTTGCCCACTTCCGATATTCGTAGTGCTGCCGTCGGAATCGAGCTGGATCTGATGTGTCGTCGGGGTGGTGTTGTCGATGACGGTGTCCAATACAGCGGTATTGCCGGCGCCGCTATTCAAGAGGTAGGTGTAACTCCAGCTCTCCGGACCGGCGCCGCCGATATCTTTGCTGAGGCGATTGCCGATGCCGTCGTGGGTGTAGCTCCAGGAAGGCCCCCCTGATTCGGTGAAGCCGGTCAGACGAGAGAGGTTGTCATAGCTCGTTGAGAAGCTTCTGCTCCCATCAGTCAAGGACGTGAGGTTCTGACCGTCCGCCCAAGTGAGGTTCCTATCCAGCACCGATCCGTTCGTTTCATGTCCGACCTCGAGTTGTGTTGAATGATAGCTCCGGTCAAAATCTCGATGCACATGGTCTTGGATCTGGAAAATGCCGGGTGGATTGACAGGGGCTGCCTTATAGTCGTACGTGCCACCTTTGTAATGGCTGATTGGCCCGAACGGTCGATGCTCGATATCACCGGCTATCGTGTAGCTTGGTGTGTTGACCTTCCACACCTGTATGGGTCGATCAGTCCCATCGTACAGGTACGAGAGAGCGATGCCGCCGGCAAAGTCCATCGCAATTCCGATTTCGTTACCATTGAGATCATAGGTGTAGTTGAGGGCGTATTTCGTATGTGCAATGCCCTGTAGTTCTTTGGTGACAAGACCTCTACGATCGTAGCTAAATACCGAGAAAGCCATTTTTTGATTGTTTTCGATGACCAGCATCGATCTTAATCGTCCTCGACCATACTGTCCGCTTGAGAGGTCGTCGTAAGTCCAATAGATGGTCTCTTCGGGCTGTGAGCCGGTACTTTGTTCTTCGATGAGACGATTCAACGCATCGTAGCTTCGGGTTTGGGTGTGGCCTGATGCATGAGTGAGTACAGTGAGATTCCCAGCGGGGTCGTATTCGCTGGTTGTCAATCCGGTGACGGGACTCGACGATGACCTTTGGTATGAGAAATCATCATATGAATATGTTGTTTCGTTGCCTTCAGCATCCAAAACGCCAATAAGATTGTCATGGGTATCGTAGGCGTATGTTGTGATGAAATCGGTTGTTGCATCGTATTTCTGCCTGACTTCGTACAATCGTCCGAGATCATCGTAGTCAAAGGTTGTGCTCGGTGTTGTTCCTGTGCTGTTGCTGTGTGGGTCAGTAACTGTTTCAAGTTGACCATCGGCATAGTAGGTATATGAAGTGAAGGCGCCGTCAAAATTGGTTGTTTGAGAGAGTCGTCCGCACGAATCGTAAAGATGGTCCTTTTCATAGTGGGTGATGTAGCCGGCAGAGGCTTTGTCCCACTGTTGTTTTTCTTCATGGGCAACCCGGTTGCGGAGGTCATATTCCTTGTACCCTCGATCACCGTAGCTTCCGACGCCGGCCTTTCGTTCCGTATATCTCAGGCGCCCGGAATTGTCATAGGTGTAGGCGAGCACATTGCCTCGCGGATAGGTGATTTGATCAATTCTCCCGACCTCGTCTCGGCTGTAGGTGGTAGTAATCGGCGGTTTGCCTACAATTGTGGATGTCGTTAACCGCCCCCAGTCGTCATAGGACAGAGATGTGACGACTCCGTTGGGGTCGGTAATGCCGGCAGGGCTGCCCCAGAGGATGTAGCGTTCATACGTTGTGACATTGCCTTCGGAATCGGTTCTTTGATATGGCATGCCTCGGTCTTCAATGTTACTCGCGGTATCGGGGTAATACGTCGTCGTGGTGACGTCGGTAATATCGGTTCTGGGGCCGTCAACAGTGGCGGTTTGTCCGAAGTCGTAGGTGAAGGTTGTTGTGCGAACCTCTGATGTGGTCGCGTCGATCCAGCCGGCATCGGTCTTGGTCAAGACTCTTTTTGAGTTGGGGTCAAGTGCGAAGTTGGTGGTTGTCATATCCCCTGGTTTGGCGACGGATTCTCGTACAATCTGGGTGCGGTGATATCCGGTGTCGTTGGACTCGTAGTGATAGGTTGTAGTTCTTGCCGACGGGGTTCCGGCTGCTTCGGTCATGGCCTGGATAGTACCGATGCTATAGGCGGCGCCTCCTGAAGGCGGCTCTCCCCCGGTAAAGAGGTAGTAGGCATATTCTGTCGTTTTTCCGGTTGCGTTGGTTTCGGAGAGCCGGTTGAGCCATTTGTCCCAAGTGATATGTTTCTCTTCGCCGCCCCCGTAGGGACAACCCGAGCCGACGATGTCGGTGACGGCACCGAAGGTGGGGTCGATTGTGTAGACGGCAATAGATGTCACGACCGGATTGGTGGAGGTATAGGTTGTAACGGTGGTTTGGGTAGTAGAGTCATAGCTGAGTTCGAGTTTGCCGACTTCATCAGCGCCGGTGAACGCGATGACCCGACCATTCACATCGTAGGTGTGACCTTCGATGAGATGACCGAGGGGATCTGAGATGTCGGTGAGCAGATTGGGATTGACGGGGTCGTTGTAGTCATAGGTCCAGGTTTCACCGGTTGGGTCGATATAGGCGTCGAGGGTCGCCGCGGTGTCGTCGATGGTGTAAGAAATCGTTGTGTTTCCAGGATTTGCCATCACCGTATCAAGGCGATTGTTGACGTCGTAGGCGAATGTGATCGATCTTCCATGGGGCCCCGTGACACTTTCGAGTAGGCCACCGTTGTAGGTCAAGGTTTGGGTCAGACCATCCCGATTTGTGATGGAGGTCAATGTGCCCAAGGCGTTGAAGGCATAGGTAGTAAAAATGCGAGGATCGTGAACTTCATATCCTGATCCTGTGTCGGTGAGGTTGAGATGCGCATGGTGGTTCGGGTAGAACGAGCCGAGGGCATTACCGAATGGAATTGTACGGCCTTTGGCGTCATGGAACTTTGCCGAGCCACCGCTGACTTCGAGGCTCATCATGTAGCTGTGACGCCATCCGATTCCGAGTGACCCGTCGGTGTCTTCGTCTGATCGGTAACGTCGACTCAAGTTAATGGGGAATGCTCCGCCGAGTTGGAGATCGCTAATGTCGTACCACATGTGACCTGAAGCAACGTCGATCGGTCCACCAACGTCTTGCTCACAATTCTCGGGCTCGGGAAGGCAACGATTGACATCGTCGATGTAGATCTGGATTGGCTCGGAGTAGAGGTCAACAAAGTGCGGGAAAACACCGGAAACAAAAAACCTAATCCATACCCTGATGACAGGTGCACAACCGAGATCGGCAAAATCAACCCAGGCTTCTTGCGTGGAGGTGGAGTAGGTACTCAAATGATTGGAACCGTCGACATAGAGCTTGAAATCGGTGACCTTCTCGGGACCATAGTCGGGGTGATTGACATCCCAATCCACAGGAAGTTCGCTGCCATAGTCATAGGGATCGATGACATCGGCATTTCCAGGGGATGTGATCCAAAATTGGCTGTTTGCCCAGGTTTGAGACGCCGGGAAGAGCGCCACCAGGAGAAACAACGCGATATAGAGCATGGTCCACGAATGCCGACGGTGACGATTGACTGGTGAGTCCTCCATGCGGTCCCCCTGGAGAGCTGAGCCTTTATTGAGAAGATCTATTATAGCTGAAATGTCAAGTGACTCTTTTCCCGAGTGTAATCCGGATATTCCCGAGATCTGAGGCGTCAGGGAAAAGGACACAATTCCATGCGTGCCCATGCGTGCCAGGACAGACACTCCCGACATTATTGCCGATTTATCCTGATGCTGCCGGCTGTCCCGGACTTTGTTATCCAACCCCGGCCTTCGGGGTCGCGCACCGCGCGCCCCCGCTCGGTGCATTTCCCTCAAGGGGCTTGGTTACGGAAGTCGGGAGGGGGTCGCCCCTTGAGGATAATGACCTCGGCGGCCTGCGGCGTCGGCTAACACTCGATCGCTGAGGCTGTCGCCGTGGATTGCCACCCTATGCATTGTTCGCAACTGTACATATGGCTGGAGGTTACCCTGAGAACAATGCAAAGAGTGGCACGTCCCGGTTCGACGTTTTGGGCGCTCGCTGGGTCGGCCGGACACTGGTGAGAAGTGTGGGTTAAGTCCCTGCCTGGCGTCTGAGGGCCGCGTCGAGTAGGGCATCTGGCGCAATGCGGCGCAAAACGGCGACGAGAGTGGCGGCAGGCGTCACACCGTACCGCCGCCGGGGGTGATTGGACTCCAGGGCGTGGCGGATCTTGATTGCGACTGCCGAGGGCGGTTTTCGGAAGAAGTCGGGCTTTGGAGTTCGTTTTTTCTTGCGCGTTATCTTCTGATCGTAGGTGTCGCCGAAGCGGGACTGTCCGGCATCCAGGTGCTCTGCTGCAACGGCCGCCGCATTGCTTCGAAACTCGGTGATGATCGGCCCCGGCTCGATCAGGCTGACGCCGACTCCGGTCGACCAGAGCTCGATGCGCAAGGCGTCGGTCGCGGCCTCGAGGGCAAACTTGGAGGCACAGTAGCTGCCCACGAGGGGCGCCGCAACTCGCCCATAGACCGAGCTGACGTTGACGATTCGGCCCCATCCCTGTGCGCGCAGTACCGGGATGAATCTGTTGGTCAGGTCCTGGACACCGATGAAGTTGACCTCCATCTGGTGTCGTAATACCTCGCGGGAGACGTCTTCCATGGCGCCCATGAGGGCAAATCCGGCATTGTTGACCAGTCCGCCCAATTGCCCGCCGAGGATTTCGAGAGCTTCTCCGGCCGCTTCTTCAACGGAGTTCTCATCAGCGAGATCAAGGCGCACCGGTGTGTATCCATCGTTGCGCAAGGCGTCGAGATCTTCCTCCGTTCGGGCTGTAGGAACCACAAGCCAGCCACTTGAGCGAAGGAGATCGGCCGAGGCACGCCCGATGCCTGAGCTGCATCCGGTCACCAGGACGGTCTTGACTTCAGCGAGTGGGCGTTTCATCTGTTGGTGGATCCAGAATCCAGCGCTTGTTGAACCAGAACCACTGCTCCGGAGTCTCTTGAACAGTGCGATCGATGACGTCGAACACTTCCTGGGTCATCCGTGCGCAATCTTCGATTTTGGCAACTTTGGGGTCCGGCAGTACCGGTTCGGTAAAGAAAGCCTGGTGGTGTGTCCAACCAATTCGTCTGATGACCATCGGCAAGATGGGGACTCCGGTTTGTTTTGCAAACTTGGCCATACCGGGGGCCACGCTTGCGGTGTGGCCGAGGAAATGAACCAGGGTTCCGTTCGGGGATACACGGAGGTCGGCCAGAAAAGCCAAAACGCCACCCTCCTTGAGTTGTCTGATGACTGATTTGAGCAGCTTGGATCCGCGTTGCACGGTAGGAATTCCGGTGCGACCCCGCATCACGAAGAGATACTTGTCGACCAGAGGGTTCTTCTGCTTTCCCGTAATCAGGAAGATCGGCACCTCACTCTGCTGCATCAGCACGCTGCTGACCTCGGCGGCGCCCATGTGTCCCGAGGCGATGATGGCGCCCTGTCCGGTTCGGCAGTGTGCCTGGATCATGTCACGTGCGGGTGCGAAATCCACAACATGTCGCTCGATCCATTTCTGGTCGATCAGGTGAAGGCGAAACATGTCGACGACGTTGAACGAAAAACTACGCCAGGAATGCCACGCGACTTTTCGGATCTCTCGATCCGTGAACCGGTCCGGAAATACCTGCTTGATTCTGCGGCACGCTTCGGTGACCCGATAGCGGACGATAAAAAAGGAAAAGGCACCGGCCAGCCAGCCTATGAGAAGGGCAAGTCGGTAGGGAAGGCGGGCCATCAGGAAACCGATAACGCGAAGAACGACATACTCCGCGACGTGCCTCGGTCGGTATTTCATCGTTTGAGTTCCCTCCGGTGCCGTCCCCGTTACCCCTGGGTTTCGGAGTCGTTGCCTCGATCCGATCACAGGGAGAAAGGTGATCCTGTAAACCGGCTCAAGACTAGCACGGGGGAGAAGTCAGGCCGCTCAAGCCGCATTTGCGCTAAGATGCCCAGCAAGCGGAGGCGCCATGAATACATCGACCCGTTATCAGCCGACCAACAAGGTCCGCTTCATTACCGCAGCCAGTCTTTTCGATGGCCATGATGCCGCAATCAACATCATGCGCCGCATCCTTCAGGTGCAGGGCGCTGAGGTGATTCATCTGGGGCACAACCGCTCGGTCGGCGAGATCGTTGACGCCGCAGTTCAGGAAGACGTCCAGGGGATTGCCGTGTCGTCCTACCAGGGCGGCCATATGGAGTTCTTCAAGTACATGATTGATCTGCTCCGGGAGCGTGACGCCGGCCACATCAAGGTCTTCGGCGGCGGCGGGGGAGTGATCGTTCCCAAGGAAATTGCTGAACTCGAGGCCTACGGTGTGACAAAGATCTTCTCGCCTGAAGACGGCCGGACGATGGGACTTGACGGCATGATCTCGTCGATGATTGTCGCTTGCGACTTCGATCCAACTGAACTTGGCGGCGCCCAGAACTTCGACAATACGCCTGAGCATTGGTTGGACGTTGCCCGGGCGATCACTCTGGCGGAAGAAGGCAAGGAGGTGGAAATCCCGGAAGCGCCCCATCCGGTGCCGGTGCTGGGCACGACGGGGACCGGCGGCGCCGGTAAATCATCCTTGACCGACGAACTGGTCCTTCGGTTTTTGGCCGACTACCCCAAAAAGACAATCGCCATCATTTCGGTCGACCCGACCAAGAGAAAGACGGGGGGCGCACTTCTTGGCGACCGTATACGCCTCAACTCCCTGGGCTCGGACCGTGTCTTCATGCGCTCACTGGCAACCCGTCAGGCTCACCGAGCCCTGAGCCGATACATCGAGCAGTCGATTGCCATCTGCAAGGGCGCCGGATTTGACCTGATCATCGTCGAGAGTTCCGGCATCGGCCAGGCGGATTCGGAGATTGTCGATATCGCCGATCTGTCGCTCTACGTCATGACGCCCGAATACGGCGCCGCGATGCAACTGGAAAAGATCGACATGCTGGACTATGCCGATTTCGTGGCGATCAACAAATACGACCGCCCCAAGGCTCTTGATGCCCTCCGTGACGTCCGCAAGCAGTACCGGCGATGCCATGAACTGTTCGAAGGGCCGGACGACGACGAGTTGCCGGTCTTCGGCACCTGCGCCCATCAGTTCCACGACCATGGCGTCAACGCACTGTTTTCCGGTCTGTGCCGGCGATTGGAGCGGGATTTTGGGAGTGCCTGGGCCTGTGAGGATACGATGGCTGTGCCCTGTGGCGTGCCGCAGCGCAACCCGATCATCCCTGGCGAGCGCGCCGGATATCTGCGTGACATCTCACGCTCGGTTCGGAACTACAAGGATTGGGCGGAGCGACAGATCACAGTTGCCGACAAGCTCTATCAATTGGTCGGTGCACGGGCGATTTTGTGTGCCCGGGAAGGGGAGTGCGACGGCGACGACCTTTTCCGTCTCTTCGAGGAGGTTACTGCGTCCGAAGTGACCCATGAGGTCCAGATGGCCGACCTCGATGCGGAGATTCGACGCCTGGCCCATGAACTCGAGGAGGATTCCCGGGAACTCTTGGCCGCATGGCCGATCATCCTCAAGGACTACGCCCGAGAGGAATTCTCCTACACCGTTCGCGGCAAGGAGGTCCGGGTTCCCCTGACCTCTGTCTCGCTTTCCGGCACCAATGTGCCCAAAGCCCAGTTGCCGCAACGCCGGACCTG
>Ga0164315_10003985_pt1 | contig 11468 bp, 8 predicted proteins | sample GuaBasSedimGuay6_FD_113737 | JGI IMG/M metagenome (GOLD analysis project Ga0164315, IMG submission 113737) | Subseafloor sediment microbial communities from Guaymas Basin, Gulf of California, Mexico - Guay6, Core 4569-2, 0-3 cm | ecosystem: Environmental > Aquatic > Marine > Hydrothermal vents >...
CAGAGAGACTATTAAACTGATCGATATTGTCATGGCAGATGATTTTAGTTAATAAATAATCAGAATTAAGGAACGATAAAGATAAGCATCTCCTTGATGGATGTCAAGTTATTTTTAAGATAAATTTGTAAATAATTAGATAACTGATTTTATAAACTCTCTACTTTTCATGTAGGACTACCTATTTTGTTCCCCGGCACGAAGTACTTTCTTAGTGTCAAATTAATTACAAATAAAAATTATCTATATTTGCTGTATTAACTAACAACCGACGATCATGACAATTTCAACACCTACATTCGCGCCGGTCTTTTGCTTCTGCTAAGGAGTTACAGATCATTTTAGTTAATTCAATACAAATTTCATTTATTCTAAGTCATGTCGTTAACAAATTTTATTCAATCAATTTTTATCAGTTTAAGACATATTAATTATCAATCCATTTGGAAGGATCTTAAAGAGGCCATTGCCGGAACAGAACGAGATTTTACTAAAATACCTCTGGGTAAATCTATTTTCCTTCTGGCTATACCAATGGTTCTTGAAATGGTGCTGGAGTCTGTTTTTGCGGTAGTTGACATTTTCTACGTTTCCAAACTGGGAGCAGATGCTGTTGCAACTGTGGGCATAACCGAATCTGCAATGACCATCGTATATGCTGTAGGTATTGGTTTAAGTATGGCAACAACAGCAATGGTTTCTCGCCGTATTGGTGAAAAGAAAAATAAAGAAGCCGGATTGGTTGCTTTCCAGTCAATAGCAATTGGTATCATCATTTCATTACTAATTGCAATTCCAGGTTTCATGTTTGCTAAAGATTTTCTGGATTTAATGGGGGCGAACAATCAAATGATCGAGGAAGGCTTTTGGTATCCGGCTATTATGTTTAGTGGCAACATGGTAATTATGCTGTTGTTTATTATCACTGCCGTTTTCAGAAGTTCAGGAGATGCAGCATTATCCATGCGTGTAATGTGGTTGGCCAATTTAATAAACCTGGTACTCGACCCGCTACTCATATTTGGCATCGGGCCTTTTCCTGAACTTGGACTAAAAGGTGCTGCAATTGCCACAACAACCGGTAGGGGAATTGCTGTTTTATATCAATTTTATATTTTGTTCAGAGGTAAGCATCGGACCAAACTTTACCTTGACAGCATAAGAATCAGGTTCAGTATCATGATGAATCTTTTAAAAATATCAGGAGGAGGAATCTTGCAAAACCTGATAGCTACTTCAAGCTGGATTTTCCTGGTAAGGATCATAGCGGAGTCAGGTCCGGAGGCTCTTGCCGGTTACACAATTGCCATTCGAATCATCATGTTTTCCTTATTACCGGCCTGGGGTTTAAGTAATGCAGCCTCAACACTGGTGGGTCAAAATTTAGGAGCAAAACAACCAGAAAGAGCCGAAAAATCGGTGTGGGTAACTGCTTATGCTAATATGATATTTATGGGAGTAATCAGCTTGCTCTTGATTGCTTTCCCAGGAACATGGATTGGGATATTCATCGATGATATTCAAGTAATTGAATTCGGTATTCAAAGCCTGAGAATTATCAGTTACGGATTCATCATATACGGATTAGGAATGGTATTGATCCAGGGATTTAACGGAAGTGGTGATACAATTACACCTACATGGATTAACTTCCTGGCTTTCTGGTCAATAGAAATCCCTTTAGCATATTTGCTCGCAATTACGTGGAATATGGGTATAGATGGGGCCTGCATTGCAATAGTATCGGCCGAATCATTTTTAACCCTGTTAAGTCTTTTTCTTTTTAAAAGGGGGAAATGGAAAACACGTGAAGTGTAACAAAAGGAATGATTTGATTAACTTTGTATAATTCAAATCTGTAATCATATCGAAAAAGGAGATAAAAAACAGCTAAAAACAGAACAAAAGCTTCTGAAGAAAGAAATCAAAGCATCTGCTCAAAAGAGTTCTTCAGCAGAAAGAAAATCATCACTTGTTAAGTTTGCTGAAGGAATCAGGGGTGGCATCTATATAGTAAGCGGCATTTCGCTTGCTATTGTAATTATACTTGGGCAATCAGGTGCTTTTATTACTATGAATAACATTATTGATAACATGATTCTTGCTACCTTAGGTAAATTCATCCTTATAATAATTGCCTTTGCATTAATAATATATGGACTTAAAAATTTACGCTTTTTAAAGTAAAAAAATGGAAAAAGAACAGGATTTTTATCGAAAACTCAGAGTAAAAATTATTAACTGGCTAAATACTGAAACGGGACAACAAAACAAATGGGCGGAATACCTTCTTTTAGTTCCCGATTTTTTCTATTTGTTAGTCAAATTAGCGATGGATGATGAAGTTCCTAAAAATGAAAAAGCAAAGCTGATACTTGCTATTGCTTATTTTATTTCTCCGATCGACCTTTTACCAGAAGCGTTTTTAGGGCCTTTAGGTTATTTAGATGACCTCGCCATTTCAGCTTATGTTCTTAATGGTTTAATAAATAAAAGCTCGCCCGAACTTATTCTAAAACATTGGGCGGGAGAAGGAGATGTTTTAGTTCAAATAAAAAGAGTGCTTGCAAAAGCAGATGAAATGATTGGATCCGGTCTCTGGCAAAAGATCAAAAAAATGGTGAGATAACTAGCAAACGAAAGAAAGTATAAGCAAAGCTTCCAATGGTCATTACATTGAGATAGATCCTGCCTTCAGGTAGCCATGAAGAGAACTCAAAAGACTATTTAGGCTATTATGATTTAACTTTAACTATTCAAAACAAGAATAATTGAATTCCATTTATTGGAATTTGTTATTTTTTTGTTAAACAGCATAAAACTTATTAACAGGCATTTTATCTTTTTACCTGGTTTACATATACTTATATACTTAAAAACATTGCTTTTCTTTTAATTTATTCTTTTTTCCCCTAAAAACCTTGACAAAGATCAAACAATTATATATATTTGCAGTGCTTGTTTTGTTTGTTTTTCATAATTGGGCCCACCCTAACACCATTTGGCAAAGGGTGGGTTTTTTTATTTGCGCTATATCTGTATGATTATCCGATATTTACAAATAGGCTCTCAATAATCCATTTTCAAATAAAGAATTTTTATACCAAGTGAACACCAAAACAAGCCATATAATTTGTTTCTTTTTCGCCTGGATTTCTTCATGAAAAATTTCCGTAACTAAGGCTATGCAAAGTTTTAATTCATCATCCAGACAAAAAATAATTCGAATTCTATAGTCTCATTTTGATATTCATTTGGTATAATTTTCTTGTTTCAGGTAATCTTCCCAGTCAGTAATCCTGGAATTTTTTAATACCCTTGGGAACTTATTCGCACTTCCTTCTTTTCCTTTTGTTTTCATGTATTCGTAAAATGCTTTTGTTGGAAGAATATGAACAAATACATCCCTTATAGCTTCTAAACGTTCAACTCTGTAATCATCATTGAGATTAGAAAGAAAAGCATCTAATTTCTTGCCAGCCACATCAGGATCAATCACATCATCTGTTCCAAGATACCATTTATGTGCAAACAAATTGTCATAACCAATCCCCATTAATGTAAATTCTTTCACATCGATATTCATTTCTTCTTCCAGTATTTCAATAGCGCGGTTCATATTATCGACTGATAAATGCTCACCACAAATACTCAAATAATGCTTTGTTCTGCCTGTAATAACAATTTCACTCCTTTTTTTATTGATAAACTTTATTGTATCACCAATCAGGTATCGCCATGCACCTGCATTAGAAGATAAGATTAGGGCATAATCTACATGTTCCTCTATATCATCAATACCAAGCATTGTTATGTCTTCAAGAAGATTTCCGTCTTCATCAAAATTCTCTTCATTAAAAGGGATGAACTCATAATAGATTCCATTATCAAGAACTAGTTCCATCCCCACAGAATCAGGATTATTTTGATATGCTATGTAACCCTCTGAATCTAAATAGGAATCATTATAAACCAATGGCCGTTTAAACAGTTTTTCGAAACTTTTAAGATATGGTTTGAATGATACGCCACTGTGCACGTATACTGACAAATTAGGCCAGATATCATGAATGGTTTTCACTTTATATTCTTCTATTATTCGCTCCATAAGTATTTGCACCCAGGCAGGAACTCCCACAATAATACCTATATCCCATTCCGGTGCTTTTCTGACCATTTCATCCAATTTAGTCCCCCAATCGGCTGCCCGGGAAATTCTTCTTCCCGGTTTATAAAAGTGCTGAAACCAAAAAGGGATATTGCCTGCTGTAATACCGGAAAGATCTCCTTCATAGTAATGACCATTGTATTGTAAATGTGTACTGCCGCCAATCATTAATATCCCCTTCTCGTAAAATTCAAGAGGAAAATCGTATTTAACCATTGAAACTAACTGGCGCAAACTGGCGCGTTTTATTCCACGAAGCATATCACCAGTAACCGGAATATATTTACTCGAAGCTTCGGATGTTCCGGAGCTTAAAGCAAAGTATTTTACTTTTCCGGGCCAGGTTACATAGGTTTCTCCATTTAACGACCTATACCACCACCTTTTATAAATTGATTTATAATCATGTACCGGAACCGTTTCCTTAAAGGTTTTTTCAACATCTGTTGATGTTAAGATCTTATGAAATTTATAATGTTCACCGAAGGCAGTAAACTGTGCTTTACGCAAAAGCTTGCTTAACTGTTTCTTTTGAGCCTTTACCGGGCTTATGGTTTTAAGCTTCTTCTCTTCAGGAGCGTTTCGCAATTGATAGGCCCGCTTTATAATACTTCCCAATAATGCCATAATGCACGGTTTTTTACCGGGGAACAAAGTTATTAAAAATGGTACTACTACGAATTTAGTGGAAGAATGTTTGTTTAGTGAATAATATGAGATATACTGAGTTGGAAGTCGGAAGTCGGAAGACCGAAGAAGGAAACTTGTTACAAAAGTTACACACTAAAATGGCAGTAAAACCTTAAAATTAAATTGTACTGTTCCTATAATTATTATTACCTTGACAAAAATTTAACGCAATGAAAAAAATATTTAAAACAATCCTTTGGATTATTATGCTGGTAGTTCTTGCCTTTGTTGGATTCCTACTTTATATTACAATAGTAGATTATAGCCCTGATAAAGTTGAATCATTAACTCCAACGGCAATTGATCAAAATCTTCCTCCTATACAGGTTGATACATTAGATTTAATGACCTGGAATATTGGTTATGCTGGTCTTGGTGCCGAAATGGATTTCTTTTATGATGATGGTGAGAAAGTAAGACCCACGAAAGAAATGTCGAGGAAATATTTAGATGGTATAAAACAGTTTATTAGTACTACTGACAGTATTGATTTCTGGTTATTGCAGGAGGTTGATTTTAAATCAAAAAGAAGTCATTATTTTGACGAAGTACAGGAAATTATTGAGTTAAAACCAGAAAGTGATTATGTTTTTGCAAAAAACTATGATGTACCCTTTGTTCCGGTACCCATATACGAACCCCTGGGATATGTTAAAGGTGGTATGATGACATTTTCAGAATTCCCGTTTACCGAGGCAACGCGCTATGCCTATCCATTAATTGCATCCTGGCCAAATAAATTATTTTTATTAGATCGTTGTTTTATTCTTACCCGATTTCCACTGGCGAGTGGTCATGATCTGGTTATTTTAAACACACATAATTCTGCTTATGTATACGATAGCGCACTGAGGATAAAAGAACTCAACATTCTTAAGGAAAAAATGCATGAGGAATATGCGAAAGGTAATTATGTAATTGCCGGTGGTGATTGGAATGCAAACCCCCCGGGGTTTATTCCGACAAATAATTACAATGGCCATAAATTTTTTCCGTCTGCTGTACAAATGAATGATGATACATTTCCCGAAGATTGGATATGGGCATATGATACTTCCGCGCCTACAAACAGGCAGAATTACAAATCGTTTGTAAAAGGAGAAAATGGTACAACCATTTTGGATTATTTCATTTTATCTCCTAATGTTGAGTTAATACAAGCTATAACAATCGACCTGGAATTTGAAAACAGTGATCATAATCCTGTATTTATTAAAATTAGTTTGAAAAGGTAAACGAAAAGGCTTTAATAGTACTCTGTTTTATCAATATTCTAATTGCGAATATAACAAGTAAGAACTTTTTTAGCTTTTACAACTCCTTAGCATTTTTATTTATCCTTTGAAGTTCTTTCACATCAAGCAGGTCTTTTGGCCTTCCTGATTTTATTTTGCTGTTTATAAGATCCTCATAGGAAATAATATTCCATTTGTAAAGCTTTTGAGCCTCTGCAATAAATTCAACCGATTCGGAAAACGCAACATCAAAAGATTTCCCAGGATTAAAGCGCGTAATAAGTTCTATTTCCAGTTCAGGACTGAATTTTAGTGATATGTTTTGGTTGCCACTTACTACATCATCAGGAAAACTGTCTATCTTATATCCAATATAATTCAGTGCTTTTAAAATATTTCCTAAATTTTTTGATGTATTTTCAATCCAAAAATCGATATCAGCTGAATGACGCTTGTAACCATAATAATTAACAGCACTACCTCCAACTAATAACATTTTAACATCATATTTGTTACAGGCTTCAATAAATCTGTAAACGTCTGTATTAAAATTCCTTTGCATCCTGCATGTTAATTACAAAATTTCCCTTCTTATCATTCGGATGCACATAATCATCCTGAAGCGGGAGGGGGCTAGGTGTACAAACCATTTCAATGAAAGACATAAGCCGTTCACCCGGAGAAAGTTTCAGAAAATCTTCTTCTCTCCTTAGGTTGTTTTCTTCCTTTGTGGCAAAATATATTTGCATAATAAGTTAAAAGAACAAAGTTAAAAAAATAAAAGTTAAAATCCCATTACGCCCGGTCCGGGTCTTCACTTCTTATCCTTTGGTATTCTATCTCCATGTTTCGGGCATTTCCAAAAATCGACAGAAAGGATTCCAATGGAAGATACCTGTAGCAAACTATTATCCACAAAATAATGGCAATGCCCTTTAATTACATCAGTTTTTGCTGTACTTTCCACCAGCGATCAGGGATTTCCTGATTTAAGGCTGCTGAATAATCCTGATACGAGCAGGGTACAAACTGATGACGTTTGTATTTCTTATGTACATTATTTTTAATGGTCACTTCCATCCACCAACGATCCGTTTTTTTACTTTTTAAAAAGATGAGTTCATCTTCAAAATCATCCACTTTAACAATAAATCTCACATAGTTTTCCATGCTATTTTTATTGTCTTCCGGAAAATCATCTTTTCTGTTCATAAACCCATCAATGAAATACCAGATCATTTGAGCTACCAGATGTGCCGTCTGCCCTTGTCTGTCATATTTCGGATTGAATTCATAAAAACCCACACTGCTTAATTTATCGCTGATCCCGGCATAGCGGCATATTCTGCAAACTTCTTCGCCGTACAAACCATTTGGAACAGCATAAAAGTTGCCGGGTGCATCTGAAGCACGAATCGCAGAAATATCAATACTCAAAATATCTGCATTTCGAATCATGGGTTCGGTTTCTTCCATGTAAGAATTCACTTTACCCAAACGATGAACATCAAATAGCAAATTCCTCATCAGGCCAACAGCATCCTTATCAACAAAATAAGTTTGATAGCCTACATTTGTATATGTAAATAAAAAATTAGGCTGATGTAGGATAATCCGGCTTAAATAAGACCTGGAGTTTAACTCATGCTCATCACTGCCCAGATCAAACATCGGATCAACAGCCGCAATATTAATTACCCTTCCTATATCTTCATAAGCCAGGTAGTTTGCGTAGGTAAGATCCTGACTTCCGCCAATGATAATCGGGGTTATATTGTTAGCTAATAAAAATGCTATTGCTTCTTTAGCAGCAAAATAGGTATCGTCAACAGCATGCCCCCTTTTTATATTACCCAAATCGGCAATGGACAAATTTTTCCAGTGAGAATATAGCTTGTAAAGATATTGTCGCACATGATCCGGACCATTTGCACAACCTTCATTTAACAAGCCTGCCCTGTCTTCATTAATTCCAACAATGGCCAATTTTACATAATCCAAATCGGGGAAATTGCCCTCTGTTTTGTGAGCTTTAATAACATCAAAAATACATTCGTGATCAGTGGCCGTAGAAAATTCAAAAACTTCAGGACTGACGGGATCAAAATACAGGCTTATATCCATTAATGTTGTTATATGGGATTGTCAGGAAATAACCTGCACATTTTGGCTCGTTCTTTTGCACTTTATCTTCGTTGTAAAAGCATTAAATAAACAGTGGCTATTCGCAGTTTTTACGTCTTGATAAAGCACAAAATTACTTCGCCAATTTTGCACACTTCATTTCTTGACAAACCCTATGTTTTTCAGAAACGAAACTAATGAATTATGAGATTACTTTTTCTTTCGGCTAAATCTTTTCTTTGGTGTGTTTTTCGGATCCTTAGAAATTGCGTAACAATCTTCCAAAGTCAAATTTTCCGGTACATTATCTTTCGGAATTTTATAATTCTGTTTGTTAATAACAAGGTAAGGTCCGTAACGCCCCTGTAATACCTGAACCGATTTATCTTCAGAAAATTCTTTAATAATCTTCTTTAAATCGCCCTGTCGTTTTTCTTCAATTATTTCAATGGCTCTTTTTAACTTAATTAAAGAAGGATCGTCTTCCTTTTTCAGAGAGTAAAATTTATTTTTATGCTTGGCATAAGGACCGAACCTGCCAATTGCAACAGTAATTTCTTCTTCTTCAAAATTACCCAATGATCTGGGGAAATCAAATAGTTTCAAGGCTTCTTCAAATGTGATAGTATCAAGACTTTGGTCTTTTCGTAAACCGGCAAACTTAGGCTTATCTTCCTTATCTGAATCACCAATTTGTATCATTGGTCCATATCGGCCAATCTTCACATAAACGTTGTTTCCGGATGAAGGATCAACCCCAAGAAGTTTTTCTCCGCTGAACCTGGCGGCGTTTTCTAAGGTATCCTGAATTTTATTATGGAATGGATCATAAAAATTTTTGATCATATGGTTCCATTCTTTTTTGCCTAAGGCAATTTCATCAAATTCCTTTTCAACGCTGGCAGTGAAGTTATAATCGATTATGTCATTGAAATACTCTAGTAAGAACTTATTTACCAAAGTACCTATATCTGTTGGGAATAGTTTGGCTTTTTCTGAGCCAATATTTTCGCTTACAATTTTTTGATCCACCGCGCCATTACTTAATGACAATAAATTTATATTGCGCTTGCCCTGGTCGCGGTTTTCTTTTACTACATACTCCCTCCTTTGAATTGTAGAAATTGTAGGAGCATAGGTTGAAGGCCGCCCAATGCCTAATTCTTCCATTTTCTTTACAAGGCTGGCTTCGGTATATCTTGGTAGAGGTTTTGTAAATCTTTCGCGGGCTCTCATTTCTATAAATTCAAGCAAATCTCCGTTTTTTAATGCTGGTAATAAGCCTTGTGTGTTACCATTTTCCTCGTCAGTTCCTTCAATATAGACTTTTAAAAATCCGTCAAACTTAACCACTTCCCCGCTTACTAAAAATTTCTCTTTAGCCTTTGATGAGTCAACTTTTACAATAGTCTTTTCTAATTGAGCTTCACTCATTTGTGAGGCTATTGTTCTTTTCCAAATTAATTCATAGAGTCTCTGTTGATCAGATGTACCATCAATCGAGTTGTTCTTCAAATACGTTGGCCTGATTGCTTCATGAGCTTCTTGCGCACCTTTAATTTTGGTTTTATATCTCCTTGTCTTTACATAGTTTTCACCATAACGTTTTGTAATTTCCTCTTTAGCCATAGAGATCGCCAACTTTGAAAGATTTACAGAGTCTGTTCTCATATAAGTAATCTTTCCCGATTCGTAAAGTTGTTGCGCAATCCGCATAGTGTTGGCAACCGAAAAACTCAATTTCCTCGATGCTTCCTGCTGCAAGGTAGATGTAATGAATGGTGCTGCCGGTGATTTCTTAGCAGGCTTTTTTTCAACAGATGCTACTTTGTATTGTGCACTAATATGGTCTTCAACAAATTTTCTGGCCTCTTCAAGTTTAGTGAATCGAGTAGGATATTCAGCTATAAAAACACCATTTGTACTATTTTCCGGTTTTAACTCAACGACGATCCGGTATGCTGAAGTACTTTCAAAATTTTTGATTTTTTCTTCCCTTTCAACAATTAGCCTGACTGCTACTGATTGTACACGACCGGCTGAAAGAGCAGGTTTAACCTTTTTCCACAACAAGGGTGAAAGTTCATATCCTACCAACCGATCCAACACTCTTCTTGCTTGTTGCGCTGAAACCAGGTTTCTGTCAATATCTCTAGGTGATTGAATTGCTTCAGAAATAGCGCTTTTTGTTATTTCATGGAATACAATCCGTTTTGTTTTATCATCTTTTAGATTAAGTGCTTTAAATAAATGCCAGGCTATGGCTTCTCCTTCACGGTCTTCATCAGATGCGAGCCATACCATTTCTGCATCTTTAGCAATTTTTTTTAATTCTGCTACAATTTTCTTTTTATCAGGGCTAATTTCATATTCAGGCTGGAAATCTTTTTCAATATCCACACTTATTTTCTTTTTATTCAAGTCCATCACGTGTCCGAAACTTGAACGAACAATAAAATCTTTACCTAAAAAACCTTCAATTGTTTTTGCTTTTGCAGGTGACTCAACGATTACTAAATTTTTTGCCATTGTATCCATATTTGTATTTCAGCAGTATTAATAAGCGGGGCAAAAATAATATAATTCGGGAATTCAAATTAAAAATTGGATTTTAACCAATTATTGGAGGTGAAAAGCCAATACAAGTTGACTATTCGATTATTCTTTTTCTTGTCCAATAACGTTAAATATTTATTCAATGTTATTAAGAATAATTTGTGCAAAGATTGTATTAGGTCTATATACAATCAAATAATAAAAAAGGATTAAATTTGCATATAAGCGTTAAAACGAAATAAGCCTAAGATTCATATAAATGAAAAACACTTCCTGGTTTAGTATTAAAACATTCATCTGGCTGAGTTTAATCATCATTATCATTTCTTCATGTGTACCTCAAAAGAAGATGTTGTATATGCGAGTACGTGAAAATGCCGACACTTTAACCGAATTTAAAAATGCCAGGGAAGTAATTTATAAAGTGCAAAATGGTGATAATCTGTATATAAAGATTGTCAGTATGGATGAAACTACCAACCAATTATTGAATCCCATGGGTTCCGGTGGAGGGGGTGGCTCCGGTGGGGGTGCCAATTATTTAAATAGTTATACTGTTACTGAAGAAGGTTATCTTGAATTCCCATTGGTTGGTAAAATATACGTTAAAAACCATACTGTCGAGGAAATAACAAGTCTGCTAACAGAACATCTGGGGGATTATATAAAGGAGTTTGTTGTTATTATTAAACTGG
>Ga0164315_10003986_pt1 | contig 11466 bp, 8 predicted proteins | sample GuaBasSedimGuay6_FD_113737 | JGI IMG/M metagenome (GOLD analysis project Ga0164315, IMG submission 113737) | Subseafloor sediment microbial communities from Guaymas Basin, Gulf of California, Mexico - Guay6, Core 4569-2, 0-3 cm | ecosystem: Environmental > Aquatic > Marine > Hydrothermal vents >...
CCCGCAAGCATCGCATAGAAGACCACGGTGACGACTCGGCCCCCGATGTCTTTACCAATCTTCACCCGGTGGTACGCACTCATCCCGAAACGGGTGAGAAAACACTCTTCGCCCACGAAGCCCATACCTTGCGCTTTGAAGACAGCACAGAAGAGGAAAGCGAGCCGCTGTTAAATCAGCTTTATTTACACGCCCGCAAACCCGAGTTTCAATGCCGTGTGCGCTGGAGCGAGGGCATGGTGGTACTGTGGGATAACCGCTCAACCCACCACTACCCCATCAACGATTACCACGGTTATCGGCGCTTGCTGCACCGAGTTTCACTGAAAGGTGACAGGCCCGTCTAGAGCAGGGCGATTTATAGAAGATTATTTGAAGGTGGCCCTGCTTTAAGGGGTCATCGTTAATTAATCGTCGGCAAAAACATAGCGATCTCGCCCTGCAGCTTTACCGGCATAGAGAGCATTGTCGGCGCGTTCAACAACTTGCTCTATTGTTTCACCCTTCTTCACCCGCGCAAGACCCAGGGTAACCGTCAAAGCCAGGGGCTCACCATCGGGGATGGGTACTCGCATATTGCGCACTACTTCCAGTAAACGCTGTGCGGGTATTTTCATCGACTCATGGCTTTCAGCTTGCATCAGCAGGAGGAATTCTTCCCCCCCGTAGCGGTAGAGATGCTCATTACTACGCACCATGGTTTTCAGCGTATCGGCAAGATGGCGCAATGCCACATCACCGACGGGATGACCGTAGTTGTCATTAACGGCTTTGAAGTGATCGACATCAATCATTACCACATAGAGCAACATTTTATTACGATCGCAGGTTTTCAGTGCTTGGGTAAAATCATCTTCCAGACTGTAGCGCAGGGGCAAACCCGTTAAAGGGTCCTGTCGTACTGACGTGGCTAGCAGCTGGGTTTTAAAATCAGCCAGACGCTCAATCAGCTCGGACTGTGCCTGCTCGAAGGCATCAAGGTAGTCGCTCTGCCCTGGCTTATTCGCCAATACATCGCTACACATAGAGCGAATGGCATCGTGCATGGCTTGGTGTACGCTTTCTATCCTGTCGATAGCCTGAAAATTACGATCTGCAAAATGTACTTTATTATCACCAAACCAAGAGCCAAAGCTGCACAGAGTATGTGCTTGAGGAGACAGTACATCGTCACCGGGGGAAACGCGAAGCACAGCGCAACGTAATACCCGCCGCATTAAATCCAGATGCGCACCCACAGCAGTATCGAACTGATCTACAAGAAGTTCTAGTTCTGGGGGAAAGTCAGCCATCAATTACACCCCTAGTATTTATGATTAAACTCGGCTCAGTATAGACCTCTTACTACCGCCCAGGTCAAGCTGAAAAGGCTTTCCGACGGGGTCGATCCAAGCTGTTTTAAAGGATTCACTCACAAGCTCAACAGGCTTATATAACGCTTAAACTTAACTTAGGGTGCTTCTGAATTATCCTTTTTTTCAACACTACCAAATACAAGATGACCCGCTTTATTCTGCGCCGCAATACGCGCGGCTATAACAGGACTAACCGTCATTGAACGCTCACTGGGAAAACGCTCGGGAAATAGGGAGGGGCGTAAATAATATTCTTCCGGTGAGTTAACCATCGATTGGCTTTGCTGGGGATATTTCAACCAGCGCCGACGCATAAAGTCGGGCGTAAAAGCCGCTAAATCTTCTTCTGCCCATTCCTGCATTAAGTGCGCGTCGTGCAAGCTGTAGCTAATTAAATCGAGCTCCGCATCAAAATAAACAACCAGGTTACTGGCAAAACCTTCACCATTAGGCAGCGCTTTATTTTCCTGCTGGGCAATACGCACCTCGATCATTTTTAACTTACCCTCTTCATCGAAGCGTTCGATACGCAAAGGGTAAAAATAATATTGATCAAGCCAGTAAATAACCTTCGAGACCTTAAAGTCAGGCAACCAGTCTTGTTTGGGCGTGCCAACCACAACAAAGCAATTGACGCCGTCATCCTTTTTATAGAAGGGGTAACGCTCCTGCATCAACTTAATTGAGTCTGTGGCGACATCATAGAAACGACCATTAGGTTCCGCCAACGTGATTGTTTTTCTATTCGTGGGAAAGCGAACGGTCTCGTGTAGTACATCTGCACCAATTAAGCGCCAGTCAAACTCCCAGGCTTCCAGGCCCAGAATATCGTCAAACGATTGCGCAACGCCGGGAAAGGGGGTTTCCCGGCGCGGTGGCGGTTGCCGCCTAACTCGACGTAAAGACGGTGTATACGCAAAGTAATCTAACTTGGCTGGCGACTCTAAACCGGTGCGCCGCAACACCCACATTTCCTGTACTCCATCACTTTTCGGTGGGTAGGTGTAGTAGTACATATGCCGGGAATAAGCTTCGCCAGGTTTTTTTGCAATTTGACTCGCGGCGTTGGGTGAATCCATTTGATCGATCATCGCCACGGTCACACCCTGGGTTAAATAGCCCTCTTTGGTAATCGTGCCAAAAGCATCGGCCATAACATGAGACCAGCGCGCCGTGTGAGTAAATGTCATCGCCCTAAAACCCATCTCCTCTGCCGTATACGGCGCTGTAAACGGGAAGGGCTCGGCGGGTAGATAAGGGACTTTTTTATCGCGCGGGGTATTGGTACGGAGGTCAACCCGCTCTCTCTCCCAGGGCGTTAATTGATCGAGGGTGCGCCAGCTTTGTGCGCCAGGGCTTTCAGCCTCACCACTGGCAAGGCCAGAAACAAGCAACAGGCCAAATAAAGCACCGGCCGATAGCGCACGAATAAATATTATCGAGCAATTAGAATTCATACTGCAGCTCTACACCAATATTGTCGTACTGGTGAAACTGGCCGAATAAACCATCGTCATCACCGCCATGGTAATCGGTATAAATCAAACTGCCATTGATAAAGGGGGATATCTCATAACTCGCCATCAATTTGGTTTTCGTGCCTTGGTAATCTTTATTTGAGCCGCTTAAATAAGGCGTTATCGTCGCGCTTAGCATTAAGCGGTCACGGGTCCGTTGTACCGGGCGGGAGATAAAAAACACCGGGGCAAAATTCCATTCATCGCCAATAGCACCACCATAGCCAACCCCCAAACCTTCATGCCAGTCAAAGGTGTAATAAAAGGAGGGTTGGAAAATCACCGATATTTTAGAGGGGAAGGCAAACTCAAAAGCCAGCGCTGCTCGCAGCGTGTCGTGCTCACTAATACCATTGCCACTGCCGCCACTCCGCACAGCTGCAAGGTTACGATAGTCCACGAAATTAGCATCTTTGGTGTATAGGGCTTCGGCACGAAAAACCATTGGCAAGGTGCCAATCAAAGGTACATTTTTTGCCACCCAGGCATAATCCGATGTCGCACCAAAATGATGGAGGCGTTCGTGCTCGGGCGTGATAATTAAAAGGTCACCACTGCCATCAGTAAAACGTCCCGTAACAAACGGTGAAGCATCACGCTCCCAGGCGTAGTAGTACACCAGCCCCCAGGTGAGAGCCCCGCTGGCAATATCAAGCCGTGCCGCTATTTGATGATCACTAGGATGCTTCCAGTCGGGACGCTTAGTCTGTAACACTCTGTCACCCGCCGCATTGCTGCGGTTATTCAATAGGGCATCATTATTTCGCGCATTTTCATCCCCGGGTGGGAGTAGTGGAGATTGCCAGGCCGACCCATAAGCCGGATTAACGTTGGCCTCAAAATCGGGTATCCAAAGTACATTTAAGGAAACATCATCAAAAAAATAGGTCAGGTTCGCCATCCACATCGGCAAGCGACGCACCTCATAGTCAGCGGCTTCTAGTTGTACCGACTCTCGGAAATCCATCGAGTTAATTGCGTCGATAAATTGCCCGTCCATCTTGCCCCAGGCAATTTGCTGCTTGCCCAGCACCACATCGAGTTTTGAGGTGCGGTAAGACACGTACAACTCACGGGCGATGCGGTCGAAGGTATTGTATTTGTAATAACTATCATCAACACGCTTGGCATAAAGGCCATCACCACCATCGACATCGTAAACCGAGTCATACATTAAGTGATTGATACTGGTTAGCTCAAGATTGGGTGAGAAGCGATAAGAAGCGCCAATTTCAACAAGCGTTTGCATTTGCAGACCGCGATAATCACGATCGCGAAAACCGATATCTTCATCGTCGTGCACCAGATAGTCGGACCAGTGCGTAATAGTGCCATTGATGCTCAAGCCCGGTAGTGCCCGTTCAATGGGCTTGGTTAAATATTTTCCGCCGGGGTCAAAGGTAGCCATAGAACGGTCAAAAGCGGCAAAGTCATCCTGTGCAAAAGCCACACCCGCCAGTGCGCAGGACGCGGCCAACGCCAATGTACTCATCACCTTTAAAGGGGCCTTTTCCACTACCGATAACACAACACGACTCGTAGGCCCAGCCACATAACTGAGCCATTTCTGACAGGCAACTTTCATTTAATCAATCTCGTTTATCCCCTGTCACCCGCCTGAATGTGATGCAAAACAGTAATTATTCATCACTGTTACGCGTCTGAATAAGGGCCGAGATGGGGAATGCAAATACTAATGGTTGGCCGGAATTTTAGGGCTTGGACGTCTGTTAAGCAATAGATCGAGATCAGCTGGTGCTGTTTACGGTTTACATTTACCGCGAAGGCTGCGAATCTATGGGCAATTATAAACAGCAACACTACAGCCGTTTTTTTCTAATAAAAAGGAGTCGAGAGCATGTCTGACAGCAAATATGAAGGCCTACAAATTGCCAACCCCCTGACCCTCCAGCCCGAGTGGCTAGCCAAAGTTCAGGAAGATATTTTTGATCCCGAGCGCGCCATTATCGACACCCACCACCACCTGTGGTCTGAAGCGGGTTTAATCCCCTATTCGCTGGATGACTTTTTGGCAGACACCGGCAGCGGCCACAATCTGGTTAAAAGCGTGTTTATGGAGTGCCACTCCAACTATTACACCGACGGCCCCGAGCACCTGCGCTCATTGGGTGAAGTCGAATACATCACCGGGCTTGCCGATCGCACTGCAGCCGACACCACTGGCCAGGCGGAAATTGCCGCACTGGTTACTACCTTCGATCTTCGCCAAGGCGACGGCGTTGAAGACCTGGTCAATCGCCACCGCGAAGTCAGTAAAGGCCGCTTCCGTGGTATTCGCCAGGCCCTGGCCAACGCACGACCCGGCGAAGGCCTGCTGCTAGAAGCCGCCAGCCCGAAAGATATACACAAAGACCCCGACTTTATTAAAGGTATGAAAATACTCGGCAAAATGGGCCACAGCTACGAGTCGTGGCACTACCACTATCAAAACCCTGAGTTTGCCGAACTGGCTCGCACCGTGCCCGAAACCACCATGGTGCTCGACCATATCGGCACCCCCGTTGGCACCGGCATTTATGCCGCCAAGCGCGATGAAGTTTTTGAAGAGTGGAAAAAAGGCATCGCCGAAATCGCCGCCTGCCCCAACACCATCGCCAAACTCGGCGGCTTTTCTATGCCCGACAACGGCATGGGCTGGGCCGGTCGCGCCATGCCACCAAGTTCTGACGAAGTGGTTGCCGCTCAGGCCAAATACTACTTACATGTAATTGAGTGCTTCACCCCCGAGCGCTGCATGTTTGAAAGTAACTTCCCGGTCGACAAGCTCGAGCTGTCCTATCAGGTGTACTGGAATGCCATGAAGAAAATCGTTAAAGATTTTTCTGAGAACGAAAAGAACGCTATGTTCTCCGGTACCGCAACTCGCGTCTACAAACTGTAAACGCAACTGACAACGCAGGTATCACTGCAGAGGGAGGGCCACATGGCTCTCCCTCTTTTTTTGCCCCGTCAACAAACAGTGACCGAACACGCACTAGCGGTGCTAAAATTACAACCACAATTTATTCACTTTGTATTAAACACTTACCACTACTAAAAAACAGGAATCAACAATGAGCATTTCATTCGCAGGAAAAGTCGCCGTCGTTACCGGCGCAGGTGCAGGCCTGGGCCGCAGCCACGCCAAATATTTTGCCGCACACGGTGCCAAAGTCGTCGTTAACGACCTCGGCGGCTCAGTCGCGGGTACTGGTGGTTCCGCTAAAGCCGCTGACGAAGTGGTAAAAGAAATCACCGACGCCGGTGGTATCGCCGTCGCCAATTACGACAGTGTGGCAACCGAAGAAGGCGGCGCCAATATTATTAAAGCCGCCGTCGATAACTTTGGTGGCATCGACATACTCATCAACAATGCCGGTAACGTGCGCGATAAAAGTTTCCGTAAAATGGATCTGAAAGATTTTACCGCTTTAATGGACGTGCATTTAATGGGTGCCGTTTATTGCACCAAAGCTGCCTGGCCGATCATGCTTGAGCAACGCTATGGGCGAATCGTACACACCACTTCGGCAGCGGGCTTATTCGGCACCCACGGCCACACCAATTATTCCAGCGCAAAAATCGCTTTAGTGGGTTTTATGAATGCTTTAAAACAGGAAGGCACCTCAAAAAACATACTGGTTAATTGCGTCGCGCCTATGGCTTTAACGCGTATGACAGAAGAAGTTATGTCGCCAAAACTCGCGCCAAAAATGAAACCCGAATACGTCACCGCATTAATGGGCTGGCTGTGTTCGGAAGAGAGCACATTGGCCGGAGAAATTATCGAAGCCGGCATGGGCTATTACAGCAAGGTGCAAATCACTGAAGCCCCCGGCTATATTTTCAAAGGTGATGAAGTGCCCAGTGCGGAACAAATCGGCGAACATTGGGGCGAGATCAGCGATATGACAGGCGCACTGCCCTACCCCGGTGCCGATGATTTAATTCGTGCTGTTTTTAGAAAACTAAAAGCGGAAAACTGAAAGCGGCAAGCGGCAAGCTAAGACATAAAATGTAAGACCAAAAAAAGGGCGGCCCTTTGGTCGTCCTTTTTTCTACCCGCTCCACTTTACTGTCTATAAACAATCGCCCTGTATACTGAGCCCATAAAAATTACGCCATACTCGATATAAGAAATTTAAAGTTTGGCAAAGTCGATGACGCCATCATGGAGTTCCGCTGTGCGATGGGCTAAGCCAGCTATTTGCCCACCAGTGACGCATCACGCATACTCAGGCAGACAAATTATTCAATTGCACCACCTATAAATACTACAAAAACTGGAGACAATAAAAATGGCCAAGCACGCCTTTATCACCAAGCCTGAAGACAATGTCAGGATGGAACCCAAAGACGAATACACCCACGAACCCGAAGCCGTTATCAACTTTAACGAAAGCGCCTACTACAATATTTACGATGGCGAACAAAAAATCGGTGGCTGGTTTCGCATCGGCAACCGCGTCAACGAAGGCTATGCCGAAGTCTCCATCTGCCTTTACTTCCCCGATGGCACGGCTGGCTTTATGTTTCAAAAAGCCAGCATCACCACCAATGATGCCTTTGAAGCAGGCGGCGCACGCTTTGACATTATCGAGCCCTACAAAAAACTTCACGTCAGTTATGACGGCGACATACTGGTAATGGCCGACCCACAGGCCCTGCTCAACCCCAGTAAAGCCTTTAAAGAAAACCCCAAAAAGCCCTGCTCGATTAAACTCGACTACACCGGCATCTCCCCTATTTATGGCGGCGAGCATTTAAAAGACGACGGCTCACCGATCGAACTCGATATGGAACACGCCCTCGCCCGCGCCCACTTCGAGCAACACGTCAAAGCCGAAGGCACCATCACCGTCGGCGACGATACCTGGACCATCTCCGGCTACGGCCTGCGCGACCACTCCTGGGGGCCACGCTACTGGCAGAACATTTACTGGTACCGCTGGTTGCCCATCAGCTTTGACGAAACCTTCGGCGCCATGATCATGACCACCGGCACCGCAGATGGCCAACTCGACTGCGGCGGCATGATTTTAAATAACGGCGAATACGAACTGATTACCGAATGCACCGTCGACTCCGAATGGGACGACGACTTCAACCAAACCAGCATGCGCATCTGGGCGAAAACCGAAAAGGGTGAATATGAAATTACCGGCGAAGTCATCACCCTCGTACCCGTGCGCAACCGCCGTCAGCTCGACAGCGGCGAATGGCTGCACACCCGTATTACCGAAGCCATGACGGAGTATCGTTATAAAGATAAGGTCGGTTACGGATTATCTGAATATTGTGATCAGATTATTGATGGTGAGCCGGTGGGCAAGACTATTCCTGCGGCGCGTTAAGGTTCGTTAGTAGCAGGAGACCCACCGCTTGTTGATAAGCGGGTGGTGGGTATGGCGCCCCATCTAAACAAGCAAGGGCGTCTCCTTTAATTCTAAACATAGAAACTCGCATAATATGTTGGAAACAAGCTTAAATATTGGCAAAGATTTGCTTACGAATCCTTATGGTTTTTGGCTCTTGGTGATTGTAGCCAACTACATTATATGGATGCTTACGTATTTATTTTTCCCCGAAAGACACCAGTGGATACCCTCAGTTTTAGGCGTTACAGCTCTACTCTCAACATGGGTGTATATGTACATGGTGATGATACCGCTATTCATCCTCATATCGTTCTTCGTTATAGTTCCTTTACTGCAATACCATAAACGTTAATTGCGAGAAATAGAAAAACTCATTAAATTTTAACTACGAAAAAATCAAACGGCATAAACATGAGCTTTAAAAAACACGACTCCATTGAACTTATTGATCTTTTTAACTCAAAGCCATATCAAGGCCAATCTCCTGAAAAAGCGAGTATTATCTTTTTAAGTTCAGACGCAAACTATTCTCGAAAAATATCTGACGACCCTTTTTTCAACTATATTTTAGAATATCAAGAAGACGGCGTTTCTTTCTGGAAAAAACATGGTCGCCACCACCCTTTCCTACTAGAAGAGTACCCATTTAACAGGAGCAAAGACGGCGTCCCGTATCATAGAAATTTTAGCAAAATAGGATTCAATGCATCATATTCTGACAAAGTGTGCTTTTTGGAACTCCTAGACATCCCAACAATTGGAAATAAATCTGAAAACAGAAACTTATTCTACAACTTAACTTCTCTACCTCATTTAAAATACATTGACAACCTGATCACTGGAGGCGGCAACAAATTATTTTATATACCTGTCGGTGTTTTAAATGACATGATGCACTTAAAGAAAAAATACAATATCTTTACATGGCTGAGCCTAGAAAAAACCGAAGAAAAACCATTTTCAAAAACCATACATGGAAATAAAGTACAGCAAATGTATCATTTTTCTTCCTCTCAGATTCACGGCCAAGTGGGAGAAATACATCTAACCGCTAACAATTGGCTAGAGCAAAAAGAAGCTCAATCAAAAACAGAAGAACCGCGTTAAGTCTAAAAGGAAGAAAGGGGTCGTCTTTCCTTAAGCCCTACCCCATCAAATATTACGACTCTGTTTGACATCATCGGCGAGCCAGGACTTTATGAGGGATTGGTAGGGCATATCTCGCTTATTGGCTTCGATTTTAATGCTATCCAATAAACCTTCGGGGAGCCTGAGTGAAATAGTTTTCGTTGAAAGTTTTAAATTGGGTAGTGAAACTGATTGCGCCTGATCCCAGTCAATATAGTCGCTGGAATCATGCTTCTCCCAAAAAGCTCTTTCGTCAGCTTCAGTTTTAAACTTAGGTGTCGCTTTCATTTTTTTCATAAATAGCCCTCTCTTTACGGTGCATATCACGCGCTGAAATTACACGGATCAACGCATTAACAGAACGCAAAGTAAATGTTATATGCAGCAACCTTCCATCATTGTTTATCCCCAGAGCATGGCAACGCCGACGCTTAAAATAGCTCTGCCGTAAATAACCAGCAGAGCTATTGTCACTCACTCAGACCTTAATAAAGCCCGCGTAACCGCTCTCTTGCACTTCTTCACACTTGCGGTGGTATTCGTTGACGCCGCCGATGTAGGAGATCAAGCGGCTCGGCTTGCCTTCGATATTGGCACCGGTGTACCAGGATTGGGTCGCCACGAATAAAGTGCCATTGGCCACTTCGTCGTGATGGGCCACCCACTCATCCTGTGTCGCCAGTGTCGGCTCAATGGATTTAAGCTGCTCCTTCTCTAAGTGGGCGATACAGTCGGTCACCCAGTCCACTTGCTGTTGCAGGCAGGTGGTCATATTGCAGAAGGCGGCCGATGGCGCGAGAGGCCCGGCGACGGTAAACAGGTTGGGAAAACCGTGTACCTGCAGACCCAAGGTGGTGCGGATATCTTTATTCCACTCCTCGGTCAACGACAGGCCATCGCGGCCGTGAATATTCATACGCGCCAGGGAGCCGGTGCCGGCATTAAAGCCGGTGGCCATAATGATGACATCTAGCGGGTATTCACCCTCAGTAGTTTTAATACCCGTTGCAGTAATACACTCGATAGGAGCACTTCTGACATCGACCAGCTCGACATTGTCACGGTTATAAACATCGTAGTAACCGTTCTCCAGCGGCACGCGATAGGTGCCAAAACCGTGGGTCTGCGGAGTAACAAGATCGGCAATGGCGGGATCTGTAATGCGCGCACGAATTTTCTTGCGCACGAACTCAGAAATCTCGTCATTCACGGCTTGGTCGGTAAACATCTCGGGGTAAGTCCCGACCCACATACTTAGCGAGCCCTCTTGCCATTTTTCTTCGAGCACCTGCAGGCGCTGCTCGGGTGTTTGGTCGTACCAGGAGCCGTGTTCGAAATCGTAGTCAAAACCGACGAAGCTGTTGTAGACCTTTTCCTGCAACTCGGCGGCTTTCGAGCGCCAGTGCTCTCGATCGGCATCGTCAAACTGGTCGTTACGCATTGCCACACCGTAGGAGGCGGTGCGCTGGAAAACGCTCAGGTGCTCGACTTCGCTGGCAATGGTTTGAATCAGCTGAATGCCAGTGGCACCGCAACCGATAACGCCCACGCGCTTGCCTTTTAAATCGAGGCCTTCACGGGGGTAGCGTGCGGTATGGGCGATAGTGCCCTGAAAACTATCTTTGCCGGGAAAGTCAGGCGCTTTTGGCTCGGACAACATGCCGACACAGCTGACGAAATAACGTGCATTCAGGGTCTCGCCCTGATCGGTGCCGACACGCCAGCTTTGAGCGTCACTGTCCCAGTCGGCGGAGGTGACGCGGGTTTCGAAAGCATAGTCTTTGCGCAGCTCGAATTTATCGGCGACGAAGTTCAGGTAGCGCTCAACCTCTGCCTGGGGCGGAAAGCGCTCGGCCCAATCCCACTCCTGAATCAGCTCGTCGGAGAACCAGTATTGGTAGATATAGGATTGTGAATCGACGCGCGCACCGGGGTAGCAATTCCAGTACCAGGTGCCACCCACTGCCGGGGCCGCTTCGATGCCGCGCACGCGTAAGCCCATCTCGCGCAACTTATACATTGCGTACAAACCGGCTATACCGGCACCAACAACGACTGCATCATAGTCGTGCTCTGCGCTTTGATTCA
>Ga0164315_10003987_pt1 | contig 11466 bp, 12 predicted proteins | sample GuaBasSedimGuay6_FD_113737 | JGI IMG/M metagenome (GOLD analysis project Ga0164315, IMG submission 113737) | Subseafloor sediment microbial communities from Guaymas Basin, Gulf of California, Mexico - Guay6, Core 4569-2, 0-3 cm | ecosystem: Environmental > Aquatic > Marine > Hydrothermal vents...
AGGCGTCCTCAAGGCATCCATAGCTCGTTGCAGCTTAGCATCCAGATCCCAGGCGCCAAGATGGTCGAGCTTTTCTTGCACCTCACCTTGCTTTTCTATTAGGTTAGTCATCGCATCAGCATCATCAAGAATTGCAGGATCAGCGAATTGTTCATTTATTGCTTCAAATTTCTTCAGCAAGGCTACAGTCTCATGTACACCTTCTTCAACAATTTCTTTAACCGTTTTTTGCTGATCGAGTTGAGGTTCCTGCTCCAGCATACCCACTGTATATCCGGGAGAGAAAACTACTTCTCCCTGGTATTGATTGTCGAGGCCTGCTATAATCCTAAGCAATGATGATTTACCTGAACCATTTAATCCGAGTACACCAATTTTAGCTCCGTAGAAAAAAGATAGGTAGATATTACTTAGCACTTTTTTTTGAGGCGGGTATAGCTTGCTTACCCCGGCCATTGAAAATATTATTTTTTCGTCACCCATTTTTAAGAATTTTGAAACCCAAAAGTATAAAAAAAGGTTACTTATATTATAATATTAGTATGTAAGCCAAAATCAAAATATTTTATATAGGCTTAAATGCTTATAAATGAAGGTTTAAAGATAAATTTCAAGTAATTATTTGATTTATTATTATAACATTTATATTTGCGCAAAATTTGAAGAGTTGATATGTATTGGACATTAGAATTAGCATCTTATTTAGAAGATGCGCCATGGCCCGCCTCGAAGGACGAATTGATTGATTATTCAATCAGATCAGGGGCTCCATTAGAGGTGGTTGAGAATTTGCAGGAACTGGAAGACGATGGCCAGCCATATGAGACCATTGAAGAAATTTGGCCGGACTATCCTACCAAAGAAGACTTCTTTTTTAATGAAGACGAATATTAATTAGATTAATAATTATCTAATTCAAACAGCGCCTGGGCGATTTTAATATCCTCAGGCGTTGTTATTTTTATATTCTTATAGTCTCCTTCCACCAAATGTATTTGATGACCACTGCTTTCAACAACAGAGGCATCGTCGGTGAACTTATTACTTTTTGCCGATAAGTAAGATTGCTTTATTTTATCTACGGCAAATATTTGAGGTGTTTGCATAAGTCGATAATCAGCACGATCAACATTGCAATTGCCCTCTTTATTAAGTTTTCTAATAGAATCCTTAGGTGAAACAGCAGCGATCCCGGAGCCAAACTTTTGCGCCGAAGCAAAACAATTACGTATTATTTGTGTGCTAACAAAAGGTCTTACACCATCGTGAACGGCAACAAGCCCATCATTATTTATTTCATCCAACCCATTTTTTACAGATTCAAACCGTGTGTTGCCTCCTTTAACTAACTGACATGGGATATTAAACTGATGCACTTCTACAAGCTTATTCCATAATTCAAATTGATCTTCAGGAATAACAAGAATGATATTTATGCTTTCGGAATAATGATAAAAAGCATTTATTGTATGCATTAGAATTGGCAAGCCACCAATTACAATAAATTGCTTAGGAGTGGTTGATTGCATACGCATACCACTTCCGCCTGCTACAATTATAGCGTATTCCATCATCTGCCTAAGGTAAGGATATTCTTAGAATGCGCCCTGAAACAGGCTCAAATTGTATACTTGTAATTATTGTTTAGATGATAAGCATGGCATCACCAAAGGCAAAGAATCTGTATTTTTCCTTAATGGCAATTTTATAAGCTTCCATAATCAAGTCATAACCTCCAAATGCTACTGCCATCATAAGCAATGTAGATTCTGGCAAGTGGAAATTAGTAATCATGGCATTACAAATCTTGAAGTCATAGGGCGGGAAGATAAACTTATCTGTCCAGCCACTTTTTTCTTTTAGCTTATCATTTGCCGATACAGCCGTTTCTAATGCACGCATGGACGTAGTGCCGATAGCGATAACACGTTTTTTGTTTGCAAGGGCATTATTTACTACATCTGCTGTTTCTTCACTCACGAAAAAATTCTCAGAATCCATTTTGTGTTTAGTAAGATCTTCAACATCAACAGGTCTAAATGTACCCAAGCCAATGTGTAGCGTTACAGTAGCTGTTTCTACACCAATAATCTCTAATTTTTTTAATAGGTGAGGCGTAAAGTGCAAACCTGCTGTAGGAGCAGCCACAGCACCTGTTTTTGTTGCATAAATGGTTTGAAATCGCTCACGATCTTCCGGTTCTGCCTTACGATCTATTGTTTTAGGTAATGGCGTCTCACCAAGTTGGTCAATTATCTGGGTGAATTCTTCATTGGTGCCTTCAAATAAAAACCTTATGGTTCTGCCTCTGGAGGTAGTATTGTCAATTACTTCAGCGACTAATTCACCTTCGCCAAAATAAAGTTTGTTACCGACACGAATTTTTCTGGCGGGGTCAACCAAGACATCCCATAATCTCATTTCCCTGTTTAGTTCTCTAAGGAGGAATACCTCAATCTGAGCACCTGTTTTTTCTTTGTTTCCGTATAATCTGGCGGGAAAAACTTTAGTATCGTTTACCACCATCACATCTCCTTCGTCGAAATACTCAACAAAGTCTTTGAACATTCTATGCTCGATTTTTCCGGTATCCCGATGAATCACCATTAATCTGCTCTCATCCCTGTTTTCAAGAGGATATTTTGCAATTAAGCCTGAAGGTAAATCAAACTTAAACCTTGATAATTTCATTTTTACATTTCTGTTCTCAGGATATGCCATAAGTCCGTTGGGGATTAGATTATACTTTTAACTAAAAAAATTAAGAATTAGGCTATTAATAATCAACTCATTCTTATTTTTATACGTTCTAAACACAATAGGTGAATTTAGGATGCAAAAGTAACTATATGTTGCTAATAATGTAACTTAATGTGCTAATTATTGTCTTAACAACAAAGGTCAAGCTTAATTATGGGTATCATCATTAAATTAATTCTCGAAAGTTTTCGTTTTGCATGGAATGCACTAAGAATGAATGCTTTTAGAACCACACTTTCATTGCTGGGTGTTACTGTAGGTATTTTTGCAATTATCGGCGTTTTTACGGTTGTTGATTCACTAGAAAAAAACATTCGTGATAGCCTTAATTTTCTAGGCACAGGAACAATATATGTACAGAAGTGGCCCTTTATTGCAGGAGAAGACTTTAACTGGTGGGATTATATAAGGAGACCACAGCCTTCTTATAACGAATATAAATTTCTTGAGAAAAACTTAAAATCTAAATCCGCAATTTCCATTATGTCCGGACAAGGGAATTCGGTAATGAAATATGAGAGCAATAGCTTCGATGAAGGAACTCTAATGGGGGGATCGTATGGCTATAAAGATATTTTTTCTGTGCCTATTGCATCGGGCAGATATTTTACTCTGAAGGAGGCGCAAGCAGGTAGAAATGTAGCTGTAATTGGCGCCAATGTTGCTGAGAATTTATTTGCAGGGGTAAATCCATTGGGTAAAAGTTTAAAGGTAAAAGGAAGGAAGTTTGTGGTTATAGGGGTAATTGAAAAGGAGGGAGACAGCTTTCTGGGAAATACTTCGAATGATGATAATTGCCTGATTCCATACGATTCATTTAGGAAGATGTACGTGACAGGTACGGGTAGATGGAATGAGAAACAATCTACCATTGCGCTGAAAGGGTACGATGATGATGTAGGGCTAGTGAAAATGGAGTATGAAATGCGTGGCTTATTAAGATCACACAGAGGTCTGAGACCTAAGGATGAAGATTCATTTGCCTTGAATCGGCCGGAGGCAATCGCTAATGCCATTGGCAGTGTTTTTGATGTGCTCAGCTTAGTTGGGTGGGTTATTGGAGGTTTCTCCATACTTGTAGGAGGGTTTGGGATAGCTAATATTATGTTTGTCTCTGTAAGAGAAAGAACGAATATTATTGGCATCCAGAAGTCTCTTGGCGCAAAGAATTATTTTGTCTTATTTCAATTTTTGTTTGAGTCTGTATTTCTAAGCTTATTGGGAGGAGCAACCGGATTGCTTCTGGTGTATTTTCTCTCGTTCATGTCATTAGGAACTATGGAGCTTACAATGACATTCCGTAATGTTGTTTTAGGATTGGGGGTTAGTGTGGCTATTGGCATGATCTCAGGTATAATTCCGGCAGCGCTGGCAGCTCGTATGGATCCTGTTGAGGCAATTAGGTCTTAGTTGGTGAGTTGGTGAGTAGTTGGTGGATTATTCTAATGAGTAATAAGCTGTAAAAGTTTTTGCAGATACCCGGCGGAGAGATGAGGTAAGTTTTGCCATTTATTGAGTTCTATTTTGGTGCTTAGTTTCACAAAGCTATCATGGAGTAATTTAGAAGAATTTTCTTGCGAAAGAGCAATGTAATTATCTGTTTCGTAATGGTAATGCCAAGGGGTTTTGCCTGTACTTATATAGGTATTACGCTTAATTAATGAAGTCGTTCCTGCATATAAACTTTGTCTGGCATTCTCTAGATATTCTCCTTCCAGATGAAGGGTGTTGCTGAAGAAGTTTCCCCAATAAAACATGGTTCGAAAAGCAAAAGTATTCTTTTTAGAGAACTCAGAAGGATAATCTAATACCATATAGGGCAGGTTTAAATAGCTTTCCCCCTTAGAAATTTTTGCATGACCGTAATTTGCCGGTAAAGAATCTTCGTGGTTGCCTAGTACATCACTTATTTTGTTTTGTGTAAGCTCCAGTAATTCATAGATTTTACTTTGGACAACTTTCTTTTTGATAATAATATCGGGGTCAGAAAGTAAAGAGAATTCATCCAATGAAAAATCTATATTAGTTGACATGTCAAATATTGAGGCTCGATTAATTATATGAGATTATTAGCATAGGCATATTTAAGCAAGCCTATAACCGATGACGTTTTTGTTTTTTTGAGCAGACTCTTATAGTGCCCTTCAGATGTTTTCTCAGTGATAGCTAATTTTTCAGCTATTTTCTGGGTAGTAAAATCATCGGAAATAAGGGCCAGTATTTCTTTTTCTCTATTTGATAGTAGCTTCGATTTCTTGTTTTGATTTAGAGCGCCAATTATTATTTTATTGATATCTCCATTTATGATCAATTTGGATGTGTCTGATGCTTCGAGGGCTTCTGCTAAATGTTGATGAGATCCCTTTTTAATTTTATAATTATTGTCACCGTTGTTTAGTATTTCTTTTATCAGATGGGCTTCGTCATGCATACTAAGAACTATGATTTGAAGCTTAGGGTATATCTTTTTTGCTTTTCTGATTAGGTTCAGCCCATTATCGTCTACCAGATTAAAGTCAGTAATTAGAATATAAAACTCTGCATCAGAGAAGTAGTTGAGTGCATCGTCTACAGTATTGGCACTTTCCACCAGTTCAGTTACTGATTTGGCCAGGAGATTAGCTATTCCATCAAGTAAAATTTCTTTCTCATCAACAAAAAGAATCTTCATATGGCTCCCTTCGATTTTAAAAGCTCAAGGTCTCCCAGATTAGTAGTGCTTATATTACACTAGCTGGTAAGGGGTTCTTATAAACCTTAATAAAGTAGTGAAGATATAACAATAAGTTGATGAAGGAAATAGCAATCGTCTTCAACGATAAGCTACACTATGTTGCCAGACTCAATATTGACTTAATAAATTTAAAGGATATTAGATTTATTCTTGTGCCGCTATTGGCTCATCCAACACATCGCCACTTATAGAGGCTCTGATTTTAGTTTCCAATTCTTCCAGGAGTTCAGGGTTATCTTCTATCAGTGCTTTTACTGCATCGCGACCCTGGCCTAGCTTATTACCCTCATAAGAGAACCAGGAGCCGGCTTTCTTAATAATATCCAGCTCAACACCGAGGTCGAGTATCTCTCCAGATTTAGATATACCCTGTCCATACATGAGATCAAACTCAACTACTTTAAAAGGAGGGGCTACTTTGTTTTTAACCACTTTAACCCTTGTACGGTTTCCTGTAACATCAGTTGGGCTTTCTTTAATTTGCCCTATGCGCCTGATATCTAACCTTACTGAAGAATAAAACTTGAGAGCATTTCCTCCGGTAGTGGTTTCCGGGTTGCCAAACATAACACCTATCTTTTCGCGAAGCTGGTTAATAAAGATACAAGAGCAACCCGTTTTGCTTATGGTTCCTGTTAATTTCCTTAAGGCTTGAGACATTAATCTGGCTTGAAGACCCATTTTGCTATCACCCATTTCACCTTCGAGCTCTGCTCTTGGCACTAAGGCTGCTACAGAGTCTATAACTATAATATCTATGGCTCCGGAACGAATTAAATGTTCGGTGATTTCAAGTGCCTGCTCACCACTATCCGGTTGAGATATAAGAAGGTTTTCTGTTTGAATGCCAAGTTTTTCAGCATAGGATTTGTCGAACGCATGTTCTGCATCAATAAAAGCGGCTAAACCACCGGCTTTTTGTGCTTCTGCGATGCAATGCATTGCAAGGGTTGTTTTACCTGAAGATTCCGGTCCGTAGATCTCAGTTACTCGTCCTCTTGGGATGCCGCCAATGCCGAGGGCTATATCTAATCCTAATGAGCCGGTAGAAATTGAAGGGATGTCGCTTACACTCTCGTCGCTTAACCTCATTACCGCACCTTTACCATATGCCTTTTCTAATTTCTCGATTGTTAGTTGTAAGGCTTTTGCTTTTCCGTTTTGTTCGCTCATTAGATTATTTTTATAGTGTGTTATAGTATAGGTTTCTCTAGTTGTAATAACTATTTGATTTCAAAACTAATATAATTAGTAATTAAAAGCTAAAAAAATTAGTAAATAATTAAAACATCAATAGATTTTATTGTTGTAGCGCCTTAAAATCGTTTATTTGCAGTAGGTGAAGATTAGAGTTAAGAGAATATTTTTAGGTCTATTAGGCTTACTTATTGTAGTGATGGCTTTCAACTACAAATTGATAGGCTATGGGCTGGGCCAGGCACAGGGTCAATTTAAAGTGATGTGGAATGCCAGGCCCATAGCTGAGGTGCTGTCTGATCCACAATTTCCGGATTCACTAAAGGCAACTTTGTCAATGGTGGAAGAGATTAAGCAGTTTGCCATAGATACACTTGGCCTGAAATCAAGTAAGAATTATACAACAGTATATGACCAACAGGGAAAAGAAATTCTGTGGGTAGTTACGGTCTGCGATCCTTATAAATTTGAGCCGCTTATGTGGTCTTTTCCTATAATTGGTTCATTTACTTATAAAGGATTTTTTGACTATCAAAAGGCTGTTGACTTGGCAAAATCAATGAAAGAAAAAGGATATGATATCAGTATGCGATCTGTTAGTGGATGGTCGACCCTGGGGTGGTTCAGGGACCCGATTTTAAGCAATATGTTAGCTGATGGGCCCGGTGACTTGTCTAATACGATTATTCATGAGCTTACGCATGGCACAATTTTTATACCCGATAGCATGACTTTTAATGAGAACCTTGCCACTTTCATCGGTAATAGAGGGGCTCTTGAATTTTTGAAATCTAAATACGGGGCTGATTCAGAAGAATACAGGAACCACGTTGTCTTGAAAAAGGATGCGAAAATATTTACTCAGTATATAGTTCAGGCCGCTAAGCAATTAGATAGTCTATATCAGGATATAAGTGGGGAAAGTGACTCGCTTAAGCATATCCGTAAAACAGTATTTATCGATGAGATTATGGCGAATAAGGATACACTTAGTTTTTTAGATACGCTGCATTATAAAGGATATTTCGAAAATTATCGACCTAATAATGCCTATTTCATCTCCTTCTTGAATTATCGTGAAAGACAGGATGACTTTGAGAGCTTGTTAGTAGACTCATTAGATAATCAGCTTATGGAGTTTATCAATTATTGGAAGCGGAATTATGAGAAATGATTTTATTAACATAATATTAATGAATTGCAGTTATCTTTATATTAATTCGGGAGTAGATTTGTGGAAAAGAGTATAAAATGGGTTCAACAAAAAAGACCATATTAATTGTAGATGATAATGAAGATATTCTCGAATTATTATTCTATAACCTAAAGTCTGATGGTTATCATGTTGAGATCGCAAAAGATGGGGTAGAGGCCATTGAAGTAGCCAAGAAAACCTTGCCTGAGCTCATAATTATGGATATCATGATGCCAAAATTAGATGGCGTTGAGGCATGCAGACATATCAGGCAGCTACCGGAGCTAGTAAATACACACATTATTTTTTTAACAGCAAGGGTTGAGGAGTATTCAGAAATTGCAGCATTTGATTCCGGCGCCGACGATTACCTTATGAAGCCAATTAAGCCGAGAGCTTTAATGAGCAGGGTAAATGCTTTTTTTAAGAAATCAGAGAGGTCATCAGATAATATTAGCGTACTTGAGTTTGATGATTTAAAGATTGACCGGGTGAGCTATACCGTTACTAAGGGAGGGAAGGTTATTGATTTGCCTAAGAAGGAATTTGAGCTACTCTATTTTCTTGCGCAAAAGCCTGGTCAGGTTTTTAGTCGTGATGTACTGCTTAAGAATATTTGGGGATCAGATGTTTATGTGCTGGCAAGAACAGTAGATGTACATATCCGCAAGGTTCGCGAAAAAATTGGCGATAATTATATTAAAACCGTGATGGGGGTAGGCTATAAATTCGAGCCTTCTAATGCTAAGTCATGAAGCATCGTAGCATAGCAATTATTATTGCTCTTTTATCAGGAGCAAGCATCACACTATTACTTATTCCGGCTCTTCTTAGCAATAAACAGCTTTGGATAATATTCTTCGTCTCTACCACGATCATATTCCTACTCGTTTGGATTTTTAATGAATTTATTATTTTTCGTGATTATTATAAGCTTGATATGCTTATACGAAAATTAGCCGAAGGCAAGGAGTCAGGTGAAATTGAGCATAATCTTAAAATGTATCAAGCGCAAAATCTTGCTCGTGACATGACAGATTATTATAGTCGTAAAAACACCTATCTGGACGAGCTTATTAAAAGCTCGGATTTACGTCGGCAATTTATTGCTGATGTTTCACATGAGTTAAAATCACCACTTTTTTCTGCTCAAGGTTATGTGCTTACACTTCTGGATGGCGCTGACAAGGATAAAAATGTAAGAACAAAATTTCTAAAGAAAGCGGCCAGAAATCTTGACTATTTGGATATCCTGGTACAGGATTTACTCGTGCTATCACAGATTGAGTCAAAGGCTATAAGCATGTTTGAGGACCATTTTGATATGGTAAACCTGGCGAAGGAAGTGTTGGAAGACCGAGAGGCTAAAGCTGCGAAAGCAGAAATTTCACTAAAATGTATGCATGAGAAATCGCCATTAATTGTATACGGTGATTACACACGTATTACACAGGTGCTTACTAACCTGGTCAATAATGGTATAAATTATAATAGTCCGGGAGGAAATGTAGTGGTTGAATTACAAGAAAAATCCGAAGGTATTCTGGTTTCTGTAGTTGATACCGGCGATGGCATAGAACCTGAGAACCATGAAAAGGTATTCAACCGGTTCTTTAGAGTTGATAAGAGCAGGACAGTGAAAAAAAGCACAGGTTTAGGACTGGCTATAGTAAAACATATCTTAGAAAACCATAATGTAAGTATTCATTTAGATAGTGAATTGGGAAAAGGTTCTACCTTTAGCTTTTTACTTCCTCGCGATAAAAAATATACAAGTGCATCAGAAGATAAATTTTAAAGATTGGATAGTTTTTGAGGATGAAGACTACCTGGTAATAAATAAGCCGGCGTATGTATCCACACTTGAAGACAGAACCGGTGCAGCCTCCATCCTGCAACTGGCCACGCAATATTTTGCAGGGTGTCAAGTTTGCCATAGATTGGATAAGGAAACTTCGGGTGCTTTATTGTTGTCAAAGAATTCAGAAGCCTATAAGCATGCCAATGCTCAGTTTTCTGACAGAACAGTAGAGAAAACCTACCATGCGGTGGCTGATGGTATTCATAATCTGGATGAAGAAAGAATTGACTTTGCACTGCACGTAGGTAATTCAGGTTCAAGAGTAAGTCGTGCCGGCAAACCTTCTACAACAATTGTTTCAAGTTTAAAACGATATAAGCATCATACGCTTATTGAATGCAAGCCTGTTACAGGACGTATGCACCAGATAAGGGTTCATATGTCTGCTATTGGCGCTCCACTGGTTGCTGATTTGGCATATGGAGGTAAGGATTTATACCTGTCTGCGATCAAGAAAAAGTATAAGCCCAAGTTTGAAAAAGAAGAACGTCCTCTAATGGCTCGTGTAGGGCTACATGCTTATTCATTAAAATTTAAGGATTTAAAGGGTAAAATTCAGGACATAATCTGCCCCTATCCGAAAGATTTTCAGACGATATTAAACCAACTTGAGAAGAATCTCTAATTATGACTTCCGACTGGAAAAAAGGTTATTTACTGCCTTTTTAAACTCCTGACCGGCTCGCTCAAGGTCAGTATGCACGTCTTCCCACTTGTCCTTGTTCTCTTCTTTAAAATCTTTGAACTTCTCGCCAAGAGAATCTTTGCTCTTTTTCAACTCATCTAACCTGCTCTGAAACTCTTCATTCGAAACACCTTTAACACCATTTAGTTCTGATATAAAGCTGTCGACATTTTTGCCAAATGTTTTGAACATTTTCTCCGCGTTACCTTCTGGTTTTCTTCCCATGATTAGTCATCTTTTTTTACAGTTACTAATTTACAAAAAAAGGAAAATATATAATCAATTTCTTGTCGGTAAATAGCAAGAGGCTAACATCCCGAAAAACTCGTGATAGTCGATATGGTGAATTTCGTCGGCAAAATCAGTGCGTCCATCGGAAATTCTTTTGATTAACATAGGAATAATTGTATTATTCATGATTAAACTAATATTAACTTTTACTAATTAAACCGATTTTACTATGTTAAACATGAACAAAGTTTTGAAGGCTGCCGTAGTCTTCGGGGTGGCATCTGTACTAGTATTCAGTTGTCAGACTCAAAATGAAATGGTTAGTCCGGGAGATATCCAGGAGACAGCCAATTTATTAAACGGTACACCAATTGAAGGACAGTATATTGTTGTTTACAAGCGAGGCTCTATGGGCTCTTCAAGAATTAGTCCTGAATATGGAGCCCGACAGGAATATATGAGGCAAATGTCCAACGATATGTTGGCAGAGCATGGCATTCAAAAAGAAGTTATACAGAATGTTTATGGTAATGTTATTGAAGGATTTACTGCTAAATTAAACGAGGAGATGCTTACTAAAGTTAAGAGCGATCCACGCGTAGCTTATGTAGAGCAGGATAAGATTATTGCCCTTGCGCCGGGTGGAGGAAAAGGCAAGCCGGGAGGAGGAGGTGGTGGTACACCCACACCACAGGAAACGCCTTGGGGTATTACTCGTGTGAATGGTGGCGCTGATGGCACAGGGCTAACTGCATGGGTTATCGATAGTGGCATTGATTTAGACCATCCGGATTTAAATGTAG
>Ga0164315_10003988_pt1 | contig 11464 bp, 8 predicted proteins | sample GuaBasSedimGuay6_FD_113737 | JGI IMG/M metagenome (GOLD analysis project Ga0164315, IMG submission 113737) | Subseafloor sediment microbial communities from Guaymas Basin, Gulf of California, Mexico - Guay6, Core 4569-2, 0-3 cm | ecosystem: Environmental > Aquatic > Marine > Hydrothermal vents >...
CAAATGACGGGCAGCATCGCCCATTTGGGCTTCAACTTTTATCACCTCGGCACCGGCTTCGGCCATCAGGCGAGTGCAGTGTGGGCCGGCCACAAAGTGGGAGAAGTCGAGAACTTTGAGGCCGTCGAGAACGTGCTTTCTTGTCATGGAATATGCCCTTATATGTTTGAACCGGGATGCTTTTCTACTGGCTCAGATCAATGAATATGCTTTATCTGTACATCGTTGCGTTGAAAGTAGCGTTTTTACTCTTATAATTTGCGGATCATTTGTAGCCTAAAGTGCTGCAAAATACCAGCTTATTAGCCCTACGGTTTTTACGGCAGAGCGATGGAAGTTGGTTTTAACGAAAATTGGAGAAGGTGAGATTCAATGGCAGCAGTTTACGGTGATGGCGATGCCTCGTTCCAGGCCGCAGGTGGTCAGGCGGGGATAAAACATTTGGTGGATCGTTTTTACGAATATATGGACAGTGTGCCGGAAGCAGAGACAATTCGGGCCATGCACCCGGAGGATCTTGAGGTTACGCGAGATAAGTTGTATCGCTTTCTCTGTGGTTGGCTCGGTGGTGAAAAGTTATTTGCCAAAAAATACGGCCCGATTATGATTCCTCGGGCTCACGAACACATTGATATCGCCGAACCAGAAAGAGATGCCTGGTTGCTGTGTATGGAAAAGGCCGTTGCCGAACAGCCCTACGCTGACGACTTTAAAGCCTATTTAATGCGTGAGCTTTTTGTACCCGCAGAACGTTGTCGTATCTTCAGTCAGCGTCGTATACAGGCTGATCAAGTGGGGCAGTAGGGCGACTACCTGCCACGTGGCTGCTTTATTAAGGGCGGCTGTTTTTAGGTTTTGCCGATGCCCATTAAGTCTTTTACCGCAGGCTTCATGATTTTGCCGTTGGCATTGCGGGGCAGGGGTTCGTGGTGCTGCTCAATGCGCACTGGCACTTTAAAGGCGGCGATTTGGCTGGCGACGTGAGCCTGTAAGTCTTCCGGCTTGAAGCTGGCGTTTGAGCGCAGTTGCACCACGGCACCGACTTCCTCACCGAGTATCTTGTGGGGTATGCCAACCACGGCGGCGTCGATGACATCGGGGTGGTTGAACAGGGCGCTTTCCACTTCAATACAGTAAATATTCTCGCCGCCGCGTAGCAACATATCTTTAATGCGATCGACCACATATAAAAAGCCTTCTTCATCGATATAGCCGAGATCACCGGTGTGCAGCCAGTTGTCGATAATAGTTTTGGCGGTGGCTTCGGGGTTATTCCAGTAGCCCTTAATCACCTGGGGACCTTTGACGCAGATTTCACCGACTTCGCCAGCGCCACAGTCAAGGCCGTCGCTAGTGATGATTTTAATGCTGCAGATGGGTGCCGCCAGGCCGACACTCTCGGGTCGGGCAATATAATCTTCGGCAACATTCACCGTGCTCAAGGCGCTGGTTTCTGTCAGCCCGTAACCGTTACTGGCGCTGGCGTTGGGGAAGGCCGCTTTAACACGCGCCGCTAGCTCTGGCGCGGGTGGGGCACCGCCGAATAGAATGGTGCGAATGGTTGAGGTGTCGTGGTCGGTGAGGATGGGCGATTCCAGCACTTGCAGAGGCATTGATGGCACGCCGCCGAAAGCATTGAGCTTTTCTTTTTCAATTAAACGAATGGCGTCGTCAGCATCCCACTTATACATAAAGACAATCTTGCTGCCCATTATCGTACTGCCACAGAGCATCGCCAATGAGCCGGTGACGTGGAACAGTGGCGCGCTGATGAGTTGACCCATTTGCTCCGTAGGTTGCACCGGCTCACGGCCGTAGCGGTATTCGGTACGCACGCGCAGATAGACGCCACTGAGTTGATTACTGCAAATATTGCGGTGGGTGTTGACGGCACCCTTGGGCTTGCCGGTGGTGCCAGAGGTGTAGTAGATGCTGGCGTCATCATCTGGCTCAATGGCGATATCGGGCAGAGTTTGGCCGCTATTGAGTGCAGCCATCAGTGTGCTGAATTCTTCCACATTGGCGAGGGGGGTATCGTCACTTCTGACTTTAACGATGTGCTCAAGTGTCGGGATGCGGCTACGCGTATCAGCCAGCATTTCGGCCCGTTGCAGGTCGGTAAAGACCAGTCGCGCACCGCTGTGCTCCAGCGCGTACTCCAGCTCTGCCCCCGTCCACCAGGCGTTGAGTGGCACAATGACCGCGCCGATAGACGTTACGGCCCAAAAGATGGCTGGCCATTCAGGGTAGTTGCGCATGGCAAGGGCAACGCGATCACCTTTTTTAATGCCGTACTGTTCGATTAGCGCGTGGCCCAGAGTCACCACCTGCTGATAGTGCTGTTCATAGCTCAGCCGTTGCGCTTCATAAATTAGATAGTCGCGCTCGGCAAATTGCCGACTGTGTTCGACAATCGCCCGCAAGTGAGGGAAGGCATTCTTCCACACTGCAGTGGTGGTGCCGCGAATCTCCACCTCTTCAATTTCAAAGGGCGAACCGGGGGCGGTGAGTTTTTTGTCGAGTAGCTGAAAATCGATGGCCATGTTTGTTCTACGCCTTTATATAAACTGTTATTGAGGTGCAGCATAATTGAGCGCTTAAACGAAGACAAATGATGGGCCTTTAAAGCACACTGAGTTGTTTTAAGGCTTATGATAAAGCCTTAATTGAGGCTAAGCTGATGACTATTAAACAACCACAATTTACCCAGCTTTAAGGACACGTCTATGAATCTTTTTGATCTCACCGGAAAAGTCGCCGTTATTACCGGCTCCACTAAAGGCATTGGCAGGGCGATTGCCGAGCAAATGGCCCTGCACGGTGCTCGCGTTGTGGTGTCGAGTCGCAAGGCCGATGCCTGTGAAAAAGTCACTACCGAGATTAATGCCCTGGTTGCCGATCAGGCTGGCGAGGCCATCGGTATCCCGGCCAATATTTCCCACAAAGCCGATCTTGAAAACCTGGTGGCCAAAACTGAAGAGGCCTTCGGCAAGATTGATATTCTAGTTTGCAATGCCGCAGCCAATCCCTACTACGGCTCCATGCTCGGTATTAACGACGAGCAGTTCGATAAAATTATGGATAACAATATTAAGTCGAACCACTGGCTGAGTTCGATGGTGATTCCGCAAATGCAGGCCCGTAAAGACGGGGTGATTATTATTATCTCATCCATTGGTGGCGTCGTTGGTCACACTACGCTGGGTTCTTACGGTTTATCAAAGGCAGCCGATATGGCCTTGGCGAGAAACATTGGCGCTGAATTTGGGGCCGATAATATTCGCGCCAATGCCATTGCGCCGGGGCTGATTAAAACCGATTTTGCCAAAGCCCTGTGGGACAACCCTGAATACTTGAAAAAGGCGACTGCTAATTGCCCCTTGAGCAGAATAGGCGAGCCCAATGAAATTGCTGGGGCTACCGTATTTCTTGCATCAGCAGCGGGTGCTTTTATGAATGGGCAAACACTGATTATTGACGGTGGCCGGACGATGTCGAATTAGCGTTTTTTCTTTAGGGATACAGCGGGTTCGGTCTGGGATAAAGGCTGCACCATTGCGACAATGGGGCCTTTGTAGCACACTGGCATCGACAAAATAATCGCTTGTAATACAAGTCAAATAAACAATCAAAAGGAGATAAACAATGGCGAGTTTACGCAGTCAGATACTGGCCCCCATCATGCGAATGACAATGAAGAAAAAACTGGGTAAAAGTGGTGACCCGGCGAAAGAGCGGGAGTTTCTCGACAAAATGTCGGGTATGACCTCACGTCGCCCACTGGGCAAGTACGATGTGGTTGGCGGTGTCTCCGGTGAGTGGCAGCAGGCCACGCTGGGCAGTGCCGACAATGTGATTTTATATTTACACGGCGGTGCTTTTGTCCTCGGTTCCCCGGCCAGTCATCGGGATATGGTCGGTGCTATTGCCGACGCTGCCCAGGCTCGAGCCTTTATTGTCGATTATCGCCTGGCGCCAGAAACGATTTTCCCGGGTGCTGTAGAGGATGCTGTCGCCGCCTATAAAGGCCTGCTGGCCAATGGCGAAAAAGCGGAAAAAATTATTATCGCTGGTGACTCCGCCGGTGGTGGCCTGACCATGTCGACGTTAGTTGCCCTGCGCGATGAGGGAATTGAGCTGCCCGCTGCCGCCGTTTGTATCTCCCCCTGGGCCGACCTGACTTTCACGGGCGACTCAATGATTGTCAAAGACAAGGTCGATGCCATGCTCGGCCGCGACAGCTTGTCGTGGTTCGCCGGTTTATACCTGGCAGGGCAAGATGCAGCCCTGCCCCTGGCTTCACCCATATTCGCCGACCTCAGTGGCCTGCCGCCGGTGTTGATTCAGGTGGGTAGTAATGAAGTCTTGCTCGACGATGCCGTTCGCCTCAATAAAGCGATAAAAAAAGCCGGTGGTGATACCACACTGGAAGTCTGGGATGGGCAAATGCACGTCTGGCACTTGATGTCGATGATTGTGCCTGAAGGCAAACATGCGATTAATGTTATTGGCACTTTTGTTAAAAGTCATACTTAAGGGGCGGTCAATGGGGCTAGTTATGAGCCGGCTGGCTCCGTTGATCACTTGAGTTTTATCTCGCACTGCTATGACTTCTGGAGAGTTTGATGGCCTTTAGCCTCTACCTGCTGATTCTCGGCCTCTCTATCGTGTTGCAGTTTTCTGCGTGTTTTATTTCACTCTACGCATTGCGTTTTTCCGAATTCCGTCGGGTTTGGATGGTTGTCGCTCTGGCCATGTTCTTGATGGCTGTTCGCCAGACTATTACTTTAACCGGGGTATGGGCAGACCCTGTTGGCTCGAGTGCTCAGTGGGTGGCAGCATTGCTGGAACTAGCCGTCGCCATCATGCTACTTGTGGGTTTAGGTCTGCGTTTACCTGCTCTGGCCAAGCTTAGTCGTCGCTTAAACGTTGCCGATAATAGTCAAAAAGCATTGCAGGAGAGTGAGGACAAATACCGGGCCTTGATTGAAAGTACGGATGCCGGGTACGTCATTGTCGATGATGAGGGCGCCGTTATTGAGTGCAATGACACCTACCTCAAACTGACCGGGTGCAGCACTCTCGACCAGGTAGTGGGTCATAATCTTGCTGAGTGGGTAGTGGGTGCAAAACCGGGCAATTACATTCGTGATGAAATGCTTAAGCATGCGGATGAAGAACTGAAAAAATACGATGGCGCACTTTACCGCCACCCCGACGGCAGTGAAGTCCCCATCGAGTTATTTAGTCGTGGTTTAAAAACTGCAGATGGTCTACGCATTGTTGCTCTGGTTCGTGATGTTTCGGAGCGGGAGGCGGCGCGCAAAAAACTTGAGGTCAGTGAAAGACGGGCCTCTTTACTGTTCGACAACTCACCAATTTCGACGGCAATTTATACGCCAAGTGGTCAGCTTATTCGGGTCAACAAGGCCCACGATAAATTGTGGGGCGTGGTACTTGATGATGTCGCTCCCGACTTTAATATTCTCAACGATGCTCAAGCCAATGCGCTAATTGGTAAAGATAAACTGGCAGCCATTTTTAAGGGCCAAGATATAGCTCTGGAGCCCTTTGTTTATAGGGCTAGTGAATTCATTGACCCAAGTGGGGCGGTGGCTTCGGGGGGGCGTGACAATACTATTTTACCGATGTTCTTTTCCCTGAAAGATAGCGAGGGCAAGCTCGAGTCTATTGTGCAAATGCATATTGACTTGACGGAACGGGTTGAGGCTGAACAACAACTCAGCGAAAGAGAGGCTTTTTACAGGGCTTTGATAGATAGCACGAATGACGGTTATGCGCTGCTCAAGCCTGATGAAACGGTAGTCGATGCGAATGCTGAATATGTACGCATTAGCGGCCATTCAAACTTGTCAGAAATTATAGGTCAGAATTCTCGACAATGGGTGAGTGGCACTATGGGCCAGGCAGAGCTACAACGGGGGGTCGAAACAGGCATAGGCGTTCACTGTGTGCGCTGTGATTATGTACAAGCTGATGGATCGCTCATACCTGCAGAAGTGAGTGGCGCCCTGGTTGAATCAAGCGAAGGCCCACTGGTGGTGATTCTGGTTCGGGATATTAGTGAGCGTTTGGAGTCAGAAGGTAGACTGCGCCAGGCGCAGAAAATGGATGCCATTGGCAAGCTGACCGGGGGTGTTGCCCACGACTTTAATAATTTACTGGCGGTAATCCTTGGCAATGCTGAGTTGGCACTTGCTAAAAAGACGGAGCCGGAAGCCATCGGCCGCTATTTACAGATCATTCTCGATGCGGCTGAACGTGGCGCTGACCTAACGCATCGCTTGCTCGCTTTCTCGCGGCAGACACCACTGGCGTCTAAGGTCGTTGATATTAACGATGCCCTGGAAAATTCTTGCGCTCTGCTTCAGCGGCTTATTGGCGAGGATGTCGATCTTGTTCTCGTTAAAGTACCAGCAATACCCAATTGTGAGGTAGACCCGGGTGAACTGGAAAATGTCATTATCAACCTGGCCAATAATGCCAGGGATGCGATGCCCGGGGGCGGCAAGCTGACCATTGAGGCTAATAGTACGACTTGCGATTCCCATCATAAGTTAGTACGTAGCGGTGAGGTTGCAGCCGGTGATTATGTAGTGGTTTCCGTCACTGATTCCGGTACGGGCATCGCGCCAAGTATTTTACATCGAGTGACGGACCCCTTTTTCACGACCAAAGACGTGGGCAAAGGCACGGGGCTGGGCTTGAGCATGGCCTACGGTTTTGCTAAGCAGTCGAATGGACATTTGACGATTTACAGCGAATTGGGCGAGGGCACCACGGTTAATATTTTCATACCTGCCCATGCTAATGAGGCGGATAAAAAAATAATTAAATGCACTGAAGTTGCGCCTAAAGGCAATGAAAAAATCCTGTTAGTTGAGGATGATCCGGCACTGGCAACCCTGGCCTGTAATATGTTGGAAGTACTGGGTTACAGTGTGGAGACGGCAGACAATGTCGAAAAGGGCATTGAACTGTATCGTCAGCATGCAGATTTTGATCTGCTTTTGACGGATATGATTTTACCCGGTGGCCGCAATGGTCGCGAGTTGGCTGCAGAATTACAGACGATAAACCCCGCACTCAAAGTCATGTACATGTCGGGATACACTGAAAATTCTGTGCTCCATCACGGGCGACTCGATGAAGGCCTTGTACTCCTGCAAAAACCCTTCAGAACCGCCGACCTATCGGCGATGGTTCGCCAGGTGCTGGATAGTTAGACCTTGATGGCTGGATCTGGATAGTTGGAACTGGATAGCTGGATCTTGATAGCGGGGCCTGAATAGATAGGCACGCTTTAAGCCACTATAAAAATAGTCAAAATCACCACCGGGCCAATATATTTCAGGCTGAAAAACCAGAAGCTACCCAGCTGATTATTACTCAGGCCTGCTGCCTCAAGTGCTCGGCTTTTACCCCAGCCCCAACCCGTAAACAGCGCGATCAAGATGCCATCAGTAGGTAATAAGAGGTGGGATATAGCATCATCATAGCTGTCGAGCAGGTTTTGTCCGTCAATCGTTATGTGCTCAAAAACACCAAAACCCAGTGCCGGGGGTATGCCTGCCATAAAGGATAATCCCGCTGCAAGCAGTGTTGCCTTGCGGCGTGAGCAGGACAGGCGTCGAGCCAGATACGCCGTGGGCACTTCGAGAATAGAAAACATCGATGTCAGCGCAGCACCGGCCAGTAAGCCAAAAAACAAAGTGCCCAGTAGCCGCCCGCCGGGCATTTGGCTAAACAGACCGGGTAGGGTAATAAAGGCCAGTTCCGGCCCCTGTGCCGGGTCGATACCAAAGGCAAACACTGCCGGGAAAATAGCCAGGCCTGCGGTAATCGCGAGTAAACTATCGCCGAGCACAATAATACTCGCCGACTTTGTAATGGACTGTTTTGGGTCGAGGTAACTGCCGTAGGTGAGAAAAATCGCCATGCCAATACCCAATGAAAAGAAGGCCTGGCCGATGGCTGCGATATAAACAGAGGGGCGAGTAAATGCCGACCAGTCGGGTGAGAAAAGAAAGTCGAGACCTTTTTCAGCACCATCAAGGCTGAGGGAATAAACGGCGAGGCCGATTACAATCAGGCAGAGCAGGGGCATTAACAAACGATTAGCCGCTTCAATACCGTGGCGAATACCGCCAGCGACGACTGCGGTAGTGAGTGCGATCATCAGTAGTTGCCAGCCTAGCGGCTCGAAGGGTCTGGCAATGAATCCTTCAAAATAAGCGCCGTAAGCATTTAGTTGTTGCGGTGCCCACAAGCTGCCATCGGCTGCGCCAATAAAATATTTTAAGGCCCAGCCGGCAATGACACTGTAAAAACCGAGAATGAAAAAAGCCCCAATAACACTGAGCCCCCCGGCGATATACCAGTGTCCAGTCGGTGCTTCATGGCGCAGTGTGGCAACGGCATCGTCCCGGCCCTTGCTGCCGATGGCTAATTCGGCGATAACCAAAGGCAGACCAATCAACATTACCGCCAGTAGATAAATAATTAAAAAGGCAGCGCCGCCGTTTTCACCGGCGACATAGGAAAAGCGCCAGATATTACCCAGCCCTGCGGCCGAACCAACCCCCGCTAGTAGAAAGCCGCTACGCGTCCACTGTTCGCGCATTATTTATTGTTCAGCCACTGGGCTACTCAGCAGCGCACTTGGTTTTTGAATAAGGGATTCAATCGTTTTCCATGCCTGGCCGATACTCACCGAGCATGGCCAGATGATTTAAACGCGCACGCTTGAGCAGGGCCTGCTGGGCAGCTAGGATATTTTCAGCCTTGCCTTGCCATGCCTGCAGAGCGGGTTGTTGCAGGGCGCGGCCGTAGGAGATTGTCAGCTGCCAGGGCGCATGGGGTGCTTGCTGGTTAAGGGCATTTAAATTAGCGGTGGCCTCGATGGGTTCTTGACCCCCAGAGAGGAAATTAATACTGGGCACCGCCGCCGGTACACAGCGCTTTAATACTTTGAGCGTTGCACTGGCGACTTCGTCGGGTTCAGCGCGTCGGCAATCTTTGCCGGGCAGCACCATATTGGGTTTCAGTATCATCAGCTCAAGCACGACATGATGGCGAGCCAGCGCTTCAAATACGGCCTGTTGTACAGCCTCAGTGACCTCGCCATGGCGCTCGATATCGTGGCTGCCATCCATCAACACCTCCGGTTCAACAATGGGCACCAGCCCCTCCGCCTGACACACGGCGGCATAGCGGGCGAGCATTTCGGCATTCGCGGCTATGCCATTGCGACTGGGCACATTTTTATCGATGGCATAGACTTCACGCCACTTGGCGAAGCGGGCACCCTGGGCTTTATACAGACGCAGGCGTTCCGCCAGGCCATCTAGTCCTTGAGTGATCAGGTCGCCCGGTGACAGGGCGAGAGGGATTTTGCCCTTGTCGACTTTAATACCGGGCACGATTTTTTGCGCCCAGGCGGCTTCGGGGATGGTTATCTGCGCATCACTGCTCTGCTCGAGGCTTTCTTCAAAGAGGATCAAGCCGCTGATGTATTCCCCTAAACCTTCTGTGCTGGCCAGCAGACTGCGCCAGATACGCCGGTTTTCTTGCGTCGACTCGACATCGATAGCGGCGAAACGCTTGGCAATAGTGGGCGCGCTTTCATCGGCGGCGAGAATGCCACGGCCCGGCTGCACCATTGCGGTAATCGTTGATTCCAGTTCGGCTAATGACATATTTACTCTCCTATGACTTGTCCTTGAACAGTAAGCTAATGCTTTATTTAATGTACTCTAGCAGTATAGATAAGGATGTAAATGACAAGGGGATGAGTAAATGAAGATCACCTTTCTGGGTGGCACGGAAACAGTCACCGGCTCGAAATATCTGGTCGAGACAGCCAATACCAAAGTACTGGTCGATTGCGGTTTGTATCAGGGTTACAAGTGGCTGCGTGAGCGCAACTGGCAAACCCTGCCGCTAGATATTGATCAGCTTGACGCCGTTATTTTGACCCACGCCCACCTCGACCACTCCGGTTATATCCCTGTTTTATACAAGCGCGGATTTCGGGGGCCAGTATTTACCCATTATGCGACCCGCGATTTGTGTGAGATTTTATTGCCCGACAGCGGCCATATTCAGGAGGAGGATGCGCGCTATTACAGCAGGCACAAATTAAGTAAACACCAGCACCCGCTGCCCCTCTATGATCGTGAGACAGCTGAACGTAGCATGGATCTATTTTCGCCCCTGGCCTTTGAAGAGGTTTGCGAAATTGGTGATATTAAATTCCATTTGCAAAGTGCCGGGCATATTCTTGGTGCCGCAAGCATAATTCTTGAAGCTGAGGGCAAGCGTGTTGGCTTCTCTGGCGATGTCGGCCGCCCGGACGATATTTTTATGCGTCCACCCCAGGATCTGCCCGAACTCGATTTATTATTGCTTGAATCAACCTACGGCAATCGCCGCCACGACAAGCAGGACGCTTTTCAGCAACTTGCCGATGTGGTGACAGCAACGGCCAAAAATGGCGGTGTTTTATTGATCCCGAGTTTTGCTGTCGGCCGGGCACAGGCTCTGCAGTTTATGCTCACGACCCTGATGAAGGATGGCCGTGTTCCGACTATGCCTATTTATCTCGACAGCCCCATGGCGATTAATGTTTCAAATCTTTATTACCGCTATACCGAGTTGCATCGCCTCAATCGCCAGCAGTGTGATGCTATGTGCAACACGATTAAGTTCGTTAATCATGTTGAAGAATCAAAGGCACTGGCCGATATTAATTTCCCCCACATTATTATTGCCGGTAGTGGCATGGCCACCGGGGGCAGGATTCTCCACCATTTGAAATCTCGCCTGGCGGATCATCGCACCACTGTACTGTTTACCGGCTATCAGGCGGGGGGAACCCGTGGTGCAAAAATGCTGCAGGGCGTTGAGAATGTGAAGATTCACGGCCAGTGGATACGCAATCGTGCACGTATAGAAGTCTTATCCGGTTTATCCGGGCACGGGGATTACCGGGACCTTAGTCGCTGGTTGGCTCAATCTGCATTGGCCCCACGAACCGCTATTCAGTTGGTTCACGGCGACCCCGATGCACTGGACGGCATGTGTGATCATCTGCGTCAAACGACAAAATTTAATGTCACTATTGCGGGCTATAGAAAAATACTGACACTTTAAACGGGGGGTGTTTTTCTCAGTGAGTGGGCTGATTAACGAGGCTTGTTAATGAGTCTTGTTTATCGAATAGGTATCGACACTGTTTTTAAAGGGCTGCAGTAACATTTTATCCAGCGCAAGATCACGCTCGGTGCGGAATGTGCTGATGCCGATGCTCATTTCCTGGTGACCGGCTTTGGGTTGAGCGCAGTAGGTGCCAAACCAGCGATCCCACACAGCAAGGTTAAAACCGAAATTACTGTTGGTCTCGTGAGGGATGACCGAGTGGTGAACGCGGTGCATATCGGGC
>Ga0164315_10003989_pt1 | contig 11462 bp, 9 predicted proteins | sample GuaBasSedimGuay6_FD_113737 | JGI IMG/M metagenome (GOLD analysis project Ga0164315, IMG submission 113737) | Subseafloor sediment microbial communities from Guaymas Basin, Gulf of California, Mexico - Guay6, Core 4569-2, 0-3 cm | ecosystem: Environmental > Aquatic > Marine > Hydrothermal vents >...
CTCTCCATCTTGGCCTTTCCGAAGTAGTTGGTGAGTTGCTCCTCGATGAGCGATCCGGTAATCACCGAAACGAGCAACGCGAGCAGGATCGGTCCCAGCGCCACCACCTTCATGGACGGATTCATCTGCTTGGCGGTCAGCGTCACGTAGACGTTCTCGGCATCGCTGTCGAGTGTCGTGATCAGTCCTTTCGCTTCCGCGATGCCGGCGCGCGTGAGCAACTCTTCCTCCGTCGCGTCGCCGTGCAGGCAGACGTACTCCTGGCGCGTCGCGTCTTCGACCTGATCCGGGTCATTGTCGAGCAAGACAAAAGGGGTACCGCGCCGCGTGAGTTGGGCGGCGACGGTGTGCCCGAAGCGGCCGTACCCGCAGACGATCAGGTGATTGCGGAGCTTGCGGGTCTTACTCTCCATCTTGGCCTTTCCGAAGTAGTTGGTGAGTTGCTCCTCGATGAGCGATCCGGTAATCACCGAAACGAGCAACGCGAGCAGAATCGGTCCCAGCGCCACCATCAGGATGGTGAAGGGGCGCATCTCCTCGCTGGGCGTCAGATCGCCGTAGCCCACCGTCGTGATGGTGACCATCGTCTGGTAGAGCGCGTTCATCCAGCCCAGGCCGCCCATGCGGTAGCCGATCGTGCCCGCGATGGTGACGGCGAGTACGAGAACGAGGGCGAGCTTGATACGACCGAGTGCGGTAGACAACGTGCTGTTCCGGGTGCGGCGGTAAGTGCGGACCGCCCGATTCTGCGCGTATCCTACTGAGAGGTTGTGAATCAATCCATCTGGCTTCGGCCGGCTGCGCTTGCGCGTGGACTGCGCCGCGCCAACGAGGCAGTATTCTGGAATACAGCCGTCGTCGGCGCGGCTTGCCACACACAAGCTCGCTCGCCCTCGGGCCGACGATGGATTGATCCACCACCTCTGAGCCCCCCCGCACGCCATGGCCCGCGTCCGCTTTGTAAGCCCCTCCCTTTCGTTCGACCTGACCGGTTCCGAGGAATCGATCGAGCAACGCCTGCGCGCGATGTTTGGGAAGGCTGGGGATCCCGAGCCCGACGTGCCCGAGGTTGCGGTCGAAGCAGCGACGCCGCCCAGCACCGAACTGCTCGAAGAATTCGCCGTTTTGCTGCGCGCCGCTCCGCCGCGGGGGCCCGATGCGCAACGCCTTGCGGCGCTCCGCGCGGCAGCCTTCCTCGCCGAACGAGGGGGCCATACGAGCCTGCGCGTTGCCGATTTCGTGCGCGCCTTCCTTACGGCCCGGGTCGACACCCGCGATGTCTTCAAACTGCTCGAGGAACTCGCGGCGGAAGGGCTTTTCACCTGCGAACGCGAGGGTGGCCCCTACGAATTGGCCTAGGCCCTTCGTGGCCGTAAAATCCGCTCCATGGACGCACGCGCGCTATTGGGCGAAATGAACGGGCTTTGCCAGGCCCAGGACAAGTGGCGGGCCGAGACGGTCAACCTGATTGCCAGCGAGAATGTTCTCTCGCCTGCGGCACGGGCGCTGCTCGATTCCGACTTCCACCACCGCTACGCCGAGGGCCATCCGGGCGCGCGCTACTACGAGGGCACCAAGTACATCGACGAGGTCGAAACCCGCACATCCGCGATTATCCGCGAGCTGTTCGGCGCCGACCACGCCGATGTTCGCCTGCCCAGCGCGACCACCGCCAACGAGGCCGTTTTCAGCGCGGTCCTGAAGAAGGGCGGCAAGGCCCTGGCGCACGGCATCGCCGGCGGTGGCCACATCAGCCACGCCAAGTTCGGCGCGCTCGGCAAGCATGCCGACGAGATCATCGAGCTGCCGCTCATGGAAGACGGCTTCCGCCTCGACGCCGCGGCGACTGTCGAGATGATCCGCGCCGAGAAGCCGAAGCTGGTCGTGCTCGGCCGATCGCTGTTCCTCTTCCCCGAGCCCGTCGCGGAACTGCGCCCCGCCTGCGACGAGGTGGGTGCGACGATCCTCTTCGACGGTTCCCACGTTTGCGGCCTGATCCTCGGCGGCCAGTTCCAGAATCCGCTCGCGGAGGGCGCCGACCTGTTCACCGCATCGACGCACAAGACGTTTTTCGGCCCGCAGCGCGGCGTGATCGTGGGCAAGGGGCACGACGATGCGTGGTGGAAGCCCATCGATCGCGCGGTCTTCCCCGGTATCACCAGCAACCATCACCTCTTCAGTCTGCCGTCGCTCTACGCCGCGGCGCTGGAGATCAAAGAGTTCGGGCGCGATTACGCGCGCGATGTCATTGCCAACGCCAAGGCATTCGCGGCCGCTCTCGACGAGCGCGGCTTCGATGTGGCTGCCAAGGAGATCGGCTACACCGAGAGCCATCAGGTTGCGGTGGACGTGGGCGAGCTGGGCGGCGGCCGCGACGTGAGTCGCAATCTTTGCGACAACGGCGTGATCTGCAACATGAACCTGCTGCCCGGCGAGCCGCGCAAGAATGCTCGCAATCCGCGCGGCCTCCGGCTGGGCGTGCAGGAAATGACGCGCTTCGGCATGGATGTAACCGCCATGGCGCGCATTGCGGACCTGATGCGTGACTGCCTGATGGACGGCAAATCGATCGCTACGGAGTGCGCTGCGCTGCGGGCGGACTTCCCCCAGGTGAAGTACGGGTTCACGCTCGCCGAACTGTCCGGATCCCTGCCCGAAACAGCGAAGTAAACGTATTTTACGTTTCTTGGTACTATCTCCGCACTTACAGCTAAGAGGGGGCACAGTGCTGCCCCATACCGTGCAACATGGGAAGAGAGAATGGAACGCTTCAGGCGGAGCGTGAGGTGTCGCAGTAGCCTGAACAGGTGGGCTAATTAGCCTAAGGTTCGATGGACCGGACACTTACGAAGATTGTCAAGCTCCTCGAAGACGAGGATCGAACGATGCGCCAAGCCGTGGCGCACGTATTGGGTGCTATCGGGTCCCACGACCAGAAGGTCGTGGAGGCGCTCGGCAATGCACTCTCCACCGACGACCGCGAGGTCCAATTGGCCGTATTGGCGGCCATGGAATCGCTCGGGTCGGCCGAAACCCCCGCACCGAGCGGCGCCTTGGACCACGTCCTGCCGCTACTCAACGCCGCCGGAGACGTGGGGCACCGTGCCATGCGCGTCGTCGCGGCGGAGGGTGCCGCAATCCTGCCGCAGCTTCGCAAGCGGTTCGAGACGGCGGACGATATGGAGCGGCGCCGCATCCTCTCCGTGGCGGGTCGCGTACGCGGGGCGGGTGGATTCGACCTGATCTTGATGGCGCTCGAAGCGGGCCACGCCGATCAGGTCATTGCGCTGGGCGAGCGACTTTCCGACGAGTTGCGCCAGATCGCGCCGCGCGAGCGCACCACGTTGCTGGGCCGCGTCGATAAGTTCCTCGAAGCGCACCAGACCAAGACCGGCCGCCCCAAGGGGACCCGGCCCGATACGGCCACCGCGGCCGCCGCCGTCGATTTGCTCGGCCGCGTGCTGGGCGGTGACATGCGCGAGAAGCTCTTCCAGCTTGCGGTGCCGAAGAATCTGCCGGAGGTTCGCCACGCTGCGTTGACCGCGTTGGCGCGCGACGCCGCGGATACGCCGCTGAGCGAGGCGGAATCGACCAAGGTTCTCTCGTTCCTGAAGGACTCCGACTACACGCACGTGGTTGCGCCGGCGGTCTATCTGCTGGAACGCACCGCGCTTACGGGGGCGCACGCTTCAGCCTTGCTGCGCTTCGTGGGTGGAAACGACCCGGCGCTGCGCCGCTTCGCGGTCACCGCGCTCGGCAGCATCGAGACGCCGCGCGCCGCCAAGGCGCTGATCGAAGTGCTGGAGGGCAACAACCCGGATCTGAGCGAGCGCGCCGCCGAGGCGTTGGCCCGGCAGAGCTCGGCAGTTTCACTCATTTTCCAGCGGCTCTGCGAGGCACCCAACCGCGAAATCGCCTGGGGGCTGGCGCACATTCTCGCGCCGCATGCGTCGGGGCTGCGCCCCGATCAGGTTCGAAAGCTGGCGCAGGCGGCCGCGGACCGGCTCCAACGTGGCGACGCCAGCGCGGAACCGATCGTGGCCGTGCTTTCCGAGGGCCATCTTGATGCGCTCGCGACGGAAGCGCTCAAGCGGGTACGCGCGCTCAAGAATGCGCGCGACGCGGGCGCTATCCTCAATCTGCTTCGGCCGTTGAGCCGCGATGGCTCCAGCCTCCCGGCGGAGTTGCGCTACGAGCGCGCATTGGCCGAGCTGATGCGCGGTCGCAAGGATGTCGTGCGCGAGGTGCGCCTGGGCAACGCCGGCCTGCGCGCGCTCGAAGCGCTCGCACCCGATTCCGATTTCGGACTGCTTGCGCGCCTGCGCCGCGAAAAGGACGTGCTTTCGGCGGAGGAGTTCTATCTCATCGGCTCCCACTTCGCGGAGCGCTCCTTCGGTGACCGCATCTTCGGCGGCGAAGTCCTGCGCTGGCTCGTGAAGCAGTTCCCCGAGACCACCAGCGCCTCGGCCGGGGCCAACAAGCTCGTCATGGAGGGCTTCCCGCCGCCGCCGCAACCGCAGATTCGGGCGGCCAAGCAGCGCGAGGCTGCCATGTTCGCGGCAGCCGAAGAGAAGGCGCTGCGCGACGCGGATAAAGATCGCGTGCGCGAGGACCAGGCGCTCCAGCGCGAGTCGGAGCGCGCGGCGAAAGCCGTCGAGCGCGCTGCCGCACGCGCCGCGGCGAGCAAGGGCAAGAAGGCAGCCAAGAAAGCTGCCAGCAAGCCCGCTCCGAGTCCGGTGGCCAAGAAGGCAGCCAAGAAGAAAGCTGCCAAGAAGCCGGTCGGAAAGCCTGCCGGAAAGAAGGCCGCCGCCAAGAAGGCTCCCAAGAAGGCCGCGAAGAAAGCTGCCAAAAAGGTCGCGAAGAAGGCTGCGCCCAAGAAGAAGGTTGCTGCCAAGAAGGTCGCCAAGAAGAAGGCGGCCAAGAAGAAGACGGCGCGGCGTCGCTGAGACTGCCTGTCGCGCGGTGCGTGCTAGGAGCCTGTCCGAGTATCCACCCTCGGACCGAAGCCGAGCGAGACGTTGCTGGGCGAGCCGGGCCGAGGATGGAGTATCCAAAGCCGTTACGTGGACGAGGCCCGGCGAAGATCCAGCGGCGTCGCAGCCGGCTGAATCTGGGTGGATACTTGGACAGGCTCCTTTAGCCTTGGGCCATGCGCTTTCGACTCTTGACGGGGGCGACCGGCCTGCTGCTCGCGCTGCTGGCGGTCGTCTCGCACCTTGTCGGCCTGACCTACGGGGCCAACGTCCCCGCGCCGCCGCCGGTACGCACTGGCGACCTCGCCGATCTGCCGGCGGAGACCCGCGATCGGTTGCGCATCGTCGATGGCGTGCCCGTGCTGCGACTGCGCGGCACACCGCGCGAAATCGGTCGGCAGCACGGTCGCCTGCTGCGCCGCCAGATCCGCTTCCTCACCAAGGAGTTCTACGAGGCGTTCTGCCTCAAGCTTGTGGGGGAGCAGGGCATCCGCGAGTGGACCAAGCAGGTACTGCCGCACATTCCCGAGCACTACCGAGAGGAGATTCGCGGCATCGCCGAGGGCGCGGGGCTTCCCGAAGAAACCGTCCTGCGCGTCAATTGCATCATCGACAGGCTGCAGACGGTGTTCTGCTCGACCGTCGTTGCGGCCGGTGACATGACCGAAGGGGACGCGGTCTACTTCGGCCGGAACCTCGATTTCATCGGCCGCAACGTGCTGCACAAGTCCACCGTCGTGCTGGTCTTCGAGTCGGAGGGCAAGGCGCCCGTGGCTGCCGTTACCTGGCCGGGGCTGGTCGGCATCCTGAGCGGCATGAACGCGCACGGTGTCTGCGGCGCCACGATGATGATCCACCACGGCACCGAGGCGCGGCCGGGTGTGCCGTACATGATGATGTATCGCGACGCCCTCGCCGGCGCCAAGCGCATGGCGGATGTGGGGGACCACGTCGCGAAGACCAAGCGCACGATTCCCAACAACTTCACCGTGGTCGATGCGACCGGCGCGGCCGAGGTGCTCGAGTACGACGCCACGCGCCTCGCCCGCCGTCCCGCGCGCGGCGGCGGCGTGTGCAGCACCAACCACTTCCGCAGCGACGAACTCAAGGATGTCGGCTGGCGTCTCGGCATGCGGCGCTACGAGACGCTCGATCTCTTACTGACCGGCGGACGGGGCCTGGCCGGCGGCCGGGGCGGCAAGAGGATCGGCTACGAGGACGTTCGGCAGGCGTTGCGCGACACCGCGGTGCCGTACTACCTCAACGTGCAGTCGATGATTTTCCTGCCGACGAAGCGGGCGCTGCATCTCTCGGTGGGCGGCAAGTTGCCCGCTGCCGCGCAGCGTTTCACGAAGCTCGACCGCGCCGTTCTCTTCGGCAGCGAGTAGTCCAGCGTCTCGTTCCGAAACGCGCGCGCCATTCGCTCACGATTCGTTCGCCGCACGGCCCGTCGCTTGCGCAATCCCCTTGCGTGAAGCGCGGACGTCGATTCCGCGCAACACACCTGGAAACCGAAAACCGAATCGAATGTGAGAGACCGGAGGGCGCACCCCGAGCCATCGGGAATGCGACCGAACAGACACCTGGATCGACAGTTTGAGGAGAGGGAGCCATGCGCTCCCTGGGTACACAAGGGCCCGCCGGCAACGGCGGGCCTCTTTCGTATTCCGCAGGCCCGCGATTGGCCCAACGACGCCGCTCCCCGCCGCCGCACACTGCGTGCGCTATGGCGGGCAGGCCCGCCATAGCCCAACGACGCCGCTCCAACGCCGTCAGGTGTTGGGCCATAAACTCAGCGTCGGCTGTTCATCAGGATCATGAGCAGGTGGACGAACATGTAGACGAAGTCGAGCAGCAGGTCGACCGACGCGGCCACGTACTGGTCGGTCGAGCGGTGGTGCAGGATTTTCGACGTGTCGTAGAGAATCCACGCGCCCAGCAGCACGACCCACAGGATCGAGTACCAGATGCCGCCCGAACCGCCCATGAACATGAGCAGGAACGAAACGCCGATGAGCGACCACGTGGCGATCGCGATGCCGCCGCCGAGATACGAGAAGTCCTTCTTGGTCGTCAGCGCGTAGACGGTGAGGCCGCCGAAAACACACAGCGTCAGGATGAACGCCTCCGCGATGATGCCCATTCCGAACTGCGACGCCGCGTACCAACAGAGCGGCGAAATGAGAACGCTCAGGAAACCGACCCAGATGGCTGCGGCGAGGTATTGGATCGAGAGCGGCTTGCCACCCTCCATCATCTTGCGCGTGAGGAGCGAAACTCCGAAGAAGCAGGCGAAGTAGATGAGCATGCCCCTCATCCCGCCGCGGAAGAGGATCCCGGTGAACTTCTCGATCAGCGCGTCGTTCTGCATGAACGCGTAGGTGAGAGCGCCCACAGCGGCGATCTGCACCGTCAGATGCGCGTAGGTCTTCTTGATGAAACCCATGCGCTCACCGACGGCGGCGTTGATGGCGAACCCGCCGTGGTCGGCGACCCATCCCATCTGTTGTTCTGCGAAGCGTCTCATGCCTGCGGTCTCCTGCGTCTATCGAATTGCGGTGGGGCGGTCAATCTCGCCCCGGCACAGAATAGCCCGCGACCCCCCTGTCGGCCCGAAATTCAGCCGGACGCAGCGCCATTCAAATCTGGTTGCGTTCCGCCCGGTCGGTACGATCAGCGGCCCGTGAGCAAGCGCCAACGTGAGATCCTGAAGGTGGCCCGAAATGCCCGATCCACGGCGTTGCGGATGATGGTGCTTCCGCTCGCATTGCTGGCGGTTGCCTCCTGCAGCACGGGAACCCTGTTCACGAGTGCGCAGCCGCCGCCCGCCACCTACCTCAAACCGGGCACGGCACCCGACGTGCGCGCGCCGGAAGTGCCCGACAAGATCACCGTCGCGCAGGCGGTCAACGAGGCGCTGATTCAGAACCGAACCGTCGTCACGTCGCGCGTGAACTCGGCGATCGCATCGACCAGCCGCCGCGAGGCGATGGCGCGCATGATCCCGCAGTTCTTCCTCACGGGTAGCTATCGCCGCCAGGACGAGCCGCCGCGCGTGGATGCGCCCGGTTTCCCCGCGCCGATCGTGACCGGCGTCGATCAGGAGTGGAACGCGCAAGTAAGCATGCAGTTTCCGATCTTCGCATTCGGCCGCTACCTGAACGGGTACCGCGCCGCGAAGCTCGCCGAGGGCGCGTCCGTGGCGCGGCAGGAAGTGGCCGAGTCGGACATCTCCGCCGCCGTGACGGCAGCGGCCTTCGATCTGCTCGAGACTGCCCAGCAGGTTGACGTGGCGCTCGCCAACGAGGAGGCGCTCGAGAAACAGGTCTCCGATTCGCTGGCGCTGCTCGAAGCGGGGCGTGTGACTCGCGCGGCGCTGCTCGAGTCGCAGGTGCAGCACGACGTGGCCGTGCGCGACCGCGAGAAGCTGCAGAGCCTCGTGCCGATTCGGCGCATCGTGTTGAACACCCTGCTGGGGCGGCCGGTCGATGCGCCCACCGAGGTGATCGACCAGAGCGTGACCGATGAGCCGACCTGGACGTTGGCGCGCGTGGAGCGCGAGGCGCTTGCGGGGCGGCCCGAGTTACGCGCCGCGGATCTCGACCTCGCCTCGGCGCAGAAGGGGTACAAGGCGGCCGTGGCCGCAGAGCTTCCGGAGTTCCGTGGAACGCTCGCCTACTCCCGCACCGACAACCCGTTCCAGGCGCCGCAGGATCCGGTCGTCTTCACCTTCACCTTCGACGTCCCGCTCTTCCAGGGCGGCGGTGAGTTCGCGCGCATTCAACGCTCGCGCTACGAAGTCGATCTGGCGCGCATTCGCCGGCGCGACCTTGAGGACATCGTGCGCCGCGAGGCGGCCGAGACGTTCCGGCGCGTGCAGGAGACCTACAAGGACATCGCCGTCGCCAAGCGCTCCGTCGAGCGGCAAGACGAGGCGCTGCGCATCCGCCGCGAGGAGTTCGCCAACGGCAAAGCGACCTCACGCGAGGTGCTCGACACGATCTCGATTCTCAACGGCGCGAAGTTCGCACGCGTCGCCGCGGTCTACGACTACAACATCGCGCTGCGCGACCTGCACCGCGCACGCGGCGCCGACCCGCGACTCCTCCCGCGCACCTCGCCCCCGCCGCCCCACGAATCCAGGCCGCTGCCGGAGTAGGGCCCAGTCGCTCGCTGCGCTTCGCGTGCTTTGGGCTTTGGGCTATGAGCTTTGCGCAGCGACCAGACCGACCAACTGCGAATGAACGCGAAGGGGCCTCGAGTGGTTTGTGGCGGCGCAGTAATCGACCGAGGCCCAACAACGACGGTTTCGCCACGCGGCGATCTGGTCGCGACGCAAGACCCATCACCCACAGCCCAAAACCGACTCCCGAGAAGTCGGCCTGAGTCTCTTGCGAGGCCGGACTACGGGCGGTCCATTTCCGGGATCGCGTCGAAGATGCCGGTGGTCAGGAAGACCTTGCGGACCGACGGCTGGAGGTTGGAGACCATCAGGCTGCGACCGCCGTCGCGTAGTTCGTGGTGGGCCTCCAGCAGCATGCGCAGGCCGTTGCTGGCGACGAAGGGGACGCCCCCGAGATCGACAATCACCGCGATCGGAGACTGCTCGGCGACGCGGCGGAACTCCTCCCAGAGCTCACGACAACCGTCGTGGTCGAGCTCGCCGTCGAGTCGAATCCATCGGCCCTCAGGCCGGTCCTCCCAAGTCATCCCCATCAGTTGAGTTCCTACCGCGTTCGTATCCCGGGTCCTCGCCTATGGATACGAACCCCAACTCTCAAACTACCGAAAAAACGTCGAGAAGCTGCATCGCATCGAGGACTTTCCGGATGTTGTCCGGGATTCCGCTGAGTTTCAGCTCCCTGCCCTGCTTGCGCAGCGTCTCACTCGCCTTGACCAGCATGCCAATTCCCATACTCGACATGAACGTGAGGCCTCCCATGACGACAATCACGTCGCCGTCGCCCTTCTCGATCCGCTTGTGGAACTCATCGCGAATTTCGAGACAGTCGGCGTGGTCGAGTTCGCCCTCCAGCTCCAGCCAGGTGTTGTGGTCGCGGTCCTGCCAGGAAATCTGAATCATGCGCATAGGGTAAGGGAAGCCCCCCGTCCGACTTTCCGAACCGAACTACCTGCGCCACGAAAATTGTGTAATTCGTTTCGTGCCAGGTGTTTGTGATGGACGACTGCGTCGCGCGTGGCGCAGTCAGGGCTTCGCGGCCATGCGTTGCTTGAGCAGGTTGCGCTGGCGGATGAGCCGGTCTTCGCGCCAGAAGACCAGTTCTTGGCTGCCATTCTGCCGGTTGATGCGTAGGCGCAGTCGCGTGCCGTCGCCCGCACCGGTCAGCTTGATGTGCGCGGGCATCTTGTCGAGCGCGGTCGCTTCGCCCTCGTCGCGTCGCATCTCGATCGAGAGGGCGCCAGATTGGTCCGCCTCCCAGTGGGTAATGCGGTAGGTGGCCGCGCGTTGGCCCACGGCGATTCCCCCGCGTCCCGTGGCGCTCTCTTCCAGCTGCAGCCGCCACCAACTCGCGCCCGCCGCGTCGAGCCCGATCCATGCGCCGAGATGTTCGCCGGCCGCGTCCATGCCGGGGGCCGTCTTGTCGGATGTGCTCATGCACGCCGTCAGCCCAATCAAGATCACGATCGCAGTTCGTCTCATCGACTCTCCTCGCGCAAGATCACGTCCCGCGCTCCCGCATCGACTTCCGTCACGCGTCGGCCGGCTCCCGTGCTCAACCGATACCGCTCCGCGTGCAATGCGCGCACGACGAAGTATCCCTTGCTGTCGCTGAACGTGCGTCGCGTCGGCAATCCCGCGCGCAACGGTGTGGCGATGACGAGGGTGTGGGGGAGTCCCACGCGCCCGGTGATGGTTGGCCCGATCTCGACGGTGAGAGCGACACTCGCTACGCCATCCCCGACCTGCACCGCGCCAGTCAGAATCCAACCGGAATCCCCGGGCACGACGATCGGCATGCCGACGCCCTCGGCAAGTCCCGCGAAGCGCGCGGCGCCCGAATCACCGGTCAGTTCGCGCCGGCCACCGATGCGGAGTTCCACACCGCTTACTGGGTTCCCGTCGCGGTCCTGAACGCGCACAAGCAGATCGGGCGCGCGCTGCAGCTCGATATCTCCCGCACCGGGGGTCTCCACTCTCCGTGTGCGGTATCCCGCATGGGAAATCTCGAGATAGGCGTCGGGGGCGACGGGCATGCTTCTCACAATGTAGCGCCCGTCCGCCGCGCTGCGTGTCGAAGACGCGGTGCGCGCGCCGTCGATGACCCGGAGTTGCGCGCCCGCGAGGGGCTGCCCGGCGTGCGTAATGCGTCCTGCCAACTCGCGCACCGTGGGAACCACGACCCGCATGGCTACGCCGGCGTGCGCCACCGGAACGGCGCGACGAATGCCATGCGGCGTTTCGATCAGCAGCGTCGCCGTGTCCACGTCCGTAAGTTCGAACAGCCCCTGCGTGTCGGTGGTGGCCCA
>Ga0164315_10003990_pt1 | contig 11460 bp, 11 predicted proteins | sample GuaBasSedimGuay6_FD_113737 | JGI IMG/M metagenome (GOLD analysis project Ga0164315, IMG submission 113737) | Subseafloor sediment microbial communities from Guaymas Basin, Gulf of California, Mexico - Guay6, Core 4569-2, 0-3 cm | ecosystem: Environmental > Aquatic > Marine > Hydrothermal vents...
CACGGCAGCCTCTATTTCAACGCGGCCCGCAGCAACGGCTATTCCTTCTGGGAATCGGTGCCGTTCACGTTTGGCGGTTCTTTCCTGTGGGAGTACTTCAACGAGGTCCACCATCCCTCCATGAACGACTGGATCTCCACCAGCGTGGGCGGTTCGGCCATGGGTGAGATGCTGCACCGGCTGGCTACGTCGGTCCGAAACAACGAGGGCTCCGGTTCCGGTCGGACCTGGCGTGAGGTCGCGGGTTTCGCCATCGATCCGGTGGGCGGCCTGAACCGCGTCATCGACGGGGACTGGAGCCGCCGGCACGCCAACCCCGAGGATCGCCATCCCCGCAACTACCGCGCCCGTCTGGACGCCGGCATGCGCAACGTGAGTGACGACCGCCTCTTCGACGCGGACACGACCAAGGCCTTCATGGAGTTCGAATTCGACTACGGCGATCCCTTCTTCGGCGACCTGGGCAAGCCGTACAGCCACTTCGATATGCTGCTGCAGCTCAACTTCAACGATGCCAGTTTGATCGGCCGCTTCGAGAGCGATGGTCTTCTCGCCGGAACCTTCGTGAAGGAAACCGAGGCGGCCAGCCATATCATCAGCGCCCACCTGCACCACGACTACATCAACACCTTCCAGATCGAGTTCGGCGCCCAGGCCGTATCGGCTGGTCTGCTGTCGCGCTTCGAGACGGTCCACGGCATGGAGATGCGCACCGAAGTGAATCTCGGGCCCATACTGCTGGGCTCGGTGACCTCCGATTATCCCAGCGTATCGGGACGCTCGTACGACTACGGTCCGGGAGCGCTGGTCCTCCTGTCTGCCTCCTTCGGTCGTGACGGCTGGGACTACCTGCACGCCAGCCACCAGCAGTTCTGGATCCACGCCATCAGCGGTAACGAAGCCGACCATTTCGTATCCATGACCCGGCTCAAGCTGGCCACGCCGGTCTTTGACGGCGGCGGTATCGGTTTCGAGTACCTGCTGACCCTGGCCGACCGGACCTACGTGGCTTATCCGGATGTGCACGTCCGCCTGCCCCAGATGCGTCTCTTTGCCGAATTCATCCTCAAGTAGCATGGATCTCGACGGCTTCGAACTGCTGTCAGCCGTGGCGGTGGGCCTGGGTCTGGCCGCGGCGGCGGGCTTCCGCATCTTCGTGCCCCTGCTGCTGGCCGGACTCGCGGCACGGGTGGGGCACCTTCCGCTGGCTGCGGGCTTCGGCTGGCTGGACGACACCATCGTCCTGGTGGTGCTGGCGGCGGCGGCCCTGATCGAGGTGGCCGCCTACTTCATCCCCTGGTTCGACAACCTGCTGGACGCAGCTGTAGCGCCGGCGGCGGTGACTGCGGGCGTACTGCTCATGGCCGCTACGCTGGTGGATTTTCCGCCCTGGCTGCGCTGGTCACTGGCGGTCATCGCTGGTGGCGGCACGGCCGGGTTGCTTCACGGGGCGTTGGCGGGATTGCGGTTGGGGTCCACCGTGAGCACGGGCGGTCTGGCCAACCCGGCGGTTGCTACCTTCGAAACCGGGGCCGCCACGGCGTTGACCATCGTCGCGGTGATGCTGCCGCTGCTGGCGGTGGCGCTGGTGGTGTTCATGGTTTCGCGGTCGGTGCGGATTCTGGTCAGGAGACGAAGAAGCTAGCCGCTACTCCGGCCACTCGAACCTCAACCGCAAACACGCCACCGCCTCCTCACACAACCGCGAATCCACCACGAACGAGATACTGTTCACCGACATGCTGATTCCGTGCGACTTGACCCCCCGCTCGCACAACGCCGCGAACACTCCCGCGGCCAGCCCGTGCTTCTCCTGGAAGTGGGGGCCATAGAGCGTCAACTTGGTCACCGGCTCGCGGATGAGCACCTCCACCGGCCTGCGCTCCTTCTCCACTGTTTCCAGCAACGGCCGGCTGGTCACCAGGTCCACCCTGTCCACGCAGAACGCCACGTTGCGCTGGCCGTCCGGACCGTTGCCCAGGCTGACGTAGGCCAGGGGGATGCCGGCTTCGCCGAATCGCTCGAGGATGCCGCAGGCGCTGCCCGGTTCGCCGTCCAGACCCAGGAACTCGATCATGGCCAACTGGTCCCGGCGCAGCAGTCCACCACAGAGGATCCGTCCGTTGCCGTTGCCGTTGCCGCTACCGCTCACGGGTGTCCGCCTTTCCCGGTCGGGGCAGGACGACGCGGAAGGTCGCCCCCTCGCCCGGTCTGCTGGTGACCTGCACCTCGCCGCCCAACTCGGTCACGAATCGCCTGACGATGGGCAGGCCGAGGCCCGTGCCCAGGGTGGTCTGCTTCTGGGCCTCGGCTGTGCGGTAGAACTCCTCGAAGATCCGTTCGTGATCGCCCGGCTCGATGCCGATACCCTCGTCCGCCACCTCCACGGCCAGGGAATCGGGATGATCCTCCAGGGACACGCGTACCGTGCCGCCGTCGCGGTTGTAGCGCACGGCGTTACTCACCAGGTTGGTCACTATCTTGCCCAGCATGCCCCGGTCCGAGACGATGGTCACCGGCTCGTCCGGCAACAGCACCTCGAAGACCTGGGACCGTCGCGAAGCCGCCTCGCGATGGTGATCCACCACCTCGGCCAGCAGCGCCGACACATCCAGGCTGCGCCCGGTGTGGCCCCGATGCAGCCCCCCGCGGGTCAGATCAGCCAGGTCCTTGACGATCTCGGTGGCCTGCTCGAGACGGGACAGCGCCCGGTCCAGCATGTTCACCACCGCCGGCGGCAGTTCCCCGCCGCCCATCTCCACGGCCAGCTCCACCGCGCTCTGGGCCGTATTCACCGGACTCTTCACCTCGTGGGTCACGAAGCGGAAGAACTCCATCTTGGCCTTGTCGGCGGCCAGCAACTGTTGATGCTGTTCCACCAGTTCATCCCGGATAAGGCGATTGTGCTTCATGATCGAGGCGCCCATGTACGCACTCACCAGCAGCACCAGCCAGAACGACGACAAGGTTACCAGGATGTAGGGGAGTTCGTGGGTCATGGAGCTGGCGCCCAACAGGTGATGGTGGGGAATCACGCCGAGGTACTCGCCTGCCACCTCACCCGTGAACAGGATGATGGCCAGCCACGCCACCAGGTAGATGTCCCGCCCCTTGAACAGCAGTGAACCGATGATGACGTGTACCATGTAGACGAACAGCAGCGGGTTCTCCGCGCCGCCGGTGAGATTCAGCAGCACCGTCAGCGCCACCAGATCGCCCACCATCTGCATCTTCACCAGGCGCAGTTCGGCCTCGATGGAGGCGGGGACCACCCGGTGATTGCGCCAGACATAGAGCCCGTTGAGCAGGCACAGCAGGCCGACCGTGACCAGAATGGGCACCAGAGGCAGGCGCTGGTCCACCACCGTGTCCACCGTCACCACCGACAGGGCCACCACCGCCACCGCACCCCAGCGCAGCTTGTTGAACCAGTCCAGACGCAGACGCAACGACACGGCCGACACGAACAGGGACGACGCGGGCGGGTTCAGGTCATTGGCTGGCACGTCGCCTCCCGTCGCGGTGCACGGCAGTACGGATCGGACAATTGCCGACGGGACCTAGATGCTCGTCGGCAGGTGCTTGCGCACCATGTCGATCAGCTTGCGCGGGCTGACCGGTTTCTCGAGGAACTCGTCCACCGGCAGGAACTCCTGGTCCTTGTCCGGATCGAAGTCGAACCCCGTCTGGTCCGCCACGGCGGTCAACATCAGGATGGGGATCTCCTTGGTGGCCTCGTCGCTACGCAATTGGTACGCCACCTGGAAACCCTCGTCAACGCTGCCCATCATCACGTCCAGCAGCACCAGGTCCGGAGCGTCAGCACGGGCCCGGGCCAGCCCACGCTCGCCGTCCTGCGCGTCGATCACCTTGAAGCCCTCGTTCTCCAGCGTCATTCGGATGATCTCGACCAGGTCGATATCGTCGTCGATGACCAGGATGGTCTTATCCGCCATCGGGATCTACCTCCGCTTGAATGATGGATACCACCCGGGGCACGGCCGCCGCCACGACGTCCGACAGCCCCGTATCGATTACTATGCGCGCCGGCTCCACACCGACGATTAGCACCTTCTCGGGCATGCGCCCGATCTGTCTCGCCATGGCAAAGGCCTCGGGCAGCCCGAAACCGTGCACCGACAGGTTGTCCTGGCGTATGCGCAGCTTCACCTCGTCCGGACGGAACGCTACCACATCGCCGGGCTCCAGACCCATCTGGGCCGCGTCCACGATGATGTGCGCCCTGCCCGGTTCGAGGTGATCGAGCAGGGCCAGGGCGTCGGTGTGGATATCGATCAGTTCGATACCGGGGAGGGAATCACTCTCCCTGATCGCATCCAGCACGGCTGCCCCCACCCCGTCGTCACCGTAGAACGAATTGCCGACGGCGATGACCTTCACATCCATCCTACTCGATGAAGTCCACGTCCAGCAGGTGCACCGAACAGCTGATGCACGGGTCGTAGGCCCGCACCAGCATCTCCAGCTTGAGAGTGATGTCCGCCTTGGACTCGTTGATCACCTCGGGCACCAGTTTCTTCATGTCGTCGTCGATGTTCGCCAGGTTCTGCCCGGTGGGGATGACGCAGTTCGCCTTGGCAATGCGTCCCTTCCGGTCGTAGGTGTACTCGTGGTACAGGATACCACGGGGTACCTCGGTGGCACCGATACCGGTCCCGAACTTCGTCGGCTCCTGGTTGGGCGCCTCGTCCTTCAGTCCGTTCTCCAGCAGCGTATCGATGATGGCCACCGCGTCCAGGGCGCAGTGCCCGGCCTCCACCACCTGGGCGATGGTGTTCATGTAGGGGTTGTGGCAATTGGGCTTGAGGCCCAGCCGCTCGGCCGCCTGCAGGGACACGTCGCACAGCTTGTCGTGGTTGTTGTTCCAGCGGGCCAGGGCGCCCACCATGTAGCTTGAGCGGTTCACCTTGCAGTGCTTGCTCGTGCTGTGGCTCACCACGTGCTCGTTGGTCATGGCCATGTAATCGCTGTCGGGTACCCGGCCGGTGTCGGTTGAGCAGATATCGCCGTCGTAGAGGGCATAGTCGTCGTCGCCGCGCAGGGAGATGAATTCCGTCTCACGGGTGAAGTCGGGAATCATGCCCGCCAGTGCCTCCATGGTGTCGACGGTAGCCAGGAAGTCCGGCACCATGTCGTCCAGCAGACGCTGCTTCAGGCCCAGCAGTTCCTTTTCGGTGGGAATGCGCGTAAAGCCTCCCGGTACCGGCGTGATGGGGTGTACGGCCCGGCCGCTCACCACGTCACCGATGTCGTTGGCCAGGCGCTTCATTCGCAGGGCCCGCACCACCACCTCGGGGTGTGAACCCACCAGCGGGAACACCGAACCCACCCCCAGGAAGTCCGGGGCCGCCAGGAAGTAGGCATGCAGGATGTTGGACTGCAGAGCGGCACCGTGGATCAGCAGCTTGCGCAGCAGCACCGTCTGCTCGCTGACCTCCAGGCCCAGGGCCTGCTCGGTGGCTTTCAGCGAGGTGATCTGGTGTCCCAGGGAACATATGCCGCAGATGCGCGAGGTGATGATGGCCGCTTCGTGGAAGCTGCGCCCCTTGAGCATGGCCTCGAAGTAGCGGGGCGCCTCGACGATCTCGAGCTGGGCCTTTTCGAGCACCCCGTCGCGCATGTTCACGACGATGTCGCCGTGACCCTCGACGCGGGTCAGATGCTCGACCTTGATCTCCAGGTTGGTGCTCATCCCTTGACCCCCTCGAGCTGGTTTGCGTTGTAGAGTTCCAGACGTTTCCAGGCTTCGTCCACCGACAACCCGTGGGCCGTGAGGATCTCCTCCATGCCCTTCAGGTTGGGCTCACTGACCAGGCCGCGACAGCCCGTGCAGTACTGGCCCACCGAAGTGCAGTGGGCCTCGCAACCGGCGCGGGTCACCGGGCCGAGGCAGATCATGCCCTTCTCGTACACGCACTCGTTCTCCTTGAGCTTGCACTCCACGCACACCGAGTAGTCGGGCTCCACCGGGGTCTTGCCCATGACCAGGGAGGTGAAGACCTTCAGGAACTCGATCTGGGTCATGGGGCAACCGCGCACGTTGTAGTCCACCTTCACCACGGCGGACAGGGGCAGTGCGGGCAGGGTCGGGAAGAGATACTTGTCCTCGCCGTAGACTTCCTCGCGCACTTCCTCGATGGGCCGCGTGTTCTTGACGGCGTTGACGCCACCCGTCACCGCGCACGAACCCAGGGCCACGAGCACCTTGGCCCGGCGGCGAACGTCGTGGATGCGTTTGATGCAGTCCGGCGTCGAGAGGGATCCCTCGACGAAAGCGATGTCGTACTCGCCCGGCCGGTCGTCCATGGCCTCGCGCCACTCGACGATGTCGACGTGGGCCAGGATATCGAGCAGTTGGTCCTCGAAGTTCAGCTGGTTGAGCTCGCAGCCCTCGCAGCCGGTGAAATCGAAGATGGCAACGCGTGGTTTGTTCGCCATCACAACGCCTCCTGGAGACTCTTGATGTCGGGATAGTGGTACACCGGCCCGTCCTGGCAGACGTACGAGTTGTTGATCTGGCAGTGTCCGCACTTGCCCACGCCGCATTTCATGCGCCGCTCGAGGGACATCCAGATGGAGTCCTCGGGCAGACCGCGGCTTCGCAGGGCCATCAGCACGAAGCGGTACATGATGGGCGGACCGCATACGCAGCAGGCCGTGTTGTCCAGATCCAGGTCCAGGCCCGGGATCAGGGTGGTAATGACACCGGTGTTGCCCTGCCACTCGGCCGATCCGCTGTCCACCGTGACGTGGTACTCGATCCGCGGGTCCTTCTCCCACTGGGCCAGTTCGTCGGTGAAGAGGAGTTCCTCGTCACTGCGACTGCCGTAGCAGATGATCAGGCGCCCGAAGTCGCTGTGGTTGTCTATGACGTAGTTGATCATCGAACGCATGGGCACCAGTCCGATGCCGCCGGCCACGATCAACACGTCCTTGCCCTTGAACCGCTCGAGGTCGATGCCGGTGCCGAAGGGTCCGCGGATGCCGACCTTCGTCCCCGGCTTACAGCCCTCCAGCACCTCGGTCAGCATGCCGACCTTGCGGATCCCCATCTCGAACACGCCGCGCCTGGTGGGCGACGAACTGATGGAGAAGGGCGCCTCGCCCACGCCGAAGATGGACAGCTCGACGAACTGCCCGGGTCCGTGACCCAGCTCGGCGCCATCGGGCAGCTCCACCGTGTAGAGTGTTTCCAGCGCGGTCATGCGCCGGACTTCCTTGATTTCCGCCATCACCGGAAGGTAGAGATCCTTCAGCTCGGCGGGTGTTTGAAGCTCATGCAGTTTCATGCTTCTCTCCCATGCTGGAATCCCTGCCTAGACCGGCGCGACGACGGTGCGTTCGGCGTCGCCCACCAGTCGGTTGACGATGTTGACGATGCTGATGCCCGCGGTACACGACGCGGTACAGCGACCGCAGCCGACGCACCAGGGCTCACCCGTCACATCGCTGATGTACTTGAATTTGCGGAACACGCGATGGCGCTGGCGCGCGGCCAGGTCCTCGCGGAAGATCTCGCCGCCCGCCACTTCGGTAAAGGACCGCAGCATGCACCCGTCCCAGGACCGCTCGCGGTTCCCCTTGGTGGCGGTGATGTCCACGTTCTCTTCCACGTTGAAACAGTAGCAGGTGGGGCAGACCAGGTTGCAGGTACCGCAACCCACGCACTTCTCTGTTGTCTCCTGCCAGACCGGGTGGTCGTAGGAGGCGTTCATCACGTCGCCCAGCCGGGCCTGGGGCACGTAGATGTGCTGCTGGAAATGGGGCGCCGCCGGCTTGCCCGCTTCGTGGGGCGGCAAGTCGAAACCGGTGAGCAGTTTCTCCCCCGCCGGAGTGAAGGCTTCCACCACGTAGCCATCCATCAGTTTGGTCAGGAAGATGTCGCTGCCGGTGGTGTCGTTGGCCTCGATGCCCAGCGACCCGGAAAAATGCCATTGGTCCGGCTCGAAACTCACACCGACGAACACCGCGCCCCGGCGGCGGGTCAGGTAGTTCCGCTCGGCATTGCCCTCGCTGAAGTTGTAGTCCAGACGGTGGACCGCGGCCAGGTCGTAGGAGTGGACACCCAGGAAGACGGCATCACTGGGCTGGGGCTCCGACAACTCGGCGACGTTCTGCGTGATGTCGAAGCTCAGAAGTTCCTCCCGCGGCGGCAGGAAGAACTTCTTCACCGAGTGCATCGTGCGGGAGTAGTCGAGCACCACGTCGCCGGCCGCTTCGGCCCGCGCGAAGGCGAATGACTTCTGTCCTTTGCGATGCGGCGCGTAGACGGGCATCTGCCCCATGAGATGCGCGACGAAATCGACGATCCGTTCGCGCTCCAGGAAGTATTGAGCCATGCGTGCACCCCTCGTGGATGGAGCCTGCAGCTCCGGAGTTCGGGTTCGGCAGCCCGGGTCCCACAGACCCGGTCTTAGCCAAATGTTTTTTCCCAAACGGATAATGTCAAGAAACAAACAGCCTCTGCGATGATTTGTCAAACCCGGCATCTGACCGGTTTATCGGCCAATTGAAGGATTTACTTTAATAACAAGCAACTCACTTGGAATTCAATGTTTTCGGCGTGTGAGGTAAATAAGGGAATATTTAGGCTGGATTTCCCTCGATTTCGGCGCACATTGACGCCAATGACGAGTTAACCGCTTTGTTTACACCATTTATAACTGTTTTATATTTATCATAGCTTTGGGGAAATAGCAGCGGCTCGCGGTACCGGATAGGTTAACTTACTGTTTGTCCATGTGTTATAGAAATAGCCCCCACGCTGGCCGCGATACCGATCCACCGATATGTAAAAACCGGTTTCCGCCACCAAGTCATCGCTACGATTAGTCGGTGTCCGCGCCTCTGAAACCCGCCGGACCGGTCTCTGCCGTTTCGGGGCTAGTCGCCGGGCAGCACCGCTTCGATGGCGGCTGCCAGATCGGTCACCGCGTAGGGCTTGGCCAGGAACAGGTCGGGGCGGGGATCATCCGGTCCGGTGAGCAGACTTTCGAGGGGGTGACCGCTGGTCAGGATCACTTTCAGATCAGGATACAGTCCGCGGATCCGGCGCAGGGTTTCCACGCCGTCCATGCCCGGCATGGTTGCATCCAGCAGCACCGCGTCGGGAAACACGGACTCGTCGTTGGTCAAGATCTCCAGGGCCTCCCGTCCTCCGGACACTTCCGTCACGTTGCAACCCAGTCGTTCGAGCATGCAGCGTGAGATGGTGCGGATTCCCTCCTCGTCATCCACCATCAGGATCGAGCAACCACTGCCCGCCACATCCGACGACGGACGCCGGTGCGATTCCGGAGACGTGTCGACCGCTTCGACACGGACAGCGAAGTAGACCCGGAACCGCGTCCCACCGCCCGGCTGCGAATCCACCGTCATGTGACTGTCGTGGGCAACCACTACGCTCCGCACCACCGACAACCCCAGTCCCCGGCCGGCGAAGCACGTGGAATAGAACGGTTCGTCGAGGCGATCCAGGGTTTCAGTCGTCATGCCCTCCCCGTCATCCTCGACTTCGAGCAGCACGTATCTGCCGTCGGGAATGGGTTCGAGACAACCACGGCAGACCAGTCCCGCCCCCTGCAACTCCACCCGCCTCACACGGACCGCGACCCGACCGCCTGACTCCTGCAGGGCCTCGCTGGCATTATTCACCAGATTCATGATCAACTGACGGATCTGGGTCGAGTCCGCCTGGAGAGCGGGCAGGTCCGCCGCGATGTCCACCTCCATGTCGGCGCCTGCGGGCAGGGAGGCCTCGAGCAGGCGCACCATCTCGGCCGCCAGGTCACCCTGTTGCAGGTTCTCCAGCTCGGTATCGGTGCGACCGGCGTAGAGCAGCATCTGCCGACACAACTCCGTCGCACGTAGCGATGCGACCAGAACATCGTCGAGACAGCGGGCGGACGGATGATCGTCCGGGAGGTGCTCGCGGGCCAACTCGGCGTTGCCCTGCACCACCTGCAGGATGTTATTGAAGTCGTGGGCCAACCCCCCGGTCAGCGCACCCAGGCTTTCCATCTTCCGGAGCAACTGTTGACGCCGTTCCAGGGCCTCGCGTTCCCGCTCCAGTTCCCGCTTGTCAGTGATGTCGTCCCCGGCACTGAGAGTGTGGGTGATGACGCCGGACTCATCCCGCAGGTAGGCGTTGCTCCAGGCGATGAGACGGCGCTCGCCGGCAGCGGTTACTATTTCGTTCTCGTGGGAAGTGGAGGCCTCCAGTTCGCCGGACATCAGGCTCTCGAAGACGGACCTGGTCTCTTCGACAACCTCGGCTGGCAGGCAGGTGTCGAACCAGTCGGCGCCGGTCAGTTCAGCCACGGGCCTCCCCAGCAACTCGCAACCCTTGCGATTGATGAATTCGATCCGGCTATCGGCGGCGATGGACACGACGACCACGTTGACGAGGTCCAGGGACAGGTCGTGCATCGGTCTGGGGATGTGGGCGATCATGGTTGCTCTCCCGCTGGTTCCGCTGCCTCGTGGGAGCCTCGATCCTAGGGAACAGGTCACACTCGTGTCAACCGCTGCAGCGCCGTCATCAGATACCCGGCACCGCCGCCCGGGTCAGGTCCGAAAACGTCACCCCCTTGAGCCCACCGATGGACAGCGCCATTTTCGATATCTCCGCCGGTGTCCCGCGCAGGATGATGGTCTCCAGGCAGTTGTCGTGATCCAGGTGGACGTGGGTCGCGCACAGGGTCTGCACATAGTGGTCGTGCTGGATACGGTGCAGGCGATCCTTCAGGTCACGACGGTGATGGTCATAGCAGATGGTCAGCACCCCGTGCACCTCGCCGCCCTCGCCCTGCCAGGCTTCTTCCACCAGACGGTCGCGGATCAGGTCGCGTACCAGTTCGGAACGCGAGTCATAGCCCCGCGAGGTAATGCGCAGGTCCAGCTCGTCCATGAGAGAAGCCGGCAACGAGACTGTGAACCGGCGTGTGCTGTCGGCGGCCATGATCAGCTCCAGTCGTGGCTGTGGTAGTGACGATGTTCGGTATCCCCGTCGCGATGGCGGTGCCGATGGATATGCACCAGGTTGGCGCGGCGCAGTACCTCGGCATCATCGCGCAGGGCCAGCACATCACCGTCGTGCAGCAGGGTATGGTCCTCGCCCAGCACGAGGCAGCGCTCGCCCAGTTCGGTGGCCAGCGAGAGATTGTGGGTAGCCACCACCAGGGTCTGGGGCAGGTCCTGCAGAAAGTCCACCAGCCAGCCGGTGGAGCGGGGATCCAGGGCGCTGGTGGGCTCATCCAGCAGCAGCAGGCGCGGCTCCAGGGACAGCAGCGCGGCCAGGCAGACCAGCTGCTTCTGGCCCGCGCTCAGGGTCCAGGGCGCCCGGTCCAGCAAGTGTTCGATACCGGTGCGCCCGGCCCAGTGCCCCGCGCGGTCGTCGGTATCCGCCAGGCCGTGCTGACGGGGACCGAAAGCGATCTC
>Ga0164315_10003991_pt1 | contig 11459 bp, 8 predicted proteins | sample GuaBasSedimGuay6_FD_113737 | JGI IMG/M metagenome (GOLD analysis project Ga0164315, IMG submission 113737) | Subseafloor sediment microbial communities from Guaymas Basin, Gulf of California, Mexico - Guay6, Core 4569-2, 0-3 cm | ecosystem: Environmental > Aquatic > Marine > Hydrothermal vents >...
AAGGTCCGATGTGGCGCCGCGATGGAACGAATCGAGGCGGACGATGCCGGCGTCACGGTCTTTTTGGGGGACGACCCGGTCCGGGCGGACATCGCCGTGGTGGCGGTGGGTGTGAATGCCAACGTAGAGTTGGCCAAATCTGCGGGGGTGGTACTGGGGAAAACGGGGGCCATCGCTGTGGACGGACGGTTGGCGACGTCGGTACCCCATGTCTGGGCTGCAGGCGACTGCATTGAGGTTCGGCATGCGGTGTCGGGTGAACCGGTGCACTGTCCGCTGGGTTCCTTGGCGAACCGGCAAGGTCGAGTGCTGGCGGGAGTCCTGGCGGGTCGTGAAGAACGGTTCATCTATGTGGCCGGCGCGGTGGCGGTGAAAGTGTTCGAACTCACGGTGGCTGCAGCCGGTTGTTCGCTTGCCGAGGCCCGGAGGTGGGGGTTCCATGCCGAGGCCATCTGGATGACCACGGATGATAGGGCCCATTACTGGCCCGAGAGCGAAGACATCCACATCCAGCTGGTTTTCGAGAAGGAAACGCTGTGTCTGCTGGGCGTTCAGGCGGTGGGCAGAGGGCGGGTGGTGGAGGCCGTGGACATGGTGGTGCAGCTACTGCTCCAGGGTGTGTCGGTGGAGAAACTGGAGGGCATTGAGCATTGTTATGCGCCCCCCTTCGCTCCGGCGCTGTCGCCCATCGCCGTGGCGGCATATGTCGCCCGCAATCATATGGAAGGTGTGTTGTGTACCAGTCCTATGGCGGCCGTGGATGGGCATCGAATCCTTGATGTCCGGTTGGCCGCCGAACAGGAGGCCCGGCCATGGAGGTGGGGCGAGTCGTTGCATATTCCGGTGGAGGAACTTCGTCCCAGGATGGCGGAGTTGGACCATTTGGAGTCGTGGATGGTGGTGTGTGAGCGGGGCACGAGGTCGGCGGAGGCGGTTCGTTGGCTCCGCCAGCAGAACCTGGATGCCCGTTATCTCGGAGGTGGCATGATCTGGCGCTGCAATGCATTAGGAGACACAGAATGAACCAGGAATTTGGGGTTGTTATGGCCGGATTCTCCAACCGGTCTGCCCCGATGACGGTACTGGAATCGGTGCGGAAAGCGGTGGAGGGCTGCTCGGTGGCGCCGGTCCTGACGCTTGGCGCCCATGGCGCTGTGGCCGTGGTCACATGTCATCGGGTGGAACTTTATGTCGAGGGCGCTGTGGAGTCTGTGGGTTCTTCCTTGTTCGGGGCGTGGTCCGGTGGGCGTCTCAAGGGACCAGCGCCTGTAGTGCTCAAAGATGGGGAGGCGGCTCGGCACCTGTTACGGGTGGCGGCCGGCTTGGAGGCGACCGTGCTCGGTGACGATAACGTGCTTGGGCAGTTGCGCTTGGCCTACAGTTCAGCGTGTGAGGGTCAATACGCGGGACCACTGCTCCATCGAATGTTCCACACGGCATTTAGGACGGGAAAGCGTGTTCGCACCGAGACCGGACTCGGACGAGGCGGCCGTTCGTTGGCCGGGGAAGCAGTGGTGGTGATCAACCGAGCGTTGGGTGGATTGGCCGGACGGACGGTATTGGTCCTGGGTGCGGGGGAAATGGCGCGCACGGCTGCCGAGCGCCTCGCAAAGCGTGGAGTGGGACGCCTGGTGATTTCCAACCGTTCCTTGACGCGGGCGAAAGATCTTGCGGCCGCAACCGGGGGAGAGGCGGTTCCATGGTCATGGCGTGCCAAGGTACTGCAAACTGTGGACGCCATGATCGTAGGAACGAGCGCGCCCGAGCCGGTGCTGGGGGCGGAAGAGTTGAGGGCCGCGGCAGCGTCCCGCGGACGGCTGGTGGCGGTGGATCTTTCGCTTCCTCGAAACCTGGAACCTCCCGCAGTAAAGGCGCCCGGACTGGAGCTCATCGATCTGGTGAAGCTGAACTCCCTGCTCGAGGGTGAGCGGGAGCGCCGGAAGGGCGACGTGGCGCAGGCGGAGACGATCGTGGATCAGGAGGTGGAGAAATGGTTGGCCTGGGCCTGGAATCGCCGGGAGAGGGGATGTCGAGGTCTAGCCCGTACTTCTACCGGTCTTTGAAGCGAAAGGTGCAGAACGCAATGAGATTTGGTGATCTCACGAGATTGGGACATCGCGCACCGCCCGAGGGTGGTCACGGTGAAACCGTGGACCCGCGAAGCGGGTAGCGTGGGCTGGAGCGAGCGAATCGAGAAAAGCCGAAGGTAGGGACCCATTCCGGCTGGACCGGAATGGGCGATGTATTCTGTGCCTTGCAGCCGGACACTGGTGAGAAGTGCGGGCTCACTGCCAGGGGTGTGGCGACCAGGTAAAATGTCCGCCGTCGGGGATGGCCCGACGGAGAGAGAGGATCAACGATGTTTCCGGTCATGTTGCAAATGGCAGGGCAGAGCTGTCTGGTGGTGGGTGGAGGCGGTGTCGCCTATCGTAAAATTCTGGGGTTACTGGCCGAGAACGCGCAGGTGACTGTCGTAGCCCCGGACGTCGTGCCCGGGGTAGCTGTGCTCGCCGACGATGGGCGAATCGTGCTGGAGCTGCGGCCTTACGCCGCCGGAGAGGGTGCGGAGTACGTCTTGGTGTTTGCCGCCACGGATGATCGCGGAGTGAACCGCCGGGTGTTCGAGGACGCTTCCGGAGCGGGCGTTTGGGTCAACGTGGCCGACGACCCCGAGCTCTGTACCTTTCACCTGCCGGCCGTGATCCGGCGGGGTGCGCTCCATGTGGCTCTGGCATCCGGTGGTACGGCGCCGTTCGCGATCCGACGTATGCGACGGATGCTGGAGCGGTGGTTCGGTCCGGAGTGGGGAGAGTGGCTGGATGCCGCGGCCCGGTTTCGGGAGAGGGTCCGGGGTCTGGGCGTTTCGAGCGTCTGCCGCGAGACCCTGTTCGACGGCTATTTCGAAAACTCCGTGGATCTGGAGACACACCATGTGCGGGTTCCGACGGACCGAGAAGAGCTCGAACTCCTGGAGCAGCTGGGCGATGGTGGTACAGGTCGTTCCGCCGAGAAGCCCGCGATCGGGGATCGGATCGAGGCCGTCGGGCCCGGGATGGTGTCCCTTGTGGGCGCGGGCCCGGGGAATCCGGGGCTCCTGACCTTGCTGGGTTATCGGCGATTGATGGCGGCCGATGCCGTGGTGTACGATCGCCTTGCCGCTTCCGCTCTGCCGTGTGATCTCCCCCGGGAAATCGAGCTGCACAGTGTAGGAAAGTCAGCGGGTCGACATCCGGTGCCACAGGAGGAAATCAGCGCCATGCTGATCCGTCTGTCCCGCCAGGGGAAGCGGGTGGTGCGGCTCAAGGGAGGAGATCCCTTTGTTTTTGGACGAGGCAGTGAGGAGGCCGAGGCCCTGGTGGTGGCGGGACTCCCCTTCGAGGTGGTTCCCGGAGTGACCTCCGGTATCGCAGGGCCGGCCTGGGCCGGTATTCCGGTCACCCACAGGCGGGAAGCGGTACGGGTGACGTTTCTGACGGCGCACGAGTGCGAGAAGGACAGTACACAGATCCGGTGGGATCTCCTGGCACAGGATCCGTCGTCGACGGTGGTGGCCTATATGGGTATGAAGGCGCTGCCGGGTATGGTGAAAAAGCTTCTCGGCGCCGGAATGGACCCGGAGACTCCGGCGGCCGTGGTGGAAAGGGGAACCACCAGCGCACAGCGGTCCGTCATCAGCACGCTTTCCGATCTTCCGGAAGCGGCGCGGCGAGCCGGCATCGGTCCTCCTGCACTGATAGTGATCGGCAAGACGGTCGGGCACGCGAAACGATTAGACTGGGCGGCGAGACGCCCTCTGGTGGGTCGTCGAATTCTGGTGAAGCGGGGTACGAGCTGGGCTGAGCCGTTGGAGTGTGCAGGCGCCGAAGTGGTGGCGATCACGCTTCCGTTAACTCCTGCTGCCCATGTGGTCCTGGAGGCGTTACCCCTGACCGATGTGGTGGTGGCTTCCCGGGAAGAGGTTGAGGCACTGGATCTGGTGCGTGGTGGTATAGGATGGGGGCCGGATGTCACAGCCTTGTGTGTCGGTCCGGAAACGCTGAAAAGGGCTCGGGAATTTGGTTGGAATCGTGTTGAGCTTGCGGAAATTGAGGTGGCGTGCGATGAGTTGGTGGAACAACTTGCAGAGCATTCTGTCCGGGTGGACTGACCGTCGGACGGGAGCACGGCGGCTCGGAGTCGGCGTCTGTCTTCTCGTGACACTCTTCTTCCCCAGGGTCTTCCCGGCGTTCTCCGAAGAGGCCCCGGTTGGCCTGTCGGCCCATCGGCATCTGGGGGTGGTCGGTTTCTACAACCCGCGCCTGATGTATGTCAAATACCAGCAACTTGTCGATTACCTGACGGAGACCACCGGAGACCGGTGGGATTTGGCGGTCACGATGGATTACGAGGAGACGGTCAAGTCATTGTGTTCTGGAAAGCTAGATCTGGCCTACCTCGGTCCATTCACCTACCTGCGGATGCACGAGGCCTGTGGCGCCACGCCGGTGGTTCGTCTCAACACCAAAGGAAGTGCGATCTACAGGAGTCTGATCATGGTTCGCCAAGACAGCCCCTACCGGACGCTCTCCGATCTCAGGGGAGCTGTTTTCGCCTTCGGTTCGCCCCTCTCCACATCGTCGCATCTCGTGCCGCGCCTGATGCTTCGGGATGCCGGCATCAAGCCGGGCGAGGGTCTAACGTGCCAATACTTCGGTCATCACGACCGCGCTGCCAGGGCGGTCGTGATGGGAACGGCGGATGCCTGCGGGGTCCGCGACATCGTAGGGGAGCGTTTCGCCAAGCGGGGCTTGAGGATTCTTGCCCGGTCAGATCCCATTCCTAATTTTCCCCTGGTTGTCCGGCCGGGGGCGTCGCCGGAGTTTCGGAAGGTACTGATGCAGGCACTGATGGAACGTCCGGAACGTGACCCGGAGATTCGGAAACGGATGCAGGGCTGGGACGAAGAATTGGCTGGGGGGTTCGCGCCGGTTTCGGCCTCCGACTACCTGCCCGTACGACGGTTGGTGGGGCTGCTCTTCGGGAAGCGGGGGTTGGTCGATCCAGCCGAGCTGCTGAAATGCGGTGGAAATGGCTAGAAGCATGCGTCTCGGCCTCCGGACCAAGTTCTTCCTCTATTCGAATACCCTGATCATTGTGACCATGGGTGTGGTGGCGGTCCTTGGAATTACCTTCGAACGGAAGAGCCGCTACGAGGCTATCGTCAACCGGGCGCGGAGTCTGACCGAGATCTTTGCCATTCCCGTTACGGATGCCCTGATGTACGAGGATCTTGGCCTGGTCTCGGAAAGCGGCCTGATTGAAAATACCATTGACGAGGTGGTCCGCCGGAATCGTGACCTGATCCGTTACGTCGTTGTGGTGGAGCCCTCCGGACGGGTCGCGTATTCGAACCGGTGGGAGCTGCTGGGGAAGCCGTTCCCACGGATTCTCGACCAAGGAGCGGTCGGGGCGGAACCCACCACGGAGATCCTTCAGACCGAGGATGGGGAACGGATCCTCGAGGTCCGGATGACCCTGAACATCTCGACGAAATTCTGGGGTTTTCTGGCAGCCGGATTCTCCCTGAGGCCGGTGGAACAAGCGGTGGCCGCCATCGGCAAACAGGTGGCGGTCATCGCATTGATTCTCATGCTGGCCAACTCAATCCTGACGGCCCTGTATGTGGAGACTCTGATCCGGCCGATTCTCGCTCTCAACGATCGAATGAAACGGGCGGGGCGTGGTGATTTGTCGGTGCGAAGTGACGACCGACGGGGTGACGAGGTGGGTGAGCTTGCCGGGGCATTCAATCGTATGATGGATGAGCTGGAAGAGGCACAGAAGATTGATATCGTTCGCCAGTTCCAGCTCGCCCATACCGAGAAGATGGCGGCGGTGGGGACGCTGGCTGCCGGGGTGGCTCATGAGGTCAACAATCCGCTGGCGGGAATTCTCGCCTGCAGCGAGAATCTGGAAGCGGCCCTCGACGACCCGGAGATGGTCAAGCGGTATTTGGGTCTGATTCGGGACGGTCTTCGTAGAATTGAGCGGACGATTCAGAACCTGCTTGATTTCTCGCGTGCCCGTGATATGACCCTGGAACCGACGTCTATCAATCACAACATTTACCATATCCTGGAGATGACTGCATACCAACTCAAGAGTCACGGAATCGAGGTGACGATGGAGCTCAACTCCGAGGATCCGCTGGTCCTTGCCGATCACTTCCAGATGGAGCAGCTCTTCCTCAATCTGATTCTCAATGCGATCCAGGCGATGCCAGAAGGGGGAACCCTCAGCATCAGTACGGCCGTGGTAAACGGATTCCTGGTTGCCGAGGTTGCGGATGATGGTGTCGGCATCCCTCCGGGAATCCTCAATCGGATCTTCGATCCGTTTTTCACCACACGTGAGGTTGGAGAAGGAACCGGTTTGGGTCTTACGGTCAGCGATACCATCGTCCGCGCCCACGGTGGTTCCATTGAGGTCGAGAGTGAAAAGAACCGGGGTACAGTGTTCCGGTTCAGGTTGCCGTTTCCTGACGGCGCCGCCAAACTAGGGAGGAGCACATGAGCGTTTGTGTTGGCCGGGTATTGGTCATCGAGGACGAACCATTACTCAGGATATCGATCCGGGACGCTCTCCAGAAGGAAGGCTGGACCGTGGATGTGGCGGAGGATGGCGCTCAAGGGATGGCACTGTTCGAGCGGTTTCTCCATGAGTTCGTCTTGACAGATCTCGTCATGCCGCGATTTGGTGGAATGGAGGTGTTGCGGCGGGTGAAATCGATTCAGCCGGCGACGACTGTGGTCATCATTACAGCCCACGGTACGGTCGAGAAGGCGGTGGAGGCCATGAGGGAGGGCGCGGTGGACTTTTTTACCAAGCCGTTCTCCATGGCTCAGCTTTTCGTCAGGCTCTCGAATATCTGCTCGTTCCGCAGGCTCAGTGAGCAGAATGTCCGGCTCCAGGAGCAGCTGGAGGCGAAGTACTCCTTCTCAAACATCATTGGAAGAAGCAAGGCGATGCAGGAGGTGTTCGAACTGATCAGGGTGATCGCGGATTCGGACGCCAGCGTATTGATTCAGGGAGAATCGGGAACAGGTAAGGAACTGGTGGCATCGGCCATCCACTACAACTCGCCACGCCGGGCCAGACCGTACATCCGGGTCAGCTGCGCCTCTCTGCCGGAATCGCTGATCGAATCGGAGTTGTTCGGCTATGAACGGGGGGCATTCACCGGCGCAAGTGAGCGGCGAATCGGCCGATTCGAGGCAGCGAACGGTGGCACACTGTTCCTTGATGAGATCGGAGAGCTGCCGTTGACCTTCCAGATCAAGCTGCTGCGCGTGTTGCAGGAACATCAAATCGAGCGGCTGGGATCGAATAAGGCCATCGATGTGGACGTGCGAATCGTCGCGGCGTCGCTCCGTCCCTTGGAAGAGGAGATTGCCGATGGACAATTCCGGCAGGATTTGTTTTTCAGAATCAATACAGCGACGATTCAATTGGCCCCGCTCCGGGAACGCAGGGAGGATATTTCGTTGCTTGCTCAGGTATTTTTGAGGGAGTTCGCTGAGAAACGGGGGAAGGACGTTGAGGGTTTCTCGGATGAGGTGATGGAGGCGTTTGATGCGTATGATTGGCCCGGTAATGTTCGGGAGCTTCGAAATGCCGTGGAACGGGCGCTCCTGTTCTGCCGTGGCCCCCAGGTCAACATTGCAGATTTGCCGAACAATTTCCATAGCCTCAAGAGCGTGCGAGCCGCGCGGCCTGCCGGGGATGTGGTGAAACTCCACGAAGCCGTGGTCCAAGCCGAGATCAGTGCCATCCGTGATGCCCTCAGTGCGACCGGGGGACGCCGGACCAAGGCAGCGGATCTTCTCGGAGTCAGTCGGAAAACGCTTTGGGAGAAGGCCAAAGCCTATGGGTTGGACGCCGAGTAGCGTCTCCGCTGGAGTGGGGACTCTGAAGCCCTGGTGGTTCATTCGGGGTCCCAGTTCTGAAGAGAGGGATTGTCCAAAGGAAAGGAAGATCGTAATGAAAAATAGAATTATGGGATTGACGATGATGGTGGCGATTGCGGTGGCGGCGACGGGAGTCCTGGAGGCCGAATCCCAGGCGGTGCCCCACGATGACGCGTACCGGCAGGCCAAGGAACAGATGGCGGACCTTTTGGCTTCCGAGGAATTTGACAAGGTTGAAGTCTCCGCGGCATCTTTCGATCGCGCCATGGATTTCATCTATATGGCGGTGGAGACCTACCTCGATCAGGCTGTTCCCGGACTTGGGGATGTGGAGACCGCACGAGAATTCGGTGTGGATGTCCTGCAAGGGCTCAACGACCATAAAATCCGTTATGCCGGCGATAGCGGCTATGCCCTGGCGGGGAAACGGCGGGTGTTGATCTCCGGAGAGGAGGATGCCACGAATCTGGGTGAGTTGCTTGCGAAGGTGGCGCTGCTGATTCACGAAGGCCACGGCAAACCGGGCATCGACGCCCGCAAGGCCGCCGGCAGGATCTTCGAAGGAATGCTGCCGGTTGAGGGAACTGACCAACCGCTGGTATCACAGTACCTCGTCCGGCTCCGGATGATGTCGAAGGCCGACCGCAAGGAACTCCTCAAGTTCGCTTTGAAGTAGACCGGTGAGTAGCCGGTAGCGGACCCTGAACCAGCTGTCTCAAAAGCCGTGGTGAGCAACTGCCTGGGTTTCTTGGTTATTTGGAAATTTGCCGAAGCTTCGCAAGCAACTGTAGGGGAGGGGTTTATCCCCTCCCGGGAAATCGATCCGATGTCGAAATGTTCCCTGGGTGGGGATAAACCCACCCCGATGCCTGTTTTGAGACAGCCTGTTCAGGGCGCGCAGACAGGGCTGTCACTTCCGGACCCAGCGGACACCGTTGTCCCAGGCGATGACGTTGAATGCCTGCTCAACTTGACCCTTGCAGCAGCCGGGGCCGAATCCGCCGATTAGGCTGTCCGGTCCGGTCAGTCGGCCGGAAACCTCACGGTCGGGCAAAACGAAGACCAGGCTTGAGCCTTCCTGGCGAATCTTCAGGGGTCCGTCGGGCGTCTCCCATGTTCCGCCGAGACTTGGCTGACCCGAGGGAAGATATGGAGGGGAGGTTGAGGCCTGCAGTGACGGTGTGGCCTTCGGGGTTGGGCGCTGGGTCGGTGATTTCGTCGTCGTCGAAGGTGGAACCGTCAACGGTCCGGATACGACTCCCTGTGAAGGCTCGGGCATTGGATCCAGCTTCGTGGCACCAAGGGCAACCGGCGCCGGAAGAGGAACCACGTTCTCGGCATCCAGGGGCCGAGCCGTACCGAACCAGGGCAGCAGGCCACCCTCGCCAGGCCGCAGAAATGTGCCGGCCAGGATGGGTTGGCCATCGCCGTGCACGTTCTCCGGCGTGGCCAGCCACGCCTCCCACGACTCTCGTCCTCCGGCGCCTTCGCGGACGAGTACCAGGCGCCGGCCCACCAAACGGCCCTCGACGGGGCTTCCAAGTAGGGTGCCGCTGATCCGGCCTCCAGATTCGCTGGAGAGTTCGAGCGTTCCCTCGGCGCCGTTGGCAACGATCTGCCAGCGGTATGCCGGCTCCTTGGCCTGGCCGTAAACGGCGGCGGCAAGGATTGCCGAAATGAGGGCGGTGATCAGAATTCCGAATGGATGTCGAGCCATGAGGGCCTCCCAGAATAGGAATATACCTGAAAAAAGACCCCGGGGTGATCTCCCCGGGGTCCCTGTCAGTATTTTTGTTACGGAAGAATCAGAACTTGTACTGCCACTGGAGGATCCAGCCGTCGTCTTTCATTCCTGCAACGCCGTTCCATTCCTCTGTGTCACCACTGGCGATGATGTAATTGATGACGATCTTGTGACGCTGAAGGTCCCTGGGCTTGTAGCGAAGGGGCGAGAGATACCAGTTGAGACCGATGAACGTATTGTCCAGGGTGACCTTGTCAACGCCCGGCTTGTCGGAGTCTGCGGAGTAGTGCCGTATGACCCCCTGCAGGTTGTCGGAGATCATGTAGCCGGCATTGACAAACCACGCGGTAGAGTCCCAATCCTGTACGCCGCGGATTTCCTGCCCGGCGATGTATTCTGCCTTGAGCTCCCATTTTCCGAACTCGGAGCCGATGCCGAAGTCGTAGACGGAATAATCTTCGGTGCCGGCGCCACCGGCCTCTTCGGACACGCCGTACGCCAGTTCCATATGGAGGCCCGGTCCATGGTCGTAATGCAGGCGGCCCACATATGCGAGAGCCTCACCACGTTGGGACTTGTCCCACGTCACGGCGGCGGATCGGCCGGCGGGGTTGAAGACGCCGATGTCATATCCGAAACCATAGCCTTGGCGCTCGTTTCCCATCTCCAAGCCGTTCGTTTTCATGGCTTTGTCTTCGGGTTGGCCGATCAAGCGTCCGGAGAGCATGACACCCATGTCACGCTCGAGTACGAGACCTTTTTCCTCGTCGCGGATTGCGATGTCCAGGTTCCACCCGGGAGTCGTGAAGTCCATGCCAAGGGGCGTCTTGTACATGCCGAGCTTGACAAAGGCCGCGTTGGAAAACTTGTAGGAAACGAAGGCGTCCTTGATCATCAGGGGAAGCCCGGCGTTGTCGTTGGTATGGGACTGGTTGAAGTCCAGGAACAGTTTGGCGCCGAGGGAGCCGTGGAAATAGTTGAAGCCGATACGAACCCTTTGGGCCCGGAAGAAGATTCCACCCTCCGAGGACATTCCGTCCCCGCCTCGTACCTCGAATTGCGAGAAACCGTAAAGATTGACCTTGTACTCCTTGTCTCCGACCTTGTCCTTGAGCGTAATCTTGGCGTCCGCTGTCCCGGGAATGCCGAGCACGAACACAAACACAATTAGCGTTCCAACGATCACCGCGATCTTTGCACTTCCCAAACCTCTTCTCATAACTACCTCCCTTGGTATTGTTCTCTTGCTCCCCACGCCCGACGACCTTCGACGGACGATCCGTTACTGGTGGGGAGTTGAGCAAGTATTGTGCCAATTGGAAATCGAGATAAAGAGTTGTAAGGTATTGAAAAATTGTATCTTATGAACTAGAAGCGCGAGGTTTCATTCGGAATGTTACGAACAGGTAACTGTGTTGGGTGTGGCGTTGAGGTAACTTCCGGAACGATTCCTAACAGTGAGACAGCTTGAGTTGGCGGGTCCGTCAGGTTGAATCGTGGTGGAAGGGCCCTTGACCATTCAGCACCGGGAGCCCAGGAAGTCTAGCGGAGGCTTCTTCAGTGGAGATCCAGTCAGGCTTGGGCCAGAACGGACAGCCGGAACCGAGACAGTCGTGGTTGATGGCCAATTGTTCGCAAACGACAGATTCCGATGCCTCGAGTTGAATGCCGAGGATCGTGGTGGAGAGTTCGGCGGCGGTTTTCAGGGCGATCAGGGAGTCGCGTTGGCAGCACCGGGCGGCCTCCAACGCGCCGATGCCTTGGAGAGC
>Ga0164315_10003992_pt1 | contig 11458 bp, 10 predicted proteins | sample GuaBasSedimGuay6_FD_113737 | JGI IMG/M metagenome (GOLD analysis project Ga0164315, IMG submission 113737) | Subseafloor sediment microbial communities from Guaymas Basin, Gulf of California, Mexico - Guay6, Core 4569-2, 0-3 cm | ecosystem: Environmental > Aquatic > Marine > Hydrothermal vents...
GCCGGCGCCGTTGCAGAGGATGGCGTCGCTGTCGGTCTGCGCGCGAATGTTGTGGATGATCTCGGAAAACTGGACTTTGCCCGGCACCGTTATCGAACGATTCCAGTCGAGATATCCCTGGTGTGCCCGGGCCACCTGTTCGGCCCTTGCATCGGCAGGTTGCAAACCCGGGCTTGCCTCGGCCAGGGCGGCAACGAACTGCCCCGAGCTCGCATTGATCGCAAGATCGGCTTGATAGACGTGCCCGAGCTCTTCGCTGCCGGCGTGCACGTGAATCAGGCGCTGTTTCGGGCAGGGGATATCGAGCAAACTGAACCCGCCCGTGGTCGTCTCGCCGAGGCGAGCGCCGATGACCAGAAGGCAATCGGATTCATCGATGCGCCGGCACAGGTCAGGATTCACGCCGATGCCAAGATCGCCGGCATAGTTGGGGTGTTCGTTGTCGATGTAATCCTGGCAGCGAAATGAATTGATCAGCGGAATACCGCTGGCGGCAGCGAAGCGCTGCAGTTGCTCGCGCGTGCTATCGCTCCAGCCGCTGCCACCGACGATGATTAACGGTTGCTCGGCGGCGCCCAGCATTTCCAGTGTCTGTTCGACGTCGGCCGCTGCCGGGCTGATCGCGACGACCTGCGTCGCGTGCGCATCCTGCACGCCGGTTCGGTCGACCAGCATGTCTTCGGGCAAAGCCAGCACCACCGGCCCCGGTCGGCCGCTGGTGGCGACGCTGAAGGCGCGATTCAAATACTCGGGGATTCGATCGGCATCGTCGATTTGCGCGACCCACTTGGCGACTTCGGAAAACATGCGCCGATAGTCGATCTCCTGGAAGGCTTCGCGGTCGAGATCCTTGCGCGCGATCTGCCCGATCAGCAGGATCATCGGCGTCGAATCCTGCATCGCGACATGCAGGCCACCGCTGGCGTTGGTGGCGCCGGGGCCGCGCGTGACGAAACAGACGCCGGGCTTGCCGGTGAGCTTGCCCTCGGCCTCGGCCATGTAAGCCGCGCCGCCTTCGTTGCGGCAGACCACAACTGAAATCTCACTGCGATCGTATAGCGCATCGAGCGCCCCAAGGAAGCTTTCTCCGGGGATACAGAAAATACGCTCTACCGCGTTGATCTTAAGGGCATCGATGAGGACTTCGCCGCCGCTGCGGGTCTCGGATTGTGAGGTCATTTAGTCTGCGTATTTGAGTTGCTGTTGGTCGAATTCTGTGGTTGCGGGGGTATTTTCTGCGCCCCGCGAGCCCCTGCATGCCTTGTCGGTATCTTTACCGTGATCGCGTCAAAAAGCAATGCCCGCGGGCGGCGATCATCGTTCTCATTCGCCGATTATAAAAAGAGCAGGCACCAGGCTTACAAAAACCCTAGAATCCGCGCATGTTATCGAACCATGCAAAAGGTTTGCTGATCACCGCGAGCGGGGTATTGATCATATCCCCGGATGGTTTATTGACGCGCCTGATCGAAACCGATCACTGGACCATGATTTTCTGGCGAGCGCTGCTGCTGTCTTTCGGTATGTGGTTGATGATCAGCCTCAGCAATCCCAACCGTGTATGGCAGCAATACAAAACGGTGCGCGGCCCGGGCCTGTTGATGGTTGGCGCCTATTCGCTGGGCACTATTTCATTCGTCTTCGCGATTACGCACACCAGCGTCGCCAATACGCTCATCATATTAAGCTCGACGCCCTTGTTTGCCGCATTGATCAGTCGCGTCATCCTGCATGAGAAGATTCAACCGCGCACCATGGTCGCGATCCTGCTGGTCGCCGTCGGCATCGCGGTCATCGCCTCGGGTAGCGCTGGTGGCGATGCCGCCGCGCAAAACGGATTGATCGGCGACCTGGCTGCTATCGTCGGTTCGTTTTTCCTGGCCTGCGGATTCACCTTCGTGCGCCGCTTCCCGCGTGTCTCGTCATTTTCCGCGATTTCCTGTAGCGGAGTATTGACCGCGCTGCTGATATTGCCGCTGGCTTCACCGCTTGCTATCTCGCAGGCGGATCTGGGTTACCTGTTGATCATGGGCCTCTACGTGGTGCCGATCGGCACCGAGTTGATGTTTGTCGGCCCGCGCTACATTCCGGCGGCGGAAGTTGGCCTGTTGTTACTGCTGGAGTCGATTCTGGGGCCGATCTGGGTGTGGCTGGTGCTTGCCGAGCAACCCGGCATCAATACACTGGCGGGTGGCGCGGTCGTATTGTCGACTCTCGCCATCAACACCGTCTGGTCGCTGCGGCATCCACTGCGGAAGGCGGGCTAGCCGGCGTAGGTGGCGGGAATCAGCGTTGCTTGGAGCGACGATTGAAGGTCAGTGCGCCGCGCGCGCGCAACTCGAGCGAGCGCAGGCTGTAAAGAAAGAAGCGATTGATCGGCGTATCGATTCCGGCTTCCCAGGCAAGCCGAACCACGGCGCCGTTCTGGGCATCCAGCTCCGAGGGGCGTCCACGCACCAGGTCGCGCTGCATCGAGGTTGTCGAATTGGGTGGAATGTCGTGCAGCGTGGCCATGGTTCGTTCGACGCTGTCGGTCGGAATATTGACGCCCAGGGCCAGGCCGAGCAGGCGGATTTCCTCGATCCCCTGGGCCAACAGGTCGCGGGTTTCCGGCTGTTCCAGCAACACGCCGATGGGAGCGCGTGAAACCGCACCCAGCCCGCTCCACGGCGTGATCAGCATGAACTTCTGCCACATCGCGACCACGACATCATCGGGAATGCTCGATTTGACACCGCTGCAGTGGTTAAAAATTTCCGATAGCGCATTGACGCGCGGGTCCGCGTGATTGTCCAGGTGACCAAAGCGTATCAGCGGGTTTGCACCGCTGTGCTTGACGTGGCCCGGGCTCGCGAGGAAGGCGACGATGGCGCAGAGTCCGCCCAGTACGTTGGCGGGATCGAGAATACTCGCCAGTTGCGCCGGCGCCTCGACCCCGTTTTGCAGCGGTATTACCAGCGTGTCGGGTCCGACCAGGGGTAGCATGGCGCGCGCGGCCGCGGTTACCTGCCAGCTTTTGACGCAACACAGCACGTAGTCGACGGTGCCGACCTCGGCGGGATTATTGCTGACCTGGACCCGGTCGATAATGAAATCACCGGCAATGCTGCCGACCTTGAGGCCCTGTGAGCGCAATACCGCGAGGTTTTCGTTGCGCGCAATGAAGGTGACGTCCTGGCCAATTTGTGCCAGCCGTCCGCCGAAGTAGGCGCCTACACCACCACTGCCAAATACCGCTATTCGCATCCCGTCTTCACTCATCGAGGCTCTAACCTGACATTATGGCCCAGTGTCATTGATTTGTAAGAAAAATTCTCGAATTAAAATCACATAACAGCGCAATGGTGATTTTCCCGCAGTAATGCCTGGCGCGCGCCCGGAAGGCGCGTTAGACTCTGGAATTATGAAGATATGGAAATATTTACCAATATACGGAAATTACTGATACGAATGAATATATCCATTAAGTTCAAAGAGATATGCTAAATATATTCCTAATTGAATATTTAATGGAATATATTTTTAAAACAGAATATGTCGTTTCTAAGCATGTTTCAAAATCGACCTACTGATAAATTTTATGCCATGTCAAATCCAGTAGCCCCTATTACGCGTAAACGTGGTCGCCCACCAGGGCCCAACAGTCGCTCCGGTGATGGCAAGAATCAGTCATTGACCCGGGCGCTGACGTTACTGGAGCGGCTATCCGAGACCCCGACCGGCGTTAGCCTGACCGATTTGTCTTACCAGTTGGGAATACCGACGGCGACGGTGCATCGATTGCTCAGCACTTTCGAGGAACTCGGGTTTGTCGAACAGGATTCCGAGCAGGGGCTCTGGTTTGTCGGCCTGAAGGCATTTACGGTCGGCAACGCCTTCCTCAGCCGGCGCGATTTTGTCGCCAGCGCGCGCCCGCATATGCATACGCTGGTTGATCAATGCGGAGAAACCGTCAACCTGGGTGTCATCGACGATGGTGAAGTCGTCTTTATCGGCCAGGTGGAGTCGCGCGAAGTCATGCGCATGATCGTAAGACTGGGGAGCCGCTCGCCGATTCATGCCTCGGGCGTGGGCAAGGCCCTGCTGGCGCACCTGTCGGAGCAGCGGCTTGCGCAGATATTGCAACATCGTGGCCTGGCTCATTATACCGAGCGCACGATCGTCAATCCGGGAAAGCTGCGCGAAGAACTCGAGCAAATTCGACAGCTTGGTTATGCCCTCGATGACGAAGAACACGGCATCGGCCTGCGCTGTGTCGCGGCCCCTATTTTTGATGAAAATCGCCAGGCCCTGGCGGCGATCTCGCTGTCGGGTCCGAAGGCGCGCATGACCGATGCCCGGCTCGATGAACTGGGCGTGGCGATACGCCAGACCGCCGACGAAATCACCCTGGCCCTGGGTGGCCATAAACCGGGCTAGCCCGCAACCAACGCGCGGCCAGTCCGCTACAACAGATTATTAATACAGGAGATACAACCCGATGTCAGCACAACCCGATTTTACAGAGAACCCGGTAGCGGCTTCCTCAATGTTCCCGCAGCTGGAAATTCCGCACACGCTGGCGGCGGGCCCCGGGCCCGGTAATACCGACCCGCGCGTGCTCGAAAGATTCGCCGCGGCGGGCGTCGCAGACCACATGCAGGCCGACGTCGTACGAGGCATGAAAGAAGCCAAGCTCATGCTGCGCGAAGTCTTCGGTACCCGTAATGTCCACACTTTCGCGGTATGCGGCACCGGTTGGGATGGCCTGGATTGCGCCTTTTCACCGATCTTGCCCGGCGACAGCGTGGTCAGCTTTGTCAACGGTACCTTCAGCGGTCTCGACGATCTCAATATTCGTCTGAAAGCCTCCAGTACTGAAGACCTGGCGAAAGATCCGATGAATCCAAAGCCAGCCAACGTCGTCACCGTCAATGTCGCGCACGGCGAATCGGTGACCGGTGACGTGGTCGAAGCAGCGCTCGCCGAGCACAAGCCGATGTGGGCCTTCATGGCGCACTGGGAAACCGGCAGCGGCCGCATCAACGACATCCAGGGCTTCAACGATGCCTGCGCCAGGCATGGTGTTATGGGTATCGTCGACGCGGTTTCCAGCCTCGGTATCGACTACTTCAACATTGACGACTACCCGGCCGTCACCACCTGGGCTTCCTGCCCGCAGAAAGGGATCCTCGGCTTGCCGTTGACCTATGCGCCGGTCAGCTTCAACGACAAGGTCATCGATCTGCTCAGGCAGCGCGGTTGTCACACCTACGTCCATCACCCGATCCTGGAAGCACGCCACTGGTGTATCGCCGATGGTAAGGATGTCGAAACTGCGGCCTATCATCGCACCCACTCGGGTTATGCGGTCGCATCTTTCCACGAAGCGCTGCGCCTGTTACTGGCGCACGGGCGTAAGCAAAAGGCGGAAGATTACGCGTTTTACGAAGCCGGCCTGAGCAATGCGATCAGGGCCATGGGTTGCAAGGTGACTTCGAACATGACCAGCCTGGTGGTTTTCGACCTGCCGGCCGAGTTTGAGGGTAAGGAAAAGGAGCTGGTGACCGGTTGCCGTGCTGCCGGATTTGCGATCTGGAACACGCTCTCCGAACCCGCGCAGATCCGTATCGGTATCCTCAACCAGCTGACCGTGCCGACCCTGAACGACATCGTTGGCCGTTACGCCGACGCGATGATCGAGATGGGCGCACCGGTCGACAAGTCTAAAGTACTGGGTGATCTCAACAGCTACCTGGCGTCGTGCCAGTAGACTGGTCAAGCAACAAGTTCTCCTCCAGTGTTAGCGCCGGCCTCGTGCCGGCGTTTTTTTTGCCTCAATCAGATGGGTTTCCGGGGAAGGTTCTCGCGGAGGCGCAGAGGTGCGGAGCACGCTGAGAAAATTTTGCAGGGTGGTTCCATGCTTACTCTATATCAGGATTTGATAACCCAGGTGTCCCTCTGCGCACCCTGCTCCTCCGCGCCTCTGCGAGAACCTTTTTATGAAGCCCCGGGATTTCCTGCTGCGAGTTGCGGGCAACCGGGACAGGCCTGCAGCTCTACGTTGCCGCCGGTAATAATGACGCCGACGCGTTGACCCTGAAACTGCTCGGGGTATTTCAGGATCGCCGCTAGCGGCACCGCTGAGGAAGGTTCGATGATGATCTTCATGCGCTGCCAGGTCAGGTACATCGCGTCGAGAATCTCTATCTCGCTGACGAGTAGAATGTCTTCGACGAAGTTGTGGACGAAATGCCAGGTGAGCGGTTTGAGGTTGGTGTTGAGCCCGTCGGCTACCGAATGCTGGCCATCACGCAGTACGATCTCGCCTGCTCGCAGCGAGCGATGGGCGTCGTCCGCGCTGGCGGGCTCGGCGGCATAGATTCGGGTTTGCGGTGATTGTTGCGCCAGCGTCAGGCAGGTCCCGGACACCAGGCCACCGCCGCCGACCGGGGCTACGACCGCGTCGAGTCCGTCGATTTCTTGCAACAGTTCGAGCGCGCAGGTTGCCTGCCCTGCGATCACGCGCGCATCGTCGTAAGGATGCACCAGGTCGGCGCCGGTCTCGGCAATGACTTCGTCGAGCATGGCTTCGCGCGCGGCCTGGGTTGGCTCGCATTCGAGAATCTTGCCGCCGTAGCTGCGTACCGCGGCCTTCTTGGTTTCGGGCGCGGTGCGCGGCATCACCACGGTCGCTTCGATTCCACGCCGCGCCGCCGCATAGCTGAGCGCGCCGGCGTGGTTGCCGGAGGAATGCGTCGCGACGCCCCTGGCGGCGTTGGCTTCGCTCAGGCCGAAGACCGCGTTGCAGGCGCCGCGCGCCTTGAAGGCGCCGACCTTCTGCAGGTTTTCGCATTTGAAGAATATTTCAGCGCCGCTCAGGCCGTTCAGGTAGCTCGAGGTCATCACCGGCGTGCGATGGATGTAGGGCGCGATGCGTTGATGCGCCTTGAGCACGTCGTCGAAGGTTGGAATATCCATGCTGCTGCCTCGTTGCCTACGTAAATCGCAGGGCGCAATAATGCCACATTCTATCCGCTCGTCGTCGCTCGTGGCGTTTGCAATATCGATAGTTCGGCAAAAAGCTCCAGCATCTGCGGATTGTCGATGAAGGAAATATTGTAGGGGTGTTCGCATACCAGTTTGCGGTAGTTCGAGCTTGCCGGCATTGCTTCCACCAGTTTGGCGATCTTGCCCCACAACAGCAAGGTCACCTGCGCTGGCGCCTGTTGCGCGATCAACTCCAGCAGGCGTTCGAGGAAGGCCTGCCAGTAGCGCGCTTCCTGTACCGGTTTACGCTGCGGGTGCAGCACCGGGGTCGCGTTCAGCATCAGGAAGCCGGCGCGCTGCAGGTTTTCGAACAGTTCACCGAGGGTTTCAACCAGGCCGCGCCTGTCGACCGCCGCGATCGCCGGCTGGCTGATTTTACCGTCGGCGTCCTTGTGTAAATGGCCCTCGGCGAGCAGCGCGGTCTTGACGATGTTGCGCAGCGATGTTGCGCGATTGACCGCTTTGCTCAAGCCCTGTTCACTCCACAGGCTGCCGACCGCGGCGTCGTAGAAGGCGATGCCGTTGGCCGATTCACGGCGCGGGTAGGGTGATTCGCCGATCAACAGGTAGCGCACTCCGCAGCGATCCCTGCGAAATGCGGCCAGCAGCCGATCGATGCCTGGTAACCAGCTGTCGTCGTGTATCAGCGCGTGCAGGTAGTCGTGTTCGAGGGAATCGAGGGCATCGCTCAATAACGGGCGCCAGTCGTCGTGCACACCCGAACGCCGCATCAGCGTCTCGACATCACTCATTGATTAGTTTTTCGAGGCGGATCAGGCCGATCTTTTCAACTTCGCCGATAGCGGTCGTAAATTCAGCCTCGGACGAGTGCCCGAGACGATTTTCCATTGCCGCGATGATCTGCAACTTGCCGAGCCCGGTCACCGCGATTATGAACGGGAAACCGAACTTCTCCCGGTAAACCTGGTTGAAATGCTTGATGTGCGCCAGTTCTTCTACGCTGCACTGGTTCAGCCCGGCGCCGGCCTGTTCGCGCTTCGACTCATTGGTGAGGCTGCCGGCATCGGCTTCCTTGCCCGCCAGTTCGGGATGCTGGCAAAGCAGGTCCAGTTGTCGGCCCAGTGAGGCGGAGTTAACCTCGTCGACCATCTTGCGATGCAGCTCTGTGCGATCGGTAAACGGGCGCTGCGCGTACACCCGCTTGGCAACCCAGGGCGAGTGTTCGAATATTCCGCCGAGCAGCTCGACGAAGCGGGCCGCGTCGCAATCATTGATATCGTCGATGCGCATCGGGGGATTATGCGGCTGGTGGCGGGTGCCTGTCTATCCAGTGACGGGCAATATCGATGCGCCGGCAGATCCAGACCTGTTCATGTTGCTGCACATGGTCGAGAAAGCGCTGCAGTGCGCGCATGCGCCCGGGCCTGCCGACCAGGCGGCAATGCAGGCCGACCGACATCATCTTCGGCGCCTGCGCGCCCTCGGCATAGAGCAGGTCGAAGCTGTCGCGCAGGTACTGGTAAAACTGCTCGCCGGAATTGAATCCCTGCGCGCTCGCGAAGCGCATGTCGTTGGCGTCGAGCGTATAGGGCACGACCAGGTGCGCGTGCCGCTCACCGGCGGTGGTCTCCACCTGTTGCCATAACGGCAGATCGTCGCCGTAGTAGTCGGAGTCATATAACAGGCTTCCCTGCTCGACCACCAGGCGTCGCGTATTCGGTGAGTCGCGTCCGGTGTACCAGCCTTCGCACGGCTTCCCGGTCATTTGCTCGATGATGTCGAGCGCTTGCTGCATGTGCTCGCGTTCGACGGTTTCGGCGACATCCTGGTAGTGAATCCAGCGCAGGCCGTGGCAGGCAATTTCATGATCTAGCCTGACCAGTTCGGCCGCCAGTGGAGGATTGCGCTGCAGCGCCATCGCGACCGCGAATATGGTCAGTGGCAGGCCGCGGCTTTCGAATTCGCGTAACAGCCGCCATACGCCGGCGCGCGAACCGTATTCGTAAATCGATTCCATGCTCATGTGGCGCGCAGGGTAGGCCGGAGCGCCGATGATTTCCGACAGGAACTGCTCAGAGCCCGGGTCGCCGTGCAGTACGTTGTTCTCGCCACCTTCCTCGTAGTTGAGTACGAACTGCAGCGCGAGTCGCGCACCGCCGGGCCAGTCGGCCTGGGGTGGATTACGGCCGTAGCCGATCATGTCGCGCGGGTAGTCGCTCACGCGGCAGTCTCGGGCCGCAGCAGGCTGGCCAGGTCGGTGTTTTGCGGTTCGGATTTTAGCTGAATCTTGCTCTCGATGTGCAGCAGGTGCTGGTTCATGACGGTGACCGCGGTTTCGACGTCGCGGCGCGAGATCGCATCGACGATGGCCTCGTGTTCCTGGTTGCGGCAACGATTGTCCTCGTCGGCGCCGAGGTGCGCGAGGATTACCAGCGGCGTGCGGCGGATAATATCGTTGAGGTATTCTTCGAGTACGCTGTTGCCGGACATGCGCGCCAGCTGGCGATGAAAGTCGACCGATAGCGCCAGCGCCTGCGCGGAATCGCCCTGCAGGTAGGCCCGTTGTTCGTTTGTGAGTAGTTCAGCAAGCTCGGCGAGGTGCTGGTCTTCAACCCCGGCAATCAGGGTTTCGAGGATGGCCGATTCGATGACCCGCCGCGTCGCGAACAGATCCTTTCCTTCCTTCAGCGACGGTTTGGCGACCGTGGCGCCACGGTTTGGCGTTTGCACCACCAGCCGTGAATGCGCCAGTCGTGTCAGCACCTTGCGGATCAGGCCGCGTTTGACACCGAACAGGTTGGCCAGCTGAACCTCTTTGAGCTTGGTTCCCGGCGCCAGGCGATGATCGAGTACCGCCTGCTCAATGCGGCGTAACACGTCGTCTTCGTTGAATGCGGTATCGGTTGTAGTGTCGATTTGCGCTGACATTGCTGCTTGATCGCGTATCTGAGTTGCGACGCAGTGTAGCATGATAATAATATTGTTAACAATAATTAATCAAAGTGTTGACAATATGAGAGAATGATGCGATTTTACCGCCTCTACTGATGAGGGGAGGTAGAGATGGGGAGGTTGACAACACATGTTCTCGATACGGCGCAGGGCCTGCCGGCCGCTGGTGTCGATGTCGTCCTTTACCGGGTCAATCCTGAATTACAGGAGCTGGCGCGTGATCAGACCAACCAGGACGGGCGGCTGAATCAGCCGATCCTCGAAGGCGAAGACTTCGTCGCCGGTATCTACGAACTGGTGTTCCAGGCCGGCAACTACTTCCGCGCGCAATCCAGCGATCTTGCTGAACCCCTGTTTGTCGACGAAGTGGTACTACGCTTCGGCATCAGTGATTCCGACCAGCACTATCACGTGCCGCTACTGGTGTCCCCGTTTGCCTACTCTACTTACCGGGGATCCTAGTGGCCGCGGTGCGTTTCTTGCTCGACGGTGAACGAATCGAACTCGAAGTCGCCGATCCGACACGGACCCTGTTGCAATATCTGCGCGAAGATCTGCGCCGTGTTGGCAGCAAGGAAGGCTGCGCCGAGGGCGATTGCGGCGCCTGTACCGTAGTAATCGCGGAGCTTGTCTCCGACACGCTGCGCTATCGCGCAGTCAATGCCTGTATCCAGTTTCTGCCGACGCTCGATGGTAAGGCCCTGTTTAGCGTCGAATCGCTGAAGGCCAGCGACGGCAGCCTGCACCCGGTACAGCAAAGCATGGTCGATCACCACGGTTCGCAATGTGGCTTTTGCACGCCCGGATTCGTCATGTCGATGTTTGCCCTGTATCACAACAACCCGGCGCCGACGCGTACCGATATCGACGATGCACTATCCGGCAACCTGTGCCGCTGCACCGGTTACCGGCCGATCGTCGACGCCTGCCTGCACATGTACACGGACTACGAGCGCGTCGAACTGGACGAGGCTGGATTGATCGCGGGCCTGCGTGAACTCAGGCGCGATAGCGGCCTGTCGCTGGAGCTCGAACAGGCGCGTTACCATGCGCCAGTCGTGCTTGCCGAGCTGGCGGATCTGTACCTGCAGCATCCCGATGCGCAGATTCTGGCTGGCGGCACCGATGTCGGGCTGTGGGTAACCAAGCAACTGCGCGAACTGCCGGCCATTATCTATCTCGGCAATGTCGCCGAACTCAAACGCATCGACGTGACCACGGAGGGCATCGAGGTAGGCGCGGCCGTGACGCTCACCGACGCCTTCGATACTATCGAATCGCACTACCCCGAATTCGGCGAAATGTTCCGCCGCTTCGCATCGGTCCCGGTGCGCAACGTCGGCACCCTGGTCGGCAACGTCGCCAACGGCTCGCCGATCGGCGATTCGATGCCTGCACTGATGGCGGTATCGACCCGCGTCAGGCTGCGCCGCGGCGACCAGCAACGCGAGCTGGCGCTCGAAGATCTCTATCTCGATTACATGAAAAATGCGCTGCAGGCGGGTGAGTTCATCGA
>Ga0164315_10003993_pt1 | contig 11458 bp, 11 predicted proteins | sample GuaBasSedimGuay6_FD_113737 | JGI IMG/M metagenome (GOLD analysis project Ga0164315, IMG submission 113737) | Subseafloor sediment microbial communities from Guaymas Basin, Gulf of California, Mexico - Guay6, Core 4569-2, 0-3 cm | ecosystem: Environmental > Aquatic > Marine > Hydrothermal vents...
CAAGGATTCGGCAATCAGATGGTCAGAAATACCCCGGCTGCGTAATTCCCCCCGGATTTTCAAAGGACCAAAAAGGCGGCCAATACGCGCCCGAACGTACATTTCAGCGAAGCGCTGGTCGGAAACCAGATTTTCATCGACAAGCTCGCTGATGACCTTTTCCGCGATCCCGGATTCTATACCCCGTTGCAGAAGCTTTCGCTTGAGTTCTTCTATACCGTATTCACGGCGAGCCAGGTAACTCACCGCGAGATCACGGACTTCCGCTTCGGTCAGGTCACGCGCAGTCCTGCCACGCATCATACTTTAAACCTCGGTGGTTTCCCCATTGGTTGCTTTTTGGGTTTCTTTTTGCGGAAGCAGCATGGTACGCAGACGCTCCTCAATTTCCGTTGCCATTTCAGGATGCTCTTCAAGGAATTTTCGCGAATTTTCCTTGCCCTGACCAATACGGTCTTTCTTGTAGCTATACCATGCACCGGCTTTTTCGACGATGCCGTTGGCCACACCGAGATCAATCAACTCACCAATCTTGGAAATGCCCTTGCCATAGAGAATTTCAAATTCGGCCTGTTTAAACGGTGGTGCCATCTTGTTTTTAACCACTTTGACCCGGGTCTGGTTGCCGATAACCTCGTCACCCTTCTTGATCGCACCGATGCGGCGTATGTCCAGACGTACGGACGCATAGAATTTGAGCGCATTGCCACCGGTCGTAGTTTCCGGACTGCCAAACATCACACCGATTTTATAACGAATCTGGTTAATAAAGACCACCATGCAATTGGAACGCTGAATATTGGCCGTCAGCTTACGCAATGCCTGTGACATCAAGCGGGCCTGCAGGCCAACGTGACGGTCACCCATTTCGCCTTCGATTTCGGCCTTGGGTGTTAAAGCGGCCACAGAATCGATGACCACGATAGCTACTGCACCTGAACGAACCAGCATATCGGTGATTTCCAGGGCCTGTTCACCCGTATCCGGTTGGGATACCAACAGGTCTTCCACGTTAACACCCAGATTTTCGGCGTACTGCGGATCAATTGCGTGTTCTGCATCGACAAAAGCAGCGGTGCCACCGGCCTTTTGTGCTTCTGCAATGACCTGCAGTGTCAAAGTGGTTTTACCACTGGCTTCAGGACCGTAAATTTCGACAACACGACCACGGGGCAAACCGCCAATTCCCAGCGCGACATCAATAGCCAGTGAACCTGAAGAGACAACATCTACACTTGGCAGGGCAGAACCATCACCCATACGCATAATAGCGCCTTTACCAAACTGTTTTTCGATCTGAGACAGCGCTGCCGTCAACGCCTGCTTCTTGTTGTTATCCACTAAATCCTCTCCTGTAAATGTGTTGTGCTTCACCGTTAGCGGGCATTATGACACAGGCCTGCTGCCGTCTTAAGCCCCTCGACTGTCAGGGCTGTAAATTCCTACAAACATCGCCTCAAATCTATCTGAAAACTGTCGTAATTCATGTACGAACATTCCAGGCGACCCTGCCAATAGCCGTAGTTTGCATCAGCACATTCTCAAATCACGATAATCGGAATGGATCTAAAAAATCAGGTTTGAGTACCCAGACGTGAAATTATACCTTCCAGCGCATGCAGTACAGTTTGTCGGCGAACCGAATCACGATCACCCTCAAATACTTCTGCGTCACAATCCACAGACTGCCCACCAATACACCAGCCAAAATGCACCAGCCCGACCGGCTTACCTGGCATACCGCCTCCTGGACCGGCAATACCGGTAGCAGAAATGGTCACGGCGACATTGGAGTGCTGTTTTGCACCTTTCGCCATCTGTCGGGCTATTTCCTCACTGACGGCACCGTGTTTTACCAGGTCATCGTGCGACACACCCAACATCTGTTCTTTTGCCGCGTAGCTGTAAACGACGTAAGCCCGGTCAAACCACTCCGAGCTACCGGCCCTGTCTGTACAGCACTTCGCAATCCAGCCACCCGTGCAGGATTCTGCCGTTGCCATACGCCAGTTGCGTTCGGTTAATAACGAAGCAACTTCCGTTAGCAGTCTTTCAAGTTTTATTTCAAATTCCGACATTGAGCAGTTCCACCATTTCCAGCCAGATAAACTCGTGTGCCTTGCCTTTACCTTTTTTCTGCTCAAGGGTCCGACAGGCCAAGACGCTGCATAAGTGTTTTAAACCTCGGATCATCACGCAAGGGGTCGAACTCCGGTCTTATATTGACATACACCAGTTCCAGTGAGCCCTGATCGACTGCATTATTCAGCCATTCAAACGCAAGGTCAACTTCGCCCGCCTGGGCAAAGACGGCGGCTATCCTGAATGAATCAACATACCGCAGCTTTGATCGAGCAACCAGTTCGTGGGCTACTGCCCGCATGGCACCGTGGGGGCCCGAATCTGCATTGCCGTTATCCAAGGCCTCCAGCAGTCTTGAATCCTTCCTTTTAACCAGGGTTTTCCTGTATTCAGCCAAAGCTTGCTCAAACAATCCCTTTTGCCAATAGACCCTTGATAGCAGCCGGTTAACCGGATAATCAGGATCTGTTTTGAGTAGTTTGCGCGCCTCTGCGATCGATTCGTCATATTGGCGCATCATGTACAGATGGAAAGGAACCGGTATGGTGGCCATGGGTGTAAGGGGGTTAATGGCGCGGCCACGCTTGACCTGAACCAGGCCTTCCTCTGCTCGACCCGTCAGTGTGAGATAGTCCGCATAACCATGGTATGTGGCAGAATCATTGGGATTAAGTCTGAGTGCCTCCTCAAACGCCTCGCCGGCCCCTGGCCAGTCCCAGGTGAAAAGCCGCACCCAGCCCAGGGCGGAATATGCGGCGGAAAGCTGATCATCCAGTTCCAATGCTTTTAATGCTGCAACTCTCGCCTGCAAAATGGCCTCACGGGGTGATTCATTTCCAAAATATGCGATAAGCAGATGGGCGCCTGACAGCCCTGCCCAACCCGGGGCAAAATCCGGATCTATCTCAACAGCCTGATGAAAATACTTGAGAGACTCCTGAAATCCTTTGCTTGTGTACTTGTTCAGGAAGTACATTCCCCTGAGGTAGGCATCGTTTACCTCTGGATCCACCGGACCGGTCCTCGCCAGGCGTTCCTCCTCCTGTGGCATCAGGGTTATTTCGATCTCGTCGGTGATGGCCCGGGCGACTTCGCTGAGTAAAGTGAACACGTCGCGCAAATCACGATCATAGGTTTCCGCCCACATGTGTTCATCAGTTTGGCCATGGATCAGCTGTGCGGTAACCCGAACCCGCCCACCTATCAACAGGACACTGCCTTCAATGAGTGCGTCTACATTCAACTCCCCGGCAATCTCCGGCAACAGCTTGTTACTCGTTCTATAGCGCATTGAGGACTGACGTGAGATGACCTTGAGACTGCTGATTTTTGACAGATCGGCGATCAGTGCTTCATGCAGCCCGTCAACGAAGTAGTTTTGTTCCGGATCTCCACTCAGATTATCGAGTGGAAGCACTGCCAATGACCTTACCCTGGGTTGTTCCATTGCCGGTTGTTGCATCCATACATCGGGTAACTGCTGGCTGAACAATAATAAAACGATGACTGCTAATCCCGCAAAAAACATCACTGCGTAAGTACCGCGACGACTTTTTGCCCGAATCGGGTCCTTCTCAACAGTCTGTTCGATGTTCTCGACTTCGGCTATGAAACGATACCCCAGGGCGTGAACGGTTTCGATGTACTCCGGCCTGTGAGGATCATCCTTGAGCGCTTTGCGCAGTCGTGCAATGGCCTTGGTGAGAGCGGATTCGCTCACATAGGTATCCCCCCAGACAGTATCCAGTAACTCGCGCTTGAGGACCAGGCGATCCCGGTTCTCAATCAGAAAGATCAGCAGTTTGAGGACGGTTGGCTCAAGGTGGACAACCTGGCCTGACAGAGAGAGGTGCCAGGCCTCCAGGTCGACTATAAAATCACCAAAATGGTATTCACGAAGTTGACTCACAACATCACCTCCGGCCAAGAGCCTGCCTCAGTATATCAGGTTCAGGCCCGTCCGCATGCCGTCAGAGGATGGTCAGGAAACCGTCAGCAAAGGGTCAAGACTTAATCTCCAGGGACTCTCTACACTGCCTTTGAACCGTTGAAGGTTTTAACCGAAGGAGAACATTATGTTTGCACGAATACCGACATTATTAACATTCCTGATGATTTTTGCAGTAGCAAGCCTGCTGCAGACTCAAGATGCCTTTGGGTCTAAAAAAGGCAAGGGCCATGGCCATGATAAGGTCAAGGTTGAATTCAGCGCCACGGATGATTGGTCCCCAGTTGGGACGCTCGGTGAGATCACCTGTTCAAGCGGTGAGTTAACGGATAATCCAGATCTGTATCCGATTCAGCCCTGCCCCCCGGGCAGCAATATTTATGTCCGTGGCGCAACAGCAGAGGCCTGGGTAATTGCCGACGACCCCCGTTTCACTGGAATGCTCACATACACATTGAATTACAATCTCGAACCTGATTTCACCGGTTCGGCCTGGGGCACCTGGAGCCTGGAGGTTGAAACCTGTGCGGGTACCTGGGAAGGCGTATGGGACAGTAAGCGGACACTTTTGCCAGATCCCGGGCCTGTGGGCATGGGTGTCTGGATTGGAAAAATAAAGCTGTCCGGTCACGGTAGTGGCGATTGCGTGGATGGATTGAAGATGAAGGGGACCGAAATTGCCGCCACTTATAGCCCTATTCCTTTACCCTACGAGATGTTGTTAGGTCTCTGCGACAGCACGTTCTGTCCAGCTGAAGGTGTCATAACGGGTGAGATAAAGGGGCCTGGACGGCACTGAACAAGTGAACTACAACACGAGGCGGTGGCACAAAATGCCACCGCCAAGAGCAGATGCACCGAAGAAGAATCGTTGTCAGTGGTGTCGTGCGCATCAGATCACGTGCTTTGCGTGAAGGTATACCTTACCAGCGTTTCGCTTACAAATCGGATGTGCCATTTTGTCCTGATTGACTTGACTCTGCTAAATCGCTAATGCCACGTTACGAACCAACAATGAGCTGACACTAATTCGCAGGCTTCGCTTACATTACTTTGAGAATATGGCCACTGTAGCTAGCGCTCCTTCATTATTCTTTAAATGTACGGCGAATTGCCGTACACTATATATATATGCGTGTATTCAGGAGTAAAGGACGATGAGCACCCAAAGAACAGAGACCATGACCCGGTCATCGCGTAAATCAAAACCGGTGCAAGCCGCAAAGACCCACAAACGCCCAGCCAAGACCGCCCGGGTGGAAGCGCGCACGTCTGCCAGGAAGAAATCCTTCTATCAACGCGCTGCAGACCTCAAAGGTCAAAGCTTTACTGAGTTTGTCGAAGATAGCCTCGATCAAGCGGCCGCCCTTGCCCATAAGGAATTCGAAGCCCTTGAACTCTCAGCGCGTGACAGCAAGGCCTTTGTCACGGCCCTGCTCGCTGATGCAGCGCCCAGCCGCACATTGACGGCCGCTGCCAAACGATATAAAGAGCGGATGGAAGCTTAATTGCACCAGGTCACGGAAGAGATAGAGTTTACGGTAGAGCCGCTCGCCAAAAAACATAAACGCGCTGATTTTTCCTGCGGCAGCGAACCGCTCGACCGCTATCTCAAAAACCAGGCCAGTCAAGATGCCAAACGGGGAGTAGCGGTCCCGTTTGTCCTGGTTACACCGGTTAACAAGGTAATTGGTTATTACACGCTGTCAGCATTTTCGATTGAACTCGAAAAATTGCCCGAAGCGCAGGTTCGCAAACTTCCAAAATACCCGGACGTGCCAACGACACTTCTTGGCCGCCTGGCCACGGACCAAAACTATCGTGGTCTGGGTCTTGGCGAACATCTGCTCATGGATGCCCTGCACCGCAGCTATAGAGCAACTTCGCAGATTGCGTCCTATGCCGTTGTCGTTGACGCAAAAGATGAAAGTGCGGTCGCCTTCTATAAGAAATATGATTTCCAGCAATTTCAGGACCGCGCCAATCGGCTGTTCCTGCCGATGAGTCTAATCAAGAAGTTATTCTCGTAGAAGGCTTTGTCCGGTGTACCACCGTCCAGCCCGGCATCCATGCTGCACTAATTTCTGAATTGGCGCGGATCAGTAGCCTGACCATCATCTCGAGAACCTACTCGGGGGTCATGACATTAGCGTACGTTATGACGTACGCTCTGTCCTGTTACAAGCCGTCCGGTCCTGCCGTGTAGCTCTGGCTGATCGACTGAGCAGTCAGGGCCCTGCCGTAAATACGAACCTCGTCAAAGTTGCCATTAAAATAAGGATCTTCATACTGCGAACGGCCTAGCCAGATGTTGGCCAGTGTTCCCAGGGCTGCCGTATCCAGCGTCCAGGTTGCGCTACCTACGGGACTGCCATCGACGTACATCACCGTGGTATGGTTGGCCGAATCGATCGTCAGCGCGAAATGGACGGAGACTCCCGTTGGTAGCTCATCATCTCCTTCGACGCGCTCCTCGGTCGGATTACCGCCGGTCGTGATGGCGGCACGTAAAACGCCGGCATCGCCCCTCGGTGTGGCAAAAAAGTTGACTTGTGTATTGTTGCCGAAATCGAAAATGCGGGCCCAGGTCGAAAAGCTGTCGAGAGTCATCCAGATCTCAATCGTGGAACTGCTGCGTGTCGACAAAGTGTCCTGGATGGGCAACGCAACGTATTGATCTGTACCATCCAGGGATACCACACCGCCCCCTAGAACTGCCCCGTTCGCCAACGAGGCATTCGCGTTGCCAATGGAGTCATTGGCGTCGGAGTTGAAACTCCAACGGTGTAAAAGTGGGATGTCATTATCCTGCGCGTCAGCGACTCGAAGACTGCCGGTCACTTTCAGGCTTCCACCGATTACCTTTAACCTGGACTTGATGGTGCCAGTTTCCAGAACGGATAAAGTGCCACCGGTCATTAATAATTGCTGATTGGATTCCAGGCAGCGAACAGTAGTCGATGCGAGCGAGACGTCATAGGTTACGATTTCAATGCCCCCTGTCTGAATTAATACAGAGTCACCATCCTCTGGAAACATATTGCCTTCCCAATTTGCCAGGTCAGGTGTTTATGGAAGCGGAGGAGGTTCTGACTTCTGGGCAGAAAATGGCACTTATGGGGGAACATCATCCATTAGATGGAAAAATAACATTGAACCCATTACCGACCCTCTGGATAAGTTGTCCCAGATTAGAGGTGTTACGTTTGATTGGGATCGAGAACATGGTGGAGAACACGCGGTAGGTTTCATTGCTGAGGAAGTGGGTAAGGTATTACCAGAAATCGTCTTCTATGAAGAAAATGGTATTGACGCAAAGGGTATGGATTACAGCAAAGTAACTCCATTACTGGTCGAGGCGGTAAATGCCATGAGAAAGGAATTCCAAGATGAAATTTCAGCCTTGAAACAGGAAAACAAGCAGCTTATGGAAAGACTGCAACAAATCGACAATAATGCCAAAGAGCAGCGATAAAATCAGTCCACTAGCCAGTACCAGTTATACGTGGACTCCACAGAGGTGGCCCCAGAAAATCGGCGAACTGACTTTGGAGAATGGAGTGACCTGGGTTTCACGGACCGCAACGCGCGCCGATGGGCTTACCAACTGAAGACGAAGTTATTGAAGGTGCTCAACTCCAACTTCATCAGACCGCCACTCCGAAGCACGGCGAAGACGATGTCGCTGTTGTCGGGGTCCAGGATGACGCCGCCATGACCGATGGAATTGCCATTGGTCAGCATCGTTGTCGAGACACTCTGCATTATGCCGTAGTCCGACTGCAAAATTGACTCATCTCCCCACTCCGAATCTGCATAGATACTCTCGCGCCGCCCTGTGGTGAGGTCGACGATAGAGCCCACATATGACGCGACGGTGCCCACGGCCCAGATGACACTGCGGGTGGGATCCCAGAACATATTGCTGTAGCCCATACCACCGTAAGTGCCGTTCTGCCAGGTCGCCTTCGCGCGATCACCGGTAGCGGGGTTGAATGAGTACAGATCACTGTTGCTCACCCCGTAAATGAGACTGTTGTGAAACAGCAGGCCCTGAACGGGGAAAGACCCCAGGTCGATCCCGTCACCGATTGGGGTCGGTGCTGGCACAGCCGGCGCACCACCACCCGGGTTATGCCCAAGACCGCCCCACCTGGAGAGATAGGTGCAGGTCTGACCGTCAGCACTGATGGAAACGATGCCGTCACCCTCGCGCCTTCCGTGCATCGACAGGTAGAACGTACCATCGGAGCCCACCTCGAAGGCTTGTGCCTGAAACGCGATAGACTGTTCTGCACCAACGGCATCCGGGCGGAAACACTGACCCGCCCAGGTACCGGTGATATCCACATCGGAGCCGTCCTGGGCCTTCCACGCGAGGGTGCGCTCGCCGGTAGCAGGATCAATACGCACGATCTCCCGGGTGCTGCTGCTGGATGTTCCGTAATCACCACCATAGCTATACAGCATATTGTCGGGGCCGATACGCAGGACATTGGCGCCACTCAGCGGCTGCTCGGTGACCGTCCCGGCATTGCCGGGTTTGGGGCTCAGATAACCGGTTCCAAACGTCTCCTGACTGAGATCAGGTTTTGGATACAGGCCGGTAACGATGCGCCGGTCACCGCTGTCGAGGGACCAGGCCACGACGGTTGCAGACTCGACATAATCTGCATTGCTCCACCTGATAATGGCAAACATCTCGCGCGTGTTCGAATCGACATCGCCACTGTACCACTGCGCGCCCGATGGGTTCTGTTGGTACCAGGCATCGAAGTGCGGACCCGCACCAAATGCGACGGGCCATGTCTCGGTTAACATAGTAGCGGAGGTCGCACAGTTGAGGACCGGGCCGCCCGGGTAATACGGCGGCTCTTGCGTGGGGTCTACGTAGCCGTTGCCGGCGCCGATGGTACCGCTCGCGCCACCCTCTGAGTCGGCAGTGATGCGACAACGGCAATCGACCTGAAGCTCAGTGGGGTTGCGCTGCCACATGGGAAAGGTACCGCATCCGTAGTCGTAGTATGGTTTGTCCGATTGGCTCGCGGCGATAGAGCGGTGACATAAGGGCGCACCGCCATTGAAATCAACCTCGTGAAAGCAAACGTTCCCAAAGCCACAGTCTTCAATGAAGTCGGTCGGGTCATAATCGTCGTTAGTGCATTCAGAACGCACTTTCTGAATGTAGGTCTCCTCGTAGAGATTACTCAGAACGCTGCCGATTTTGCACTCGTTTTTACCGGTCAAGGAGCAACTTTCATATCCACTTTTGAAAATCAGGGATTCAAGGGCCGTACCGGCCCAAACCGGGTAAGAGAAGGGGAAGAGGCACATGACTATGAAACAGGAAAAAGTCAGATTCAAGCCGTTGTTGCTGCGCTGTTTTCTGGTGTACATTAGATACCCGCTTATTGTTTGTATTGCGCCCAGTATAAATCAACGATGCAGGAATCGACAGACGGGTCATTTTCGATGCGAGAAACGGTCGTTTTTGGTGCATATTTTGGTGCATTGTCACATTAAAATGGTTGGCGGGGTAATAACGCCATGAGAAAATCAAATAATCCCTATTCTCACCATCGGTTTCCGCCTGAAGTGATTAGCCATGCTGTTTATCTTTACCACCGATTCACACTCAGTTCTCGTGATATCGAAGAATTACTGGGGAGTAGCTCTTAACCTTCCTGCTGACATATTGGCAAAAGGTATTTGGTGTTTTTAAAAGTTTTCTTCCTTACTATGCCGGACTCTCACAATCACGATTCGGTTAATTTCTTCTCGATAACGGATAATGTACTCGCCACTGCCGAAGTTTAGTCTGAGATCACGGTAATCTATCAATGCCTCCACTGGCATTCCCGCGCCAGGGTTATCTTGCAGGATCAAGACACCCTCATGGATTCGTTTGGCGGCGCGCTGGGCTGCAAGAGGGTTTTTTGATTTCAGGAAGTTTCTTAGTCGAGCAACATCTTTTGATGCGTCTGGCAACCAGGCTATTTCACGGGGCACGACTTCTCGGTCTCTGTTCCCCAGGATTCCAACCACTCCATCATGACCTCATTGCTGACCGTTTCGCCGGTTTCCTGGTATTCTTCCCAGCGAGCGAGTGTCAATTTGTTCTCGCGATGTTTACGCTCTTCTTCCTCGACATAGCGGATTAGAGCTTCTTTCGCCAAGAAACTCTTTGATCGCTGCACCTTCCTCGCTAACGCATTCAAACGGTCTTCCAGTTGCTTATCTAATCGGACACCTAGCATAAAGTCACCTGTTCACATTTGTTAAACATTGCTTAACAACAATAACACCGTCCGTGTTTATCTTCCATGTTTTCTGCCATAGCTTTGATTCGAACCGCGATGTGGTAGTGGTTTCCAGATTCGCGCATTCAAATAGTTTAGACCAGGTTCTGAATCGGTCCACTGACGGCAATTGACTATGCAAGCATGATCCAGGGCACCGGTACGCTCAGTATGATACCCGCCAGAAATAATCCAGTACACCGGCTAAGGACGGGGCGTCTATTTCTTACTCCAAACTTTTAGGCCATAATCAGGGTATGGGATTCTGGCAAGAACTGCGAAGACGGCGCGTTTACCGGATGGCCGGCTTCTACGTTGTAGGCGCCTGGCTCGTCATTCAGGTTGCCGACGTGTTTTTCCCTGCCTGGGGTCTCCCGGAAACCGCCGTGCGTTTTCTTATCGTCGCCGCGATCTTGTGCTTTCCGATTGCGCTGATTTTTTCCTGGATCTTCGACATAAGCACATCGGGCATCGTCAGAACGGAACCAGCTGACCCTGACGACATTTTTGATAATTCACTCAAGCGCAGCGATTATGTCATCCTGGCCGCCTTACTCGCGATCGGTGCTGCCATTGTGTTCGGCAGTCTGCAAAAAATTGTCGAGGAAGTGGACGATGCGGTGGCTGCGGCCGAAAAAATCGATAACTCGGTCGCTGTTCTGCCGTTCGTTAACCTGGATTCCAATCCGGACACCGGCTATTTCTCCGATGGCGTCACCGAAGAAATTCTTCACAGGTTGTCCTCGTTAAAAGCGTTGCACATACTGAGTCGAACCTCGTCTTTTGCATTTCGCAATAGCAACGAGGGCCCTGCGCGTATTAGCGAAATACTGGGCGTCAGGTATTTGCTGCATGGCAGTGTTCGTCGTGACAACAACTTTGTACGCGTCACCGCGCGCCTGATCGATGACACAGGCTACCAGGTCTGGAGTGAAACCTTCGATCGCAAACTCGAAGGCATTTTTGCGATTCAATCCGAGATCGCGAGTACGGTCGCCAGCCGCATCGAGCGCGAGATTATTCCTGCTGCTGAACTTCCAGCCGGCCGCACCACCACGAACATGGAGGCTTATGATGCCTACCTGGTGGGCCGCTCTTTCATTAATGCAAGAACTCCCGGTTGGCAAGA